>Ga0206130_10009430_pt1 | contig 10223 bp, 7 predicted proteins | sample Helgoland_Spring_9_FD_148637 | JGI IMG/M metagenome (GOLD analysis project Ga0206130, IMG submission 148637) | Pelagic subsurface seawater microbial communities from Kabeltonne, Helgoland, North Sea - Helgoland_Spring_Bloom_20160512_1 | ecosystem: Environmental > Aquatic > Marine > Epipelagic ...
CAATGGGCCCCTGCATCTGGGGCATTTATTGGAAACTATTCAAACCGACATATGGGTTAGGTATCAGCGTCAAAAGGGCAATGACTGTATTTATGTGTGTGCCGACGACGCTCATGGAACGGCCATTATGTTAACGGCGGAAAAGAATGGTATAAGTCCAGAACAGCAAATTGCCAATATACAAGCCGCGCACGAAAAAGATTTTGACCAGTTTTTAATCAGGTTTGACAATTATCACTCAACCCACTCAGCAGAAAACAAACGTTATTCAGAAGAAATTTATTTTAAGCTGAAAGCTAACGGTCATATCGCCAGCCGCGAGATCATGCAGCTTTACGATCCAGAAAAAGACCTGTTTCTAGCCGATCGGTATATCAAAGGAACTTGCCCCAAATGTAAAACAGAGGATCAATATGGTGATAACTGTGAAGCCTGCGGTGCGACTTATAGCCCTGCTGACCTGATCGATCCCAAATCAGCAGTTTCTGGCGCCACCCCTATCGAAAAAGTCTCAACACACTACTTTTTCACCTTGCCGGACTTTGAGCAATTTTTACGCGACTGGACAACCGGCGACAGCCTGCAAAAAGAGATCAGCAACAAACTGGGCGAATGGCTGGAAGCGGGACTGCAAGATTGGGATATTTCGCGTGACTCGCCGTATTTCGGCTTTGAAATTCCTGACGCCCCTGGCAAATATTTCTATGTTTGGCTTGATGCCCCGATCGGGTACATGGCCAGCTTTCAAAACTATTGCGACCGCAGCGGCCTCAATTTTGACGACTACTGGGGCGCCGACTCCGAGGCCGAGCTCTACCACTTTATTGGCAAAGACATTATCAATTTTCACGGCTTATTCTGGCCGGCAATGCTTCATTCAGCCGGGTATCGAAAGCCGAATGCGATCTTTGCTCACGGTTTTATTACCGTCAATGGTAAGAAAATGTCGAAATCGCGTGGCACATTTATAATGGCGTCGACCTACCTAGAACACCTAGACCCAGAATATTTACGCTACTATTATGCAGCCAAACTGTCGGCGTCAATCGATGATATCGATTTAAACTTAGAAGACTTCGTACAACGAGTGAATTCTGACCTCGTAGGCAAAGTCGTTAACATTGCTTCGCGGTCGGCAAAATTTATTACCAAAGGTCGTGATGGCGTGATGTCACCGACACTTGCCAATGCCGAACTATGGCAGCAGGCGGTCATTAAAGGTGAAGAAATTTCTGAGCTTTATGAACAACGTGAATACAGCAAAGCCATCCGGGAGATTATGGCGCTTGCTGATACCACCAATGAGTATTTCGACGGTCAAGAGCCTTGGAAACTTGCCAAAGAAGCGGGTAAAGAACAGCTCGTAGTTGATGTCGCATCACTCTGTATTAACTTGTTCCGTCTTATTATGATATACCTGCGACCGGTGCTGCCCATTACTGCAGAGAAGGCCTCCTCCTTCCTCAATGCAGATCTCAACTGGAACAAAGAACTAACGCCACTGTTGAACCATCAAATCAACCCATTCCAAGCCCTAATGACACGTATCGACAAAGACAATGTCGCGGCGATGGTAACAGCTAGTCAACAGGGCCAGGCCGAGGTGCCAAAGCCCGCGAAAAAACCAACCAAGCCCAAGCAATCATCGAGTACTATTGGTTTTGAAGACTTTGAAAAAATCGACTTACGGATTGTTGAAATTATAGCTGCAGAACATGTGCAGGGAGCGGACAAATTACTTGAGCTCACTCTTAGTTTGGGAGACGACGGTATCAAAAAAGTGTTTTCTGGCATTAAACACGCGTATGCACCTGAAGACCTCGTGGGTAAGCTCACCGTGATGGTTGCTAATCTTGAGCCAAGAAAAATGAAATTCGGCATGTCAGAAGGCATGGTGCTGGCTGCCGGTCCCGGCGGCAACGACCTTTGGTTACTGGAACCTCATGAGGGTGCTAAGCCGGGGATGAAAGTAAAATGACGGACGAACTATTACTATGATCGCAGATTACTTCCTGCTATTGATCGGCGCCATCCTGGTCAACAATTTTGTGCTAGTGCAATTTCTTGGGCTCTGCCCTTTCATGGGCGTCTCCAATAAACTGGAAACCGCAATTGGCATGTCCAGTGCAACCACCTTTGTGCTCACACTCGCGTCCATTGTCAGCTGGCTGACCTACAACTGGCTGCTACTACCGTTAGGGCTTGAATATCTAAAGACCATCTCATTTATTTTGGTAATCGCAGTTGTCGTTCAGTTCACCGAAATGGTCGTTCGTAAAACCAGCCCAATGCTGTATAAAGTTCTGGGGGTGTTCCTGCCGCTCATCACGACCAATTGTGCCGTACTAGGGGTGGCCCTACTCAATATTAACAAACAACATAGTTTTCTCGAGTCTGCTCTCTATGGTTTCGGTGCTGCTGTCGGCTTTTCATTGGTACTGATTTTGTTTGCAGCAATGCGGGAGCGTCTCACCGTTGCTGATGTGCCCGCACCCTTCAAAGGCGCCGCGATAGGAATGATAACAGCTGGACTTATGTCACTCGCCTTTATGGGCTTCGCGGGACTGGTATAGAAAACAGTGACTGAACTTATCGCCCAATATCCGTTCTTTGCCGCCCTGCTGGCCCTATTGGTGTTAGGGATACCTTTCGGCGGTCTATTGGGTTTTGCCGCCGTCAAGTTCAAAACTGAAGGAAATCCAATAGCAGATCAGGTCGAGTCTTTGTTGCCGCAAACACAGTGTGGTCAATGCAGCTATCCTGGCTGCAGACCTTATGCCGAAGCCATTGCCAATGGCGAAGCCATCAATAAATGCCCCCCTGGTGGCGAATCTACTATTCAAGCACTGGCAGACCTTTTAGATGTTGAAGCCGTGCCTCTCGATGCCGAACATGGCGAAGAAAACGTTAAAACAGTCGCCTATATTCGCGAAGATGAATGTATCGGTTGCACCAAGTGTATTCAAGCCTGCCCGGTGGATGCAATACTCGGGGCAGCCAAGCAGATGCACACAGTCATTGTCAGTGAATGTACCGGCTGTGATCTCTGTGTTGAGCCCTGTCCTGTCGATTGTATTGATATGTTACCCATTGAAACGACCTTGCAATCCTGGCGTTGGAATTTGCCAAAGCCGGTTGAAATCCTTGCCACTGACCGCACGACTGATAAGGAGGTAGCAGCTTGAGAAAAGTCTGGGATATACATGGTGGTATCCACCCATTGGAAAACAAAGACCAGTCAAATCAGCTGCCGATCGAATTCGCAGGCATACCTGAGCAGTTAGTATTTCCTCTATCACAACATATTGGTGCACCCGCCGTTGCTATCGTCGGCGTGGGCCAAAAAGTCCTGAAAGGTGAAATGATTGCCGAAGCCAAGGGATTAGTATCAGTAGCGGTACATGCTTCTACATCAGGGGAAGTTATTGCTATACAAGACAACCCAGTGCCACACCCATCAACCATGTCAGCACCTTGTATCACTCTAAAATCTGACGGCAAAGATCAATGGATTGAGCATCAGGGCATTAACAATTATCTCAACCTGGATAGAACTGAACTCGTCAACCATATTCGCAATGCCGGCATAGCAGGCATGGGAGGTGCTGGTTTCCCCAGTGCGGTAAAGTTAAGTGTTCGCGGCGAGCAGACCGTGGAAACGTTGATTATCAACGGTACCGAATGCGAGCCTTATATTACCTCTGACGATTGCCTAATGCGGGAACGTGCGGATGAAATCATCGCAGGTATAGAGATACTCCGATACCTAATTAATCCGATGAAAGAAACTTTAATTGGCATTGAAGATAACAAGCCTGAAGCAATCGCCGCTCTAAACCGGGCTGCAGAAGGAACTACAATCAATGTTGTAAGCTTCCCAACGAAATACCCGTCTGGTGGAGAAAAACAGCTGATTCAAATTTTAACCGGCAAGGAAGTTCCCGCTGGGGGCTTGCCAGGGGACGCTGGTATTGTCTGCCAAAACATCGGAACCACCGTAGCTATCTATCGCGCAATTGCTCATGGTGAACCACTCATATCCCGCATTACAACCGTCACTGGAAATGCCTGTGACCATAATACTAATTACGAGGTATTGCTAGGCACGCCGGTGAGCTACTTACTCGACCACAGCGGCTTTCATCAAAAAAAATGTTCGCGCTTAATAATGGGGGGGCCAATGATGGGCTTCACCCTTGAAAATTCGAATGTGCCTATTGTAAAAACCAGCAATTGTATTTTAGCGCCGACCGTAGATGAGTTGCCATCGCCAACGCCCGCGCAAGCATGCATACGCTGCGGGATGTGTGCCGAGGTTTGTCCGGCCTCACTACTACCACAACAACTTTATTGGTTTTCCCGAGGAAAGGAATACGAAAAGCTGGAAGATCATAACCTCATGGATTGCATTGAATGTGGAGCCTGCTCCTATGCTTGTCCCAGCAATATACCGCTGGTGCAATATTACCGCGCATCAAAAGCGGATATTCGCGAACAGAAACAAGACGCAATCAAAGCAGAGCAATCCAAAATGCGGTTTGAAGCGCGGCAAGAAAGATTAGACCGGCAGGAGGCAGAAAAAGAAGCCAAACGCAAAGCCCGTAAATTAGCGGCAGAAGAGCGAGCTCGCGACAACAATAATCCTGACCCGATACAAGCAGCAATAGATCGCGCTAAAGCAAAAAAGGCTAGTGTTAAATCAGAAAAACCCGCTGCCGAGAATGCCACTGAATCTCTCGATAGAGCAAGGCTGAAAGAAGTCCTAGCAAATGTAGAAAAGCGCCTAGTCACGGCCAAAGAGAAGTTGAAGCAGGCCGAACAGCAAGGCTCAGATAATGTCGAAGCGTTTCGGACCGCTGTTGAAAAGACCAACAGCAAATACCTAAAAACGAAACAGGAGCTCATCACGTTTAATGCCGTTAACCCGGCGTTATCGGATAGCTCAAGTATGCCGGCAGAAAAGAAAATATTAACCGGTGACGCCGCCCAAGATGCTATTGCCAAAGCTCTCGCAAAAAGAGATGCCGCCTCCAGCATGACCGATGAGGAGCGCTTGCAAAATGCCGTTAGTGCAATCACTAAACGACTGCAAAAAGCTCAGCAGAAACTGGCAGAAGAACAGCGACAAGAAGGCGAACATATTGACCTATTGACTAACGCTGTTGCCAAACTGGACCTGAAGCTGGCAGATGCCGATGCCGCTTATCAACAGTTTCAAAATAACAATCACGATTAACCCTAATTTCATCAACCGAATAAAACAACATGGCACTGCTTAATATTACATCGCCTCACACCTCAGGACCGCTCGATACGGGTAAGGTGATGCAGCTTGTCTTAATTGCGACGATACCCGGCGTACTTGCTCTGCATTGGCATTTCGGCTGGGGAGTATTAATTAATATAGTTTGGGCATCGATTGCCGCTCTCGGCGCTGAAGCGCTGGCACTAGCATTACGCAAACGACCGATTAAATTTTACCTTAGTGATTTCAGTGTTCTAGTTACCGCAGTGCTATTAGCGATCTCAATACCACCCTATTCGCCTTGGTGGCTAATTACGGTAGGGATTGTATTTTCTGTTTTGATAGCGAAACATCTTTACGGTGGTATTGGTTACAATCCTTTTAACCCTGCAATGGTCGGTTATGTCGTCTTACTGATATCTTTTCCAATTGAAATGACGACGTGGGCGTCGCCCAGACAAGCTTATGACGGTCAGCTGCCATCGCTTATAGAATCGATCACAGTGCTCTTCTCCGGCCGTGACGCGCTGCCAATTTTCAGTCTTGACGGCATCACAATGGCAACCCCCTTAGACATACTCAAACAAAATTCGACGCTAACCGTTGAGGATCTTTGGACCAAATTCCCTCAATTTGGTCAGTGGGGAGGGCTAGGATGGGAGTGGGCCAATATCGGGTTCTTAGCCGGCGGCATTTTTCTACTAACACAACGGGTTTTCACCTGGCATGCGCCAATAAGTATGCTTGTGTCTTTGACGGTCATGTCCGCTTTTTTCTATGATAGTGGCAGCTCCATATCCGGTGGCTCACCTTTGTTCCATCTTCTCAGTGGCGCAACGATGTTCGGCGCCTTTTTTATTGTTACTGACCCGGTAACTTCTGCCGTTTCGAATAAAGGTAAGATTATTTATGGCGCTCTTATCGGCGTATTACTCTACTTGATTCGGCTTTGGGGTAGCTACCCCGATGCGATGGCATTCTCTGTGCTATTGATGAATTTTGCTGCTCCGTTTCTTGATTACTACACACAGCCGCGCACCTATGGTCATGCTAAAAAAGATCGCAGCAAATCTGAAGGAGGTCAATAGCCATGATTGGAGAAGCCATAGCCCGCAATGCCCTCTTGCTAGGCCTATTTGCTCTTATTAGTACGGCGATTATCGCTGGCACTTTTTTAGGATCGAAAGAAAAGATACAGCAAAACATTCGCATAGCCGAGGAACAGGCTCTACTGGAAATCATACCCAGATCGCAGCACAATAATTCCATGCTGGATGATGCCTACACGATTGCTGACCAAGATCTCCTAGGGCTCAGGTTTGAAAAAAATTATTACATCGCAAGAAAGGATGATATTCCCGTCGCGGTCATTTTTCCCGCTACAGCACGTGACGGGTACTCGGGAGATATCGATATGATAATTGGAATTAACGTCAATGGCTCTGTTGCAGGAGTGAGAGTTTTGTCTCATCGTGAGACACCCGGACTTGGTGATGCTATTGATAGAAAAAAGAGCGCATGGATCGATAGCTTTACCGGTAAGTCACTCGTTAATCCTTCTATAGATCAGTGGAAAGTAAAGAAGGACAAGGGCATATTTGATCAGTTTACCGGTGCCACGATTACTCCTCGCGCGGTTACTAACACGGTTTTACAGTCGCTGCAGTACTTTGAAAAACATCAACATGAATTGCTAAAGAAACAGCACCACGCATCAGATAACACCGTGGGCATCAGCGGGGTAATAAGTTATGGCGAATCCTAGCTACAAGGAATTATCACTCAACGGTCTATGGAAAAACAATCCGGCGGTTGTTCAGTTGCTGGGCCTGTGCCCATTACTTGCCGTTACTGGTTCGGTTATTAACGCCATCGGTATGGGACTAGCAACAACAGCCGTGCTGGTGATTTCCAATAGCTGCGTATCACTGGTTCGCGGAGTTGTGTCTGACGCCGTAAGATTGCCCGCTTTTGTAATGATTATTGCCGCCGCCGTGACGTGCATCGAGCTACTCATGCAGGCATACACCTATGAACTCTTTCAAATTCTAGGGATTTTTCTTCCCCTAATAACCACTAACTGCGTCATCCTTGGCCGAGCCGATGCATTTGCCAGTAAAAACTCATTACTGCCCGCATGCTATGATGGACTTTCAATGGGTGCTGGGTTTATGGTCATTCTCATCCTGCTTGGCGCAGTGCGAGAGCTTGTTGGTACGGGGGCATTATTCAACAATATGGATTTGCTGTTTGGTGAAACCGCTGCTAGCTGGAAGGTCGTTGTTTTCGACGACTATAAACAATTTCTATTAGCCATTCTGCCGCCGGGCGCGTTCATTTTTACGGGTTTCATTATTGCCTTAAAAAACTTAATCGATACTCAGATCAAGCAACATCAGGACGCTTCAAAGGAGAAACCTGCTGCCGGCGCTAAGCGGGTCAGAGTGACCGGACATATTTCCTAGCCCCTTGATCTATAAATCACGCGTTTCGATAGCCAGATGGGGGCAGACTCATAGTGCTAAGCGTCTTATATCCGCTAATATAGCCGTCAAATAAGTAAGGAAACGTCCAGCGTCGCCGCCGTTTATAGCCCGGTGGTCATAGGACAGCGACAACGGCAGCATTTTCGCTGGAACAAATTCAGTGCCATTCCACAACGGCTTTACTGACAGTTTGGAAACCCCCAATATTGCAACTTCAGGCACATTTATAATCGGTGTAAACCCTTGTCCGCCAATATTTCCCAGACTCGATACCGTAAAACAACCGCCCTGCATATCGTCTATTTTTAATTTTCTATCCTTGGCTTTTTGCGCCATTTCGACGGTTTCTGCGGCCAACTCCCAAATTGATTTCTTGTCTACATCTCGAATGACAGGCACTACAAGTCCCACAGGGGTATCAACGGCAATACCGATATTTACATACTGTTTGTAAACCAGTTGATGGCCACTCGTATGCAACGATGCATTGAATTTTGGGTTTTCGCGCAGTGCTGCAGCACAGGCTTTCAACAGAAAAGGCAGTGGCGTAATTTTTACACCGCGCCGTTCCGCTTCTGCCTTCAACGATTGACGAAATTCTTCCAGATCAGAAATATTCGCATCGTCAAACTGCGTGACATGTGGAACATTTAACCAACTACGATGCATGTTTTGAGCCGTGGCCCGGTGAATTTTGGATAAAGACTCAAGTTTAACTTCACCAAACTTACTGAAATCAATGTCGGGGACAGCCGGTATACCAGACACCGGCTGCGTCGCGGGCATCGCCGTTAGCGCTTCTTTTATGGCTAACTTTAGGTCATCTTTTATAATTCTCCCGCGTGGACCGGTGCCCTTGATCAGAGCAATGTCCAGCCCAACTTCTCTCGCCAATCGACGCACGGCGGGGCCGGCATAAACCAAATCGCTGGGTGAATTAACCTCGACGGGTAATGAAGAGGTAGCACTTGCTACCGCATTGGCGGCCTGACTTGTAGTAGCCGAGCCAGTGTCCATAGGATCCAGAAAAGAGTCATCAGGTTTCTTTGAGGACGAGGCTAACTGAGTAACAGCTGCCGGATCGTTGACAAGTTCTAACTGCAGTATTTCCATTCCCGCTGATGCAGTCGTCCCTTCTTTAGCGGCCAGTGAAACTACCCTACCGGCGATTGGTGAGGGGACTTCCATTGACGCTTTGTCTGTTTCCAAAACAATCAGTGAGTCACCCTCTGTGACCATATCGCCGATACGGACACACACTTCAATAACATCGATATTTTCAGCGTCACCCATATCGGGAACACTAATCACTTCTATTTTGGGAGCGGATGACTGTTCAGACACACCCTGACGTGGTACTGCATTTTTTTCATCACTGCGAAGATCAGTAGCCGCCTCTGATTCAAGTTCAGGTTCAGGTTCGAGTGCAGGTTTAGGTGTAGGTGTAGGTGTAGGTGTAGGTGTAGGAAGTGTATCTGCCGTATCGGCAGCGGTATTTAACTCGTCAGACAGACCAACGACTTCCAGCGTTAAAATAACATCACCTTCGGATAATTCGTCACCGTTAGCAATCTCTATTGCCGTCACTTTTCCCGCCATCGGTGATGGCACTTCCATTGAAGCCTTGTCTGATTCAAGCACAACGAGAGACTGCTCAGCGTCAATCTGGTCGCCAACAGCCACACAAATTTCAACCACTTCTACGCCTTCTGTACCGCCTATATCTGGCACTTTTATCAATTCTATAGACACATCAATTTCCCAATTATCAATACCATAAGACTAACTCACTACATCCCTTTACCTAGCAATGCATTGGACTGGTCTTGTCGCCGGTGATGCCAAATTTTTTCGCTGCGGCGGTAGCAATAGAGACATCGATACTTCCCTCGTCTACCAGTGACTTCAATGCTGCAAGAACGATAAAATAACGATCAACTTCAAAGTGATAACGTAATTTAGCACGTGTATCTGACCGACCAAATCCATCCGTGCCAAGCACCCGGTATTGACGCCGGATAAACGGGGCAATTTGCTCTCCGTAAGACTTTATATAATCCGTAGCGCAGATAACCGGCCCCAGATGCTGCTCTAATTGCCTAGCCACGAAAGCCGTTTTAGCTGGCTGTTCAGGGTTGATCAAATTCCATCGCTCACATTCAAGACCTTCACGACGCAACTGATTGATACTCGTCATGCTCCAAACATCTGCATTGATAGAATAGTTATCGCGCAGTAGCTTAGCGGCTTCTCGTACTTCTCTCAAAATGGCGCCACTACCCATTAATTGCACAGTATGCGGCATGTCACCGGCGGACCGCTCCAGCAAATACATGCCCTGAATAATACCTTCCTCACAATCCGCAGGCATATCAGGATGGACATAATTTTCATTCTCAATAGTAATGTAATAAAAGCAGTTTTCTTTCTCTGTATACATCCGCTTTAGACCATTTTGAATAATAACCGTCAGCTCATAAGCGTAAGTGGGG
>Ga0206130_10009434_pt1 | contig 10219 bp, 5 predicted proteins | sample Helgoland_Spring_9_FD_148637 | JGI IMG/M metagenome (GOLD analysis project Ga0206130, IMG submission 148637) | Pelagic subsurface seawater microbial communities from Kabeltonne, Helgoland, North Sea - Helgoland_Spring_Bloom_20160512_1 | ecosystem: Environmental > Aquatic > Marine > Epipelagic ...
TTTACCAACCGATTGACAGAGCAACGCATATCCAATCAATTTGAAACCAAAACGGATGCGGAGTCTACTTTTCGATACAATCAAATTGATGCCATGCTTGATCTTTTAGAGTCATTCACAGCTGAGCAACGGGTTCAGTTCACTAAGAATATTAATCGTATACAAGTACTGTAAAACAATAACAGAAGACCGCATACATCACTCTGATTGTATAGGAAAACCCAATTCAACAAGCTGGTCGTAACTCTCTATCCAACCGTATTTGTCATCTGGTGTACAGTCTGCTTTAGAAGTACTGTCATTTATCTTTATAAAGTAATTTTGTATTCTACACACTAAACTGAGTTCAAGCCCAGCTGGTAGAGTGTAGACTTCTCCAGAATGCAGAGAAGATGCCAACCAAGAACAGTACGACCCTCGTTTCGAAACGTTCCAATCGAGGGGGTTTCTTTTATAACTCCAACCATGACAAGGTTTGTCGCTTGTCGCATTGATCATCGAAAACCAAGGGATTGGAACATCTGGAACGCGTTGTCTAAAAGATACAGCCCATTCTATACGTTTAGTCATACTATCTGTCAATGCAAAACAGTTCGAAAGATTTTCTTTAACTCTATAAAATACACGGCCATGACTCAATGTTGGATCATACCTCTCTAGTATGCTTGTACAAATAGATGAAACATCAACATCCAAATCTGTCGTACCAAAACGCACTCTGTGTAACAGTACTGAATGTGCCTCTACAAAAGCCCAATAATGGCGCTTCGACAGTTCCGGAATTATAGATTTCAAGAGAGTGGTGGAATCACTGCAGTCCTTAGAATCTACGCCTATACTCGAATAACAATGCGCCTGCATCCAATAAGAGTACACATATTGAACAGCCAAATCGGTGGGGTTTGCATCATACAAATCTGTCACCTCTGACAATACCGATTTACACAATGTAGTTTGAAGCTTTGACATCAATCGTTTTTGAGATTTCCAATCCTCTAAAATATAACAAGCTGATCCTGCCTGAATGGCGTGCAGAAACAAATTCATCGCTTTTGAGGATGGATCATTTTTTGCGCCCTTTGCAAGTTTCTTGCGAACACTTCGATAATCTTCTTTATATTGATTATCGGTATAATGAGTCTCATACAGCAAAGCAATCAAATCAAACGAAGCATTGAGGTGCTCCTTCTGTTGAAGTCGTGTACCTCCATAAACTAGAGCCAATATTAAAACGCCCAATACAATCCCAAACACTCCTGCTCGAACAATTGTTCGACTTGGTAAAGTCACAATAGCATCAGATATCTTTTGTATGGAATCACCCCAATTCGTACTAGAAGACTGGATCTTTAACACCACATCATCTAGCTCAACCAGATCAGGTTCCATCGATATTTCTTCGGGACTCTGTCGATTGGATACCATGCATTCAAACATCTGATACACAGCATTCGTTTCAGTTAATTTTGGACTGCACCTTTTGTAATCCAACAAGATTCCAATAATCGACAACACATCTTGTTCCCATCCAAATTGTTTGAGACTTGGCAGTCTTACTTCGAAGTCATTTTTCAATGCAAAATAGATGTTTTTTGGAAAGTATGTGGATCCCCAAACAGGAGATTGTAAATGTTTCGCTTTCTCGTAATCTACTCCTATTTCACAGATTGCTTCTATATCAATCAGCTTACACTTTATCGAATCATTGCGTTTGTCAAAAAATATATTTCCATTCCGAGAATACCTGTCTTCTCCAAATTCACCGGTGTACGTCAATGTAACATCATGGATACACAAACCCGCAGAATGAAAATCATCGAACAATCGAACCAACCCATCAAACGCTTTGTTTTGTTCTGACTGACCTTCTAAATCATCCAGTGTCGCCCCATAAAACCACGGCTGAAAACAATACATTTCATCGTGAAACACATACCAAAACATCTGATCAAAACCATGTACATATTGCTGCAGCGAAGGATGTCTCTTCAATAGATCAATGGAATGCAGTAAACAGAGTACATCCTTTTCTGCATCTGAACCCATTAGCTCAAAAGGCTGCTCCATTGGAGGTATCTCTAAAACAGATATGCCCTCAATGGCGTTCGGATTCGCATACATCTGACGCAATACTGGCACCTTGCTTTTTGAAGCCGATAGTAAGAACTTATAACATTTAAACACATCCTCTTCTAGAAGGCCTCTACGTACTCGATACATAGAACGATACGAATTCTTATGATCTGAATACTCTTGGACTGTCCTAAACCCAGGAATCCCCAGACGATGTCTAAATGGTAAAGAACCATAAAAGCGTCCGGACTCAAACTTCAAGGATGCAATCCAATCTTCTAATCTTTCTGTACTCAACAGTTTATTTTTATGCAGTGGTAACAACAGCTGTACTATGTTGGATGGCCACCCCCATCTCGCTTTCGAATCTTGAATATCACTCAACAATATCTGTATTGAATCTGACAAACCATTTATTGACTCTACCGTGGTATCAAACAGTTTCGGCATAGTAAACACTGGTGGTGCTGATTCTAGTCTATGTAATGCTGTAAACATAGACAGGTTGCAGATTACTCGATTGTTTTTAGTCAATCTAAATCCAACTCTGCTGCATATTATATTGGAAACATCATCCTTATTCTCAGACACAAAGTCAACATTGCCCAATCCATATTTACACCCATGAACGGTACTGAGCATTTCTAAAACGGCATTGACGATAGTCTCTTCAGAAACATCTGAATGTTTGAGTTCCATAAGCGACAGGATCTCTGTCTTTGGAATCAAGACATAGACATGTGTTTTTGTCATTCGTACGGAAATAAATTCAAAGCCGTAGACAAAACTACTCAGCCTGTCCTGATGTTCGAACAAGAGCGAGCATGCATGCAGTAAACACATTAGGTACCACTCAGCACGTTTAACATCTGTTAACGCGGTGGGTTTTGATAGCTGTCGAAGTTTTGGGAAATCATTATCATCTACGAAGATCCCCTCTCTTGATTTATCGTTTTGATAGCACTCGAATAAAATATCACTACTCAAACAGGACATCTCAAGTTCAAAAATGTGACAATCATACTCTCGCCTATGAGCTTGCTGAGATTGTACATGATAAATATGGTAGTGGGCATTGACCGTCTCCAAATGATGGAGCACATGACACCCTAGAACAGAATGACTCATCCCATTTCCTAATATTGTGTTTGAAAGTCTATATAACCTAATTTGAAGATGTTGGAATCATATCCAAGTCTCTCAATATTTTGATAATATCTCGAGCTATGGGTGCAGCGCTTTTACCACCGTTGGGACGCTTGTGAATGTTCTTTGTTAAGCGTGGTAATCTAACCACCACACCCAATCGATGTGTCCCCAATAAGTCTGGAGCCATTTCTGAATCTTCTACCAACACCATATACAAACCAGCACTCATTCCTTTTAATTCGCCCTCCACCCATTTACCCTGTACACCATAAGGTTTTTCATAATTCTCAACCCAAACTGTACGTCCATTGTATTTCACTTTTGAGATAAAGTCGCCCTCTCGTTCCTTGGTAAATCTACCGATAGAAATATTATGATCACCCGTTCCTGTTTTTCCATATACTCGTATCTTATCCACACTTTCATTGTACAGATACGAAGGATATTGTGTACGCATTGCAGGCAATATAGTGGTGCTAATCTTTTGTATTTTCGCATCATCATCAAACAACGGTACCGATTCAAGATCCAAAGGGTGTCGTTGTTCAGGAGTCATGTATGCATCCCATTCTTCTAAATAAGGCTCTCGATTGGCACCGGCAGCAAAAAGAATATTGGAAATCTGATACAGGTTCATTGTAATACCCTGACCAAAACCATTCATCCCAGCACCTGGCGTTCCCTGTTCAGCCAATTTACAATCACCATTTGGAGAGAATTCTAGACCTTTCTTCGAACACATTGAGCTCAAGACATCCGGATGTGTCCCCCCCTCAACTGCAAGTGAAGCGAAATATTGATTGCACGACAGCTTCAATCCTTCTTTAAGGTTCAAATGACCATGCCCCTTACCCTTGCTCCAGTCTTGAATGTGATAACCTCCCCAATCGGAGTCTATCGGTTGATACCCTTTATTTGAACAGATGTGTTTAAACTCTGACTGCTCTGCCTCGATGGCTGTTAAAGCATGTAAAACTTTGAACGTAGAAGCCGGAACCAGATAACTTTTCAGCTGATTGATCCCATACCCATACATGCCATGATCAACAAATAAACCTGCATACCCTTTACGCTTAAACGTTTCTTGAAAATCACTACGTACAGCACTGTGCTGGGCTTGCACTAATATCTGCCCTGTTGACAGATCAAACACAATCGCCTGAATAGAAGGGACCTCCCATTCCTGACGATACTTTTGCAAAAGCTGCCTTACTCTTGCCTGAGCATCGGCCTGCAACCCAATCTTCAATGGTTCAACCTCTTTTAGTTTTTCAGAAACAGTTTTCATCACTTCAAACTGTTTCTCCCAAGAATATTTGGAGAATCTAGAAAGCTCAGAAGACGTGAGGTATGCAGACGTCAATCTATTCAAAGATTGCTGTGTTCTTTTAGACGAAAGATGTTTGTGTTCTCCAAGCCAACGATACTCAACTCTACAAGTACTATCTACTAGACCAATCCTACGATTATTCCCATAGTAGACAGACACCTTTTCCAAACCATTGTCTAGATCTGGTGTATCTGTATCGATTTCCATTTTCCCCTGAAGTTCACATGCTACTCGCTGAATATCAACTGTACAAATATTATCCTCAGAAAAATCAATCGCAATCGAGCGAGCAGAACCCGTTTTGGGTAGGGTTTCACCCTCTTCATCATTTGTATAATACTGTGTTGAACCATCCAATCCTCTCACCATACAGGATTGTGGTGCGATTACCCCCAGTCCATTGCGCAAAGAACGTTCTACACTAGGTATACCCACTTGGACTTCGGAGGCTATTCGAACTTCAGACACAATACATTGAGTCGCCTGTTGAGATCCAAACAATCCAAAAACAGTACCTTCTATATCCTCTTCACTCAGAAGATGGATCTGACCTGCTTGAAAAGCCTCGATATAACTCTGAACAGAAGGACTCTCAACACCATTTGGAGCTTTATCAAAGAACCAAACATATTGATACTTTGATGAATCTTGCGACACAAACCCTTCTTTGAATGGCTCCTCACTGTTATCTAGCACACATCCAGCGGAGGGATCTCTCGGATTGAGTGGTATACCAATACGCTGATTGGTCCAAAGTGTACCGCTGTACTCAACTTTAGCCACAGAACAATCATATTGATCATTATCGTTTCCAAGAGAAGATTGATACATCTTCTGTCTCTCTTGACTCAATTGATGTGTATGACCTGCATATTGAACATAATCTCCATCTTTTAATACGCACCGTTGCTCGTAATACTGCATCGTCTCCAGTCGTTCTCGATTGAGCCCTCTCAATGTTAAACGATGGTATTGCTCAAAAGCGTGAAGGAAATAATCTGTGTCATTAAAGCCCTCATACTGATCTAAATCGGCTCGAGTCGCAACTTCTTCTCCCACTGTATCGTTTAATTTTGCATACGGATATGTTCCATTGCTATCTTTCACCAGTCGACCTTCAACATCAGCAATCTTTCTAGAAGTACTGAGTACACTCGAAAGCATAAAAAATCGTGGATTGATGGTTTCTTTAACCGTCATATCAGACTGAACATCGTACCGAATACGAAGAGAATTATTTGGCCCCTCCACAACCGCTAAGTAAAAACAGGCACATCCAATGCAGACGTATGTCAACCCTACGAACCCTTGCATCCCCACCAATGCATCTGCTTTAATCGTAGGCTCATTTGTTCCAGAGAGAAATGACTGAACCGGACCATACAAAATAATAAGAACGGTAAAAAACATCAACGTCAGCAACAGGGCGGTACCCGAATGTGAAATAAATGGCAATACCACACCAGTAAAAACACTAAACCCAAAATTACCACCAATATGAACAACCGTTTGTCCAAAAATAAATGCCGCCAAGCCAAAGGCCAAGCCAAATCCAGGTAAATAGGTACGTTGCTGTACATCGATCAGCTTTAAGCAATTTTTTATTAAGCTGGAGTATTGAAATAGAACCACCACCAAACCCAACACACCAAAAACCTCTACAATTCCGGAGGCAGAACGATCGTTGTACGCAAAAGACATCGTCGCGGCATACAATGATTCTGAACCTTGAGAAGCAAATAGCCCTGTCCATCGACCAAAAAATCCACCGGAAGATATCCCCCATAAAGCCCGAGCGAAATCAGGACTGCTAGAGGTTCCTACAATATGACTGTCTCCCAGTCCCGAAGTGAAAAAGTAATCGGTTAACAACCAGTCACTTATTCTGTCTTCAGACATCAACAAGCGAACAAACCATGTATCTGGATGCTTCAACAACATAGAAGGTGCAAAGCATAAAAATCCAGCTGTCAAGGTATACAGTACTACACCTGCACGTCCCAATCGATCCCCAAAAGTCAGAGAGGCATGAATTAGTATAAATGCAAATCCGATTATTAAGATGGCACCAGTATCATTTAAGAGTACAAACAAGAGCAAAGATATACACAAGACAATAGCACCCAAACCAAATGTCTTGACCTGCTGAACAAACTCCATTCGATCGGTAACACTCTTTCCCAAGATGGTATCTAAATAAGTGGGTGGCAACCAACCTCTCAACCGTTCCGACTCTTCAAAATTCTCCATCTTTGAACGGTTAATCTCTGTTACATATCCTGCCATTCCAACGATTAAAAACATCTTTGGAAATTCAACCCACGTTACTTGCAATCCAAACGTGTCTAACCCAAGTAATGCAACGAATGCGATCAACGCAGACACCCACGTCCAAAAGAATACGCGACGACATAGTTTTCTCAACTGATTGGATGAAGACCATCCAATTGAATCCATCTCTTGTAAACTTTTAGAAATCTTCTCTTGAACCATTTTTTGCAACAAGGCCATCGTACTGTCTTCTAAACGATACCGTTGATCCTTCCTAGACAAACCTCGTTGTAATAGAAAACCAAATACAAAGAATGCGACACCCACAGCCAACAGAAATAAACCGACCCAACCATTCACTCGATTTGTCGACAGCGCAAAAATGGCTGTCGGTACGACTATCAACCCACACATATACAAAACTTTCCAAAGAGAGATTTGTACGGCGATAATCATTAAAGAACACACTCCAAATACAAGTGACGGAGCTACAAAAGGATTGGAAAAGCAACCTCGTAAAGAAAGTCCGTCAAAAGAAAATTGATAAATATACGGTTGTCCATATGCTGATATGGGTCCGTTTAAAGGATCCATCAAACTCAGCTGAAAAACGTAACCAATGATGACCAGTCCAACGATAGAACTCAATATTGATTCCAAGTGTACATTGATACTTTGTTGATTCTGTCTCAGACCCCCTGGACGATTCAAATATCGAGAGACCACAAAAATGAACAAAGAAAGCGAACAGCTTAATAATGCATAGGTCGAATACAAAAACAAACGGGCATCACTCTCAGACTGACGGAGTTCTGGAGCAACACGCATACCAAGTGGGGGATCCAATTGCTGAGAAGTATTAATGGACTCTATAATATCAGCAGAGTCTAACCAACCAACCAATGAGATGTTGTTCTCTAGTACGGCACTTGAAGCAATCAACCCCAGTATCAACCACAGACCAACAAACTTAAAAATTTGACGGTCAAATCTTACCGTTGACATTTACTCCTCTCCAGGTGCATTGGAATCAATATTGGAAGGTGGAATCACTTCTTTCTGGTCCCCTTCTTTCTGGTCCCCTTCTTTCTGGTCAAAGTCTGTTGGTTCTTGAATCCGCTCTATTGTTGACGATACTTCTTCATCAGAAGATACACTTGGTGCCGATTTTCCCGTTAAAGACTCAAAGAACAGTCCTCCTAGGAGACCAAGTAGAAGACAAAATACAGACCAAAGAACATGCTTGAACCAACTATTTTTAGCCGGCTTTATCTGTGACTCGATTTTTCTGGTTCCAATTTCTATAAACCACGCCGTTGCGTTATCTTCAAACAATCGTTCTTTTTCCGAAGTGAGCTGTTGTACAGCGGCAGAAAGAGGTTGATGCTCCATGTAAGAAGCCAAGCTTATCGTATCCATTTTTCCCAACACACGATAAATACCATCGGAACAAACAATCAACCGATTTTGAGGATGCACCTCAAAAGTGTACACTTCTGGTTCTATACTCGGCAAACCAAAGTCTCTATTGGGGTTTCCTTGTGCGTCAACATGATCATCTGTCACTTGCTTTACTTGACCGTTAAAACACAAATACACTCGAGTATCGCCTAGATGGGATATCTCCACCTCACCGGTCTTCAAATTAACATCTACCAATGTAGCGACTGCACCCGGTAAATCTTCCTCAGCGACGCCATCAAACTCAGCCCCAAACCAATCTTGAATCTCTGCATGCGTCTGTTCAAATGGACGATCTTGGAACCGCAATAGACCTTCTAGACATCGCTGAGCCATTTCTTTGCCATGTGCAACGCCCCCCATTCCGTCTACAACAACGAATCGATGCACCTCTCCCCAAGAGTTCTTTCCAATAGCATCTTGATTTTCATCTCGTTGCCCTTGGTTAAAAACAGACTCCGATACAATTGATAAGAAAGACATAAAACCTCCATCCACTTAAATACAACTAGAATACAAATGACTACGTTTGTATTTTCCGTGGTACATATTGACCACGAATTGTTTTTGAGGAATTGTCTATTTCTTTGCCCCTCAAAGCAATCGGCTCATAATCTATACCAATATGAATCGATGGATATTTACCTGTATTCGGCATCGCATTTGGACGAATATAATACTGTACTTCATCCGGATGGTGCCCGAGTTCTTCTTTTAAGATTGACCAAATATTACCTTGAATCACATTTTCATCCAATATAATATCTGAGATCGGTTCGCTTACGAGTACTCTGATGAGCGAAGGATCCAGTAATTCATCGATCGTTTTGTATCTTTTGCATTTTTCACGGTAAAAACTTCGTACGGCTAGTCCTATCAGAGGAATGTACATCGATTTTATTCTGGAATGAATCTCATTGTCCGTTTGATTTGTCACCAGAGATTTGGTTCGCACACCCAAAAATCTCAATATAAAATCCAAGACCAACATCCAAACACTTTGCTTTTCTTGTACTGTTTTATCAGACCTTGAAGCTTCTAACTCTTCTAACAAAACTAGCATTTCATCGTCAGTAAAGGTTTTATCCAATCCATCATATAAAATCATTTTCATACTACGCTCCAGCCCTTAAGTTATTTGTAAATACAAACGATCATTTTCATTAGACCAATCCTGAACCAATACAATTATGTCGTCTTTATAAAATCGAACAGTTCTATACGGATAGTGCAATGGAAAATGGATCTGACCATTTGATTTTTGAATACACATATAGTCCCCTTGCTTTCGTACCTGACACAACCAAGCACCTTCTCCTGCTGCAAATATTGTAAATGCATCTACACTGACCATTTTCAAAATTGATTCCGACTGATTTGATAACAATGGATAGCTGCTTGAATTCAACCGACGCCCCAAGGAAACACTTCTATTTTGATTTCCATCGCCATCTCCATTATAACGTCCAACATGACAGGTTGGAATGGTTGGAAGGGATATCGATTCAATTAGTGTAAAGTTTTTAATATTATCTATATCTCCAGATCGATACCGAACTTCCAATTGATGATTCAGCTCAATATTTCGAGGCTCAATACGTATACATTCACGCTGATCATTTGGAAATTCCTTGATATCGACTATCTCAAAGGTGAAGATGCAATTGGCAATCGATGACTGAATAGACTGATCCATGCCCTTAATAATATCTGGAAAAGTTGTTAATGAAAACTCAGTGGTTGTATAGGTTTCAAAACCATTCTTACCTTCATACCGATTGGTATTTATACAAATCTTAACGGTCCAATGAGGCAATCCCATCGGTTTATCTTCAAACTTTGCTTTCAATTCATATTTTAAAGTCTCTAAAAATTTTGTGCTGTCCAGCATATGTCCTTCCATATTTTAAAGCGAGAAGATGTAGTGTTTATAAT
>Ga0206130_10009440_pt1 | contig 10217 bp, 11 predicted proteins | sample Helgoland_Spring_9_FD_148637 | JGI IMG/M metagenome (GOLD analysis project Ga0206130, IMG submission 148637) | Pelagic subsurface seawater microbial communities from Kabeltonne, Helgoland, North Sea - Helgoland_Spring_Bloom_20160512_1 | ecosystem: Environmental > Aquatic > Marine > Epipelagic ...
GTTTCCTGATTCTCTCGTGGCGTTTGCAATAAACGTAAATCCAAATCCAAATCCAAATCCAAATCCAAATCCAAGTCCAAATCGGTGCACGTGTGTGGGTGTTGAAGGTGTTGCGGTGGTCTCTCACCACAAAGAACAGGGCTTGGGCTTGGACTTGTGCCACTGGCGTTGGTCTTGTGCGTCTGTGCCTCTGCTGAGCCTGCAAGTGTTGGGGTTTGCGGGTCAATTGTGGCGTTTTGATGCTGCTTTTGTGCTAAGGCGAAACCCAACACTTGGAATCGAGACCAGAGGTTCAAGGCCAGTGGAGGCCCAGGCTGTAGGCCGAGTGTCCCTCAAGTTACCATACCTTTCAAGTCCGCGGCCACGTCTACCTTTCAAGTTCAAGTTACCCTACCTTTCAAGCCCGCGGCCACCTCTACCTTTCAAGTTCAAGTTACCCTACCTTTCAAGTCCGCGGCCACCTCTACCTTTCAAGTTCAAGTTACCCTACCTTTCAAGTCCGCGGTCACCTCTACCTTTCAAGTTGCAGCCACCTCTACCTTGCAACACTACCTTGTAAATTTTGCGACGCTACCTTTCAACTTACCCCCCTCTGAGTTGCCTGTGCAACAGCGCCGGGGAAACAGGCACAAGAAATCCCCAACCCACAACACGAAAAAAAAATTTAAAAAAAATTTTCAAGAATAAACGACACCGTGTGTTGCATCGTACGGTTTGACGGTGCTCGACCGTGTGTTGCCGGCGGTTGTTCCGAATTGTAGCGCCGTCTTGCCGTCTAATGTGTGTGCGACGTCGATTTCTTTTCCGAATGCGATGAGTTTTGCGAGGCATCGATCGGATTCGGCGTCTATGCACACTTTTGCGAGCTTGTTGGCGAGTTTGTTCGCGTCTGTGTCGTTTCCGTGATCGAAGAATTCGTATTCTGGTCCCTGCCCGACGCGCTGCTTGAGTTCTTCGATGTCCGTTTCCTCGATTTCGAGGGGCCACCCGCGGTCTGGGGTTTCTTGAACGCTTGGGTGCACGATTTTGTAGCGGATCCATTTCTTTTTGGTGTGTCGCATGTTTGTGCGAAACACTAAGGGATCCAAATGTGTGTGCGGGTTGTGCCTGACGAGGAACTGGTAGATGCTTGCGATGGTGTCGCATGCGTGAATCGCGCTCTTGTCGCTGGTGCAGTCGAAGTAAGATTCCAATGCTGCGGCGACGTCGTGGAATCTGGCGTCTCGTCGGTCCGTGCACAGCGTGGCCCACTCCTTTCCGAGCTGGGCGTCTGTGAGTTTGCCCTGTGCGGGTTTGAATGTTTGCTCTTTCGGTGCCTGTTTCGTGCCGGGGCTGGGTGTTGTCAGCAATGCTTTGAGTTTGTCGTTGGTGATCGGGGCATCGACCCCGAGGTTCCCTAAAACCCAGACGACGGACTCTGCTGTGAGGAACGCGAATTGCGTCTCCGACGTCCACGTGCGCATGAGTGCCCCGAGGAGGGCGTGCTTGTCGGTGGGGTCGCCGTCCATCGCGCCTCTTGGGGTGAGTGGTGTGCGCGGTGTCACAACGCGCGAAATACACGCCCCCCCGCACCGGCATGGGTTTTGCGTTTCTTGCACAGGCCGGTCACCCCCCCGAGCGTGTTTCTGTGGACGACGTGCTTGCTCAGTTCGCAGGGGCGGGCCGTGTCATGTGGGTGGTCCGCCGTGGCGGCGCCGAGTCGGTCTACATGGCCCACGCAAGCTGGGACGAGTCATTGGACTACGCGCCGCTCAATTCGATCGCGGCCCAATGGTCCCACCGCGCGGTCTACGGCCCGGCGGTGTGGTGCGACGAAGGAACCGCCGCCAGCTTGGGGGCGGCGGTGCGTATATGAGGTGGGCGCTCGTTCCCGCGTCGACCCCCCGCCATGCTGTGCGGCGCGACCACGGCTGCGGGCTCCGAGTGCAAAAACAGGCGTGCGCCGGGCACGAACACCTGCCGCATGCACGACGGCAGCCAGCGCAGCGACGGGCGTCTGTACGTGCTTGCCAACAAGCGCGTCGAGGGCGTGAAGATTGGTTGGACGTCGGGCCGCGCCGAAGAGAGGGCGAGGGCCCTTTCGTCGACCGCGCTGCCGACGCCCTTCACTGTCGAGCACGAGAGTGACGTGGTCGCCCACGCGCGGCGGTGCGAGCAGGTTGTTTTCGAGCGCCTTGCGCAGTCGCGGGTGGCGGCGAACCGCGAGTTTTTTGACGTCAGTGTGGAGGAGGCGCAGCGGGCCATCACCGCTGCCATCGCCGCGGCGCCCGCGGCGCCGCCGCCCGCCCCCACGGTGTTCACGGTGCCGGACGGAGTGAGCGAAGTCACGCTCGTCCTTGCCAATCTCACGACGATCACGGTGAAGACGGCGGGGGCGGTGGCGGGCGGCGGCGCGGCATCCAACTGAGCCGTGCCGTCGGGCGTTCGTGCCAAAGACGGCGATCCGTATTTGGCAGGCACCGCATTGCGACGCACAGAGCCGGGCAAAATGACTACGAAACGTGAGAACGCGATGCGGGTGGGCCGGTCGCCGATTTTCTGGCAGGTATTTTCCTGCATCGCCGCGATCGGGTGCACGTCTGCGCTCTACCCTACGACGCCGACGGAAAAGGTTTCGCTCGCGTTCGGGAGCGACGACCCAGCGACTGGCACCCAGCATTACAGCATTTTCAAGAACCTCTTCGTGGCCGACGTGGGGAAGGACGAGGAAGTGGACAACGATTGCGACGCCATGACGAAGACCATTGACGTGTGGAAAGAAATTGGCGTCGACGTCGACCTTGACTGCCTGAAAGACCTCCGGACGTTGTGCAACGTTGGTCAGAATGGCATCCACGTGGCACTGACGGGGTCGTGCCTTGCGCTGGCGCTGATGGTTTTCTTGGCCATCGGGTCCGGGGTCGGGGCTGCGCGCCGATGGCTCGGGGGCTTTGCGTTCGTGTGTTCCCTTGCGGCGTCTGTGTGGGGCATGATTGAGATTCACTACGTCGCAAGATACGTCAACGGTGACGTGGGGGATTTGGCACCGGTCGAAGGCGCGTGCAACTACTCGCCCGTCCATCTTGAATTTGGCGTCGGGTTCGCGCTTGTTGTGTCCATCATGGTCCTGAACGGGGTGGCTTCGGGAGTGGCGCTGTACGCGGCATTCCGAGACGACGCCTCGGCCGTGAACGACATTTTTCAGCTCGATCGGATCGGCTCGGGCGACAATGCGCAGTCGCGGTACACGTCGTTGCTGATGTGACCGAAGCACGTGTGGGCGCCGTTGCGTATATCGTTCGTGCGCGGCGGTGTGTGTCTGGCGCCGCAATGTTCGCACTGGGCGAGATTTTCCGTGCGTGCGCCGTTCTCGTGTCGGTCGCTGCGGCGGCGGGCCAAAGCATTGACTGCGTGTTCGGGACCACAAGCGACACCACACGTGCGTACGTGCATGGAAATTACATGATTCCATCGGCGAGGATGGGTGGCTTCGATTCTTACGGGAAGACGATCGAACAATGTGCGGATTCTTGCAAGAGGTCGCAAGGTTGCGCTCAGTTCGCGTTTTGGAATGGCATGTGCCGCGGGTCCGCCGCCACAGACGTCATGGATTACGACCCGGAAGGTAACCCCACCCCAGCCTGGATGACGTACACGTGCTCGGCCGGCTTCGATCATCCCGCGTACGACCTCCCGCTCGTCGGCGGGTGTTTAGTCGGCGGTGACGGGTACCTTCCGTACGCGTACACGCACGAATCCGTCAGAACTCTTGTGCCGGGCGTCGACCCTCGCGACACTTACCCCGACGTGACGCTCGAAGCATGTGCCGACTCCTGCCACGCCGATCACCACGACCCTGTTTTAGCGACATTGCAGTGCCCTTATTTTTCGTTTTCGAAAGCGACGAAGGACTCGGGGTTGGGCACCTGCAAGGTGTACCCTGCGGGAACGGGCGAGACTGATGACCATTGGAGCGACGGCGGCCTTTCGCACACCTTCAGCATGGGTTGTGATCAGGCCGGCACCACCACCACCACCACCACCACCGTCGCCACCGTCGCCACCGTCGCCGCCACCACCGCGCCGACAGCGGCAGGGTACAAAAACGGTTGTTATTTTGGGGGAACTCTTGACGACGTTGATGGGTACACGCTGCAACCTTCTTCTCTACGGATCGATTCTGTGATGCCGGGTGTGATTGTAGAGGCCGCAACTCTTCAACAATGCGCGACGGCGTGTGACGAGTCCACCGGCCAGGAGTTTCAGTGCCAGGCGTTTGAGTGGACGGCTTTGGGAGCTGACCCTGACCCTACCGACAGGACGTGGTGTGAGATTTACGAATCGCGCGACGTGCGCAGCTCGATTGACCCAGGGGTGGCCAGCTACACGTCCGGGTGCAGGCGCTCCGTGACCTGTGTGGACTGCAACGTGGGTGAGGGTAATTGCATGAATTCGAACGGCTTCTGCCAGGTGTTCGACGACAACGGCGTGTGCAGCACCGAGGGGTATGAGTACTGCGGGGCCACGGGCATGGTCATGGTCACGACGACGCCCACGGTCACGGCGACGACGACGCCCACGGGCACGGCGACGATCACGGCGACGAGCACGGCGACGAGCACGGCGACAAGCACGGCGACGAGCACGGTGACGACCGACGCGAATGATGAGTTAGGGTCGGGTTCGAGTTCGAGTTCGGGTTCGGGCGAGGTCACAGGCCCAGCCACGCCGCTGGCGAGTCACGACACGTCTGTGCCGGTGACGTCGCGAACGACGTTCTCGGTTGAACAACACACGTCGGTGTCGGGACAGCCCCATTCTCTGTCTCGGTCCACGCCGTCGGGGCCGGTAGCTTCGCAAACAACGTTGGGTGGATCCTCTGCGCCGTCGGGTTCGGTGGGTTCGCAAACGACGCTGGGTGGATTCTCTACGCCGACGCTGCCCACCGACGGTACGCTGATGCACGCGCTGAATGTCGCATGGCCGTCGTTTGCGTTGGGCCGACTTTTTTTTGTTGCGCACTAGATTGAGCTTTGCCGCCGCGCCTGTGGTGTGTTCACAGGCGGCCCCGCGGACGACTCTGCCGACGAATCGACGGACTACCCTTTGGTCATCGGGTTGGTGTGTGGGGGGGTTGTGATCGTGGGAGCCGGTCTCGCGTACCGCTTTCGTACCCGACTGGGGTTGTTCCGAAAGTACAAACAGTTGAGGGGTGGCGACGCCGAGTCGTTTTCTATTTATTATTGATGGCGCGTGGGTACAAAGGCAGCGAGGGTCTTTCAATGTTTTTCATGCACAAAGGCACGAATCAAACAAATTGCAGGCGACTCGCCCGTTCGCGCAGTGCTTCCCATTCGCATGCGTCCAAGAAGCGGGGCTGTGGCGGCGCTTCGCCCTCGGCGCGGGCGGCGTCCTGCGTGGCGTGGTCCGGGTGCTGGTCAAACGACATGAAGTCGTTGAGGACTGTGACGCCCGTGGTGTGCGGCATGGTTGCGAGTTCCCAAAACGCGCCCCCGGCCTTCCACGAGAGTGTGCGTGTCTGGCGGTCGGCGGCGACGGCCGCGCGGAGTGATCCGACGACGTCGACGTGCCGCGCGCCGAGCTGGTGGTGAGCGCGCCAGATGTGCTCCCACGTGACGGTTTCGCCGTCGAACACGATGCGCTGGCTCCGGACGTCCGCGGTGTGCCCTCGCGACGTGTCTGGGTCGACGGTCCTGTGTGCGCCGCGGAGCACGGGCGGGAGGTGTGTTGATCTTTCTGGTCTCAGGTGGACGTTGATTGTGAGCACGCCCGTGTCGAGGGCTGCGACGCACCCCAAGAGCCCGACTGAGGCGATGAGGGTTGCGGGACCGGGAACGCGGTACGCGACGTACAGCGTCGACCTGGTGTCGATGCGGGCGGTTCCCACGAGGGGCGGCGTCGCAAACACACTGCGATCCCCGCCGACGGGCGCACGGCTCACGACGCCCGCCCGATGCGTTGCGCGGCCCCGAGACGTGATTGCGGCCGTCTGGCTCGTGATGCCAAGGATCAGCAGGTTGTGCCCGTTTGATTTCTTGGTCATCCGACTGGCAAGTGCGTGCATTGCGACGGCGAGTGTGTCGTTCTCCGGGAACAGCGCTATCCAGAATCGGAGATTGCCGACGAGCGATCGTTTCGCGGTGATCGTCGTCGTGTTGCGCAAACAGCCGAGGGGCGCGACGATGGCGCTCGTCCCGACCCGCGCACAGCGGCCGCCCTGCGCGCCGAGAAGGAGTCCAATGAGGGCCGCCTTCGTGACGGCGGCGACGGCGCGGAGCATCGAGAGTGCGCGCGCGCTGCCTGCGAAGCAGTGCGCGTTCAACACAAGCGCGATGGGGACGAGACGATCGGGTGCAAGGGCGGTGTGCCTTTTGTGGCAGTCGGCGCAGAGGCGGTAGGCGTCCGCGTAGACACGCGGGGAGTGAACGAAGCAGAGGCACGCGTCGCACGCGTGCTTGTCGTCCCGCTGGGCGGCTGTCTGTGCCCTCTTGCAGTCGTGCGGTGTCATCCTGGTCTCCCACACGTTCTGGTTCGTCAGGTGCCCACTCTGCTTCCCGGTGATGCACGGCGGTCCCTGTGCGTTGCAGACCTTGAGGATGGCGATGACGGCGCTGACGCCCACCGCCACGATCGCACCTGTGGCGGCGTCAAAGCTTGAGTTGGCTAGAGCACGAATGACACTATTTTTGTCGACCTCTCCGGTGGCGAAGCGCACGACCGTCGGGTGCGAGGTGCCGGGGGCGGTTGGTGCGGCGCCGAGTTTTTTTTTCCACCGCCCTTTGCGGCCCACGATGGCCGCGTGATTCCCGATGACAACGTGTGCCATGGCGACCGCGGTCACTTGAACGTGATCCTGATGTGCTTGGCGTTGGAATCCGGCGTCTTTCGTTTTTCCGGTGCAGGGTCACCGCCGCCAAACGTTTTCCTTGCGCCAACGACCACGACTGCGGTGAGCACCACGGCAGCGGCGGCGCCGAGATGCACGAGTTCGCAAGTTGACGGGGAGTCGGAGCGGCGTGCGACGATGTGTGCACACACTATTGCCGGCAGCAAGACGTCTCCGGCGCCGCCGTAAATGACTCTTCCAAACTCGCCCAATATCAAAATGAAAAAAACTGTCATTCGCTCCGGCAATTTCGGCACCGTGCACGTGCCGATTTCGTTTGTCATGAACAACAGTGCATACGTGACGATGGTGCAGGCGAGTGCCGCCCACGCGACGTGCCTGTGTGTTGTCGCGTAGATGTACTTGTTGCCAAACGTCAGCACCGAGCTGAACAGAGTGGCCGTGACGAGCCAATTGTACATGGCTGCGCGGTCCTGATTCTGCCGGGGCCGGTCCACAAATACACGTCGGGCCGCTCTCCTCAGGGTGCGGGCGGCGTGTCCGGTCACAGCGTCGGGACCACGTACTCGGACACGAGTGCCGCGGCGGACGCTCCCACCACGAATCCGCCAACGACTGTTCCGTCGTATGGCACGGGGCAGCCGTACACGCTGTTTGGGCGTTTGATCGTGGCGTACACGAGGAACAGCATGGCTGCCGACCACGCCTGGGCCTCGTGGGATGCCGGCCTTCCCGTCGGCCTGCGGGCGAGTATCCCGATTGCTGGCCAGTAGTGCATGGCGAAGTTCCCGACCACGTAGACGACAGGGCCGTTGTCGTGTGCGGCGTCCACAAGCGTGTCGCACGCTGTCGCACTCATGCCGACGACCCCGGCAATGACGATGATTTGCACGCAGAGGCAGAAGACCCACGTGCGCTGTGCAAGTCCGCACAGTCGGCTGCCAAGGAACGCGACGTACGTGGAGATTGCCCACCACGTGAAGTGCGTGAAGTCTCCCATCACCGCCACGGCGACCAGGATGGCGGCTGCTTCAACAGCGGTGAGGAATGTCACACCTTTTTCTTGACCAAGACGCTGGCAGCGCAGGACGACGCTTCGGCGGAGGCGATTGCCGCCGGCACCTGCGCCAAGTAGATTGCGATGGAAACTGTGCCAGCGTGCACCGCAAAGTGCTGCGCCACAGACATCTCTGAATGCAGCGATCTTTCGTACCGCGTCCCATCGCATCGCGGGTTGTCGCCACCTTGGGCCCCTGGAATCAAGAGGCATGCACGATTGAGCTCCACCGGGACGTGTGGGCTGTGCTGCGGACAATAGCCATATTTGAGGTCCGCGAGGTTGCGGGGATGTTGGTAACACGCCCAGGCGTTGGCGAACGGATACGTGAACAAGAGTGTCACTGTCAAATACGCCACAATCACCAAGTTGACGGCGCAGCAGGCGTACTGCAGCCTGGTGCGCCGGCCGGTTTCGAGGAACGTCGGCGACCCGAACAAAAGGGCTGTGGGGGAGACGAGTGAAATCAGGTAGATGATGTGCGCGTCGATGTGATTCATCTCGGGCCCGCCTCGGTCATCGACAACCTTCTTGTCCAGAAGATACATGCACACGTTCAACACGAGCGTGTAGCCGCCGACGACAAGCAAGGCAGTGAGCGACCTGAAGTGTCCCCGTGTCACAAGCGCGATCCACATGACGAGGGGCACGGTGCGGAGAAGGTCGACGACCATTTGCCGTGGTGTTCGCCGGATCGTGGTCCACGTCAGGCCGGGGACAAGCAGCAGCACTTCGCTGTAATACACACATTTCCACCAGGCCACCGCGGGTGCTGTGCCACCCTCCGCCATGATGCAATACGGCCTGCAGTCGTGCGGGCCGTCTTCTCCCCGCGGCCTACTCGGGTGGGTTGTGGTCGATTCGCCGGTCGAAGCTAGCGTTGACGTCGTGCTCACCTCGAACGACAGCGGGAGCGACGGCAGGTCGCGCCTGGCGCTCGGGGCGATGCGGTCTGTGGTGGACGCGGCGACGGCTCTGGTCGGGTCCAAATACGACACCACGCTGGCAACGATCCACGACGCCCTAGAGAAGCAACAGCTGCGCGAGCGTTTGCTCGAGGAGGTACGTGTCGCGGTGCGCGGCGTCAGTGCTGCGGGCGTGGCGTTCGCGGACGAGTCTTGGCCGATCGTCCTCGAACGCCTGAAGGCGGCGCACCCACTGAACCCGCGGATCAACGACGTCCAGGGCGCTCTGTCGCACGTCGGTGGGATTCAACTGCAGATGACTTCGCACAAGCGCCGGCGTGTTGCCGGCGACGCCGGCGACGCCGGTGACGACGGGCAGGACGGGGAGTCGAACGCGATGACGGACGCGTGCGTGACGCGCATGCACGAGCGTTCTGAGAGTGCCATGCTGGCCCACTTCCACGACACGGTCGCCCTGATTGCGGGGTGCCTGTCGCAGCCCGAGTCGTCCATGGCGGTGTACACGGATCACCCGGAGTGCACACGGTTTCTGATCCAAGGCACACCTGGCGACAACGGCGCGTGCGTGCAGGGTGCGGCCGGGAGCGTCTACCTGACGGACCCCGAGTCGGGCACACACCACTGGCTGAGTGCGTCTAATGAACTAACCGACATCAATGAGCAGGGCCAGCCGACACGGCCGTCTCGCGAAAAAGGGAGCCTCGCGAAGATGGACGGCTGGCATCCATCAGCATGCATGCACCGCCTGGTGCAGCCGGCCCTTGCTGCTGCCGCGCTGCAGTCATCCGTGTACGCGCGGTCCGTGGAGCGCGTCGCCGACATGATGACGCACATCAACGGCTTCAGCCTTGGGCACGTCGGGGCGACGCGGTTCGCGGCCAAGTGCAGAGAAGCCTCCGTGGAAGAGCTGAAAAAGGAAGTCCTGAAAACAGGCGGGAACCCGGATGCGCCGATCATCGTGCTTTTCCGTGATGACAACGCCGCCGCGATGCACGACATGGTCCTGGACTTCGACGTCCCCAACGCGTGGGTGATTGGTTTGACGCCAACGCTCACGACAGATGCTGCGGAGGCACTCCAGGTTCTACTTCGAGATCTTCCGGCAGTTCCGTCGTGACGGGTTGGTACACGCGAAACGTGCGGCCGGCATCGAGGTGGCTGCGCACGACGCAGCCCGCGACGACGCAGCCGATTGTGAGTGCGAGGCACCCCGCCGTGAAAAGCCATGCGTGGAGCAAGTGGCCCGGTGGCAGCGGACCCGGTGGCGCGCTCATTGGGTCGTCACATTGTGTCATTCCGTTGTTCGTCATACGGTGCCGTCACGAATGACACTTTGCGATTTCAAGGTCCTGTGGCTGCGGCACACGACGAACTGCACGTGCAACTT
>Ga0206130_10009444_pt1 | contig 10213 bp, 9 predicted proteins | sample Helgoland_Spring_9_FD_148637 | JGI IMG/M metagenome (GOLD analysis project Ga0206130, IMG submission 148637) | Pelagic subsurface seawater microbial communities from Kabeltonne, Helgoland, North Sea - Helgoland_Spring_Bloom_20160512_1 | ecosystem: Environmental > Aquatic > Marine > Epipelagic ...
AGTGCTTGAGCGGCTTTTTCTTTGCCTAAAAGCTTGATTTCAGCCCAGCACACGCTCAGTTCACAAGCAGTTCAATATTCAACGCTTGAATGTGACCTGCGCAGCGCATTAGCTATGTTACAACAGTTATACGCAAGCGCATGACAGCTATTGGGAGACTTCGATGACGGATAAATTTCCAAAGAACGAGATAACCTTGAAACGCCGCGATGTTATGCTGGGCATGGCCGCAGGAGGCGTCGGCATGGCCTTGAGCCTACCAAACGCGGCGATTGCGCAAAGCAGCTCTGATGAGATCATCAGAAGTCATGGCTATTCCTTCTTTGGTGATTTGCAGTATCCGCCAGATTTCACGCACTTCGATTATGTGAACCCTGATGCGCCTAAAGGCGGTGAGATTTCTCTGTCTACACGCGGCACGTTTGACGGGATGAACCGCTACGCAAGCAAAGGTCGTCCGGGGCAATATTCGGGCCTGATTGCAGAGGCGATGTTCTCGCGCGCGCCCTTTGACGCGGCCGTTCCTGCGGATTCGATCACAGATGCGTATTGCCACTTGGCCGAAGCGGTCGAATACCCAAAGTCAAAAGAGTGGTGCGTTTTTCATATCCGTCCCGAAGCCAAGTTTTCTGATGGCACTCAATTGACCGCACAGGACGCGGTGTTCACCCATGATTTGTTCATGGAGCAAGGGATCCGTAGCTACGCTCGTTCCGTCAAACAACGCATCAAACTTGTTGAGGCGGTGGACGATCTAACACTGCGTGCCGAGTTTGTTGACGGTATTTCACGCCGCTCGCTGATCTCGCAAGTTGGTGGTTCCCCTGTCTTTTCAAAGGCTTGGTATGAAGAAACAGGCGAGCGCTTGGATGAGCCGTCCTTGCTAACGCAGCTCGGATCTGGCCCTTACGTGGTCGATGATTTCGAAATAAATCGCTACATTGTTTACAAGCGTAACCCCGATTATTGGGGTTGGCACCTGCCGGTGAACGCTGGCCGTCACAACTTTGACCGCGTGCGCGTCGAGTACTTTGGCGATCAAACTGCCGAGTTCGAGGCGTTCAAAGCGGGCGAATATACCTTCCGCCAAGAAGCGAGCACAAAGCAGTGGGCGACGGGTTATGATTTCCCCGCGGTTGAAAAGGGACACGTAAAGCTTGAGCGACTGCCAAACGGCAATCCACCGACCCCCTCTGGGTTCGTCTTTAATCTTTTGCGCGCACCTTTTGACGATCTGCGCGTACGCGAAGCGTTGAGTCTGGCGTATAATTTCGAGTGGGTCGCAAGCTCGCTCCAGTTCGGTCTAACGAAACAACGTCATTCCTTCGTTGAAAACTCTTCCTTGCAGGCCAATGGCGTGCCGACGGGACTTGAGAAAGCCTTCCTAGAGAGCCTTGGTGATTTGGTTCCTGATGAAGTGATGAACGGCGAAGCCGTCATGGCGCATACCTCTAACGGCGATACTGTTTCTGACCGTCGCAATCAGCGAAAAGCCTTGAAACTTCTGAAAGATGTCGGTTGGAGCGTTGGTGATGACGGTAAGTTCCGTGATGCTGACGGCAAGCTTGTTGAGTTCAAAATCATGCTCTCGTCCAGTACGGGCGATACGGTTGAGGCGATCATCACGACGTATGTTCAGACGCTGAACAAATGGGGGATCAGTGCCTCGGCAGAGAAAATCGATTCTGCACAATATGCTTCGCGCTACTACGACAAAGATTGGGACATGATGTATTTCCGCAATCAGCCGTTCTTGGCTGCGGGAACAGGTCTGAAACAGGCGTATGGCTCTGAAACGGCTGTTGTGTCGTCTTACAATCCGCAGTCCCTGCAAAGCCCGCTGGTGGATGCGATCATTGATGGGTCGCTTGAAACAAATTCACGCGAAGAGGAAGAGGCCGCCTTGATGGCACTGGATCGCGTGTTGCGTTACCTGCGTATTCAGATCCATTCTGGCTATGTGGGCGAGCATTGGATCGCGTCCTATGACATGTATGAACACCCCGAAAATCTACCGCCTTTTGCGCTCGGTGCGCTTGATTTCTGGTGGTATAACAAAGAGAAGCATGAAGCGCTGAAAGCTTCTGGCGCTTTGAGGTAAACCGCTTTGGGCGCTTATATTCTTCGACGGCTGTTGCTGATTATTCCGACCCTTCTGGGCATTATGATCGTCAATTTCACGCTGGTCCAGTTCGTCCCCGGCGGCCCTGTTGAGCAGGTCTTGGCTCAAATGCAGGGCGGCGGTGATGTGTTTGAGGGGTTCTCTGGTGGTGGCAACGATGTCGCCGAGGAAACCTTTGGCTCGGACAGTGATTATGTCGGTGCGCGCGGGTTGCCCAAAGAATTTATCGAAGAGCTAGAGAAGGAATTCGGCTTTGATAAACCGCCGCTAGAGCGGTTTTTCAACATGCTCTGGAACTACATGCGCCTTGATTTCGGCGAGAGTTATTTCCGATCTATCAGCGTTGTGGATCTGGTTCTGGAAAAGATGCCGGTGTCGATCACGCTGGGACTTTGGTCCACGATTATTGCCTATTTGGTGTCTATCCCGCTAGGCATTCGCAAGGCGGTGCATGATGGGACCAGTTTCGACACATGGACCTCTGCGATGATTATTGTCGCCTATGCGATTCCTGGATTTTTGTTTGCGATCCTTTTGCTCGTGCTGTTCGCGGGTGGATCTTACTATCAAATATTCCCGCTTAGAGGGCTCACATCCGAGAACTTTGAAGACCTTAGTCTGCTTGGGAAAATGGGGGACTACCTGTGGCACATCACTTTGCCTGTGCTTGCGTCCACGATTTCCGCCTTTGCGACACTGACCTTGTTGACCAAGAATAGCTTCCTTGATGAGATCAAAAAGCACTATGTGATGACCGCGCGCGCCAAGGGTTTGAGCGAAAGCAAAGTTTTGTATGGTCACGTGTTTCGCAATGCGATGCTGATTGTGATTGCAGGTTTCCCTGCTGTTTTCATATCCGTCTTCTTTAGCGGTTCACTGATAATCGAAACGATTTTCTCGCTTGATGGCCTTGGACGCCTTGGTTTTGAGGCGGCTGTCGCGCGCGATTATCCTGTCATCTTTGGAACGCTGTTTATCTTTGGCCTCATTGGTCTGATCGTCAGTATTCTGTCTGACCTGATGTATGTGCTCGTTGATCCGCGCATCGACTTTGAAAAGCGGGAGGGCTAGTTCAGATGGCACTTTCCCCTCTCAATCAACGTCGCTGGCGCAACTTCAAACGCAACCGCCGGGCACTTTGGTCGCTGATCATTTTCTCTGTGCTCTTTGGCCTCAGCCTTTTCGCGGAATTCATCGCCAACGATAAGCCGATCATGGTTAGCTATCGCGGCGAACTGAGCATGCCAGTGTTCAAGTTCTATCCTGAAACGGCTTTTGGTGGCGACTTTGAAACCGAAGCCGTTTATCGCGATATCGAAGTGAAGTGTTTGATTACTTCGGGTGGCATGGAAGACTGTTGGGACGATCCCGAAGGTGTGATCGACTCGATCGACGCTGGTACGTTCGAGGCAGAAGGTTTCCAAAAAGGCTGGCTGCTTTGGCCCGTTATTCCATACACTTACGACACGACCGTAGACCGTTCAGGTGCAGCGCCGCTTGCGCCGAATGGTGAAAACCTGCTTGGCACAGATGACACCAAACGCGATGTTCTTGCGCGCGTGATCTATGGCTTCCGATTGTCGATCTTGTTCACCTTGATCGTTACTTCGCTCGCCAGCGTTATCGGTATCGCTGCGGGCGCTTTGCAGGGCTACTTTGGCGGTTGGGTGGATCTTATCTTCCAGCGCGTTATCGAGGTCTGGAGCGCGGTTCCCTCGCTCTACATCATCATCATCATGTTCGCGATTTTGGGTCGCAGTTTTTGGCTTTTGGTCTTTCTCATGGTTCTCTTTGGCTGGATGGCGCTTGTCGGTGTCGTGCGCGCGGAATTTTTGCGCGCACGCAACCTCGAGTACGTGCGCGCGGCGAAGGCGCTCGGCGTCAGCAACACAGTCATCATGTTCCGCCACATGCTGCCAAACGCGATGGTTGCGACCGTCACGATGCTGCCGTTTATTGTTACTGGGACGATCAGCTCGCTCGCGGGTCTCGACTTCCTCGGTTTCGGTTTGCCATCGTCCTCACCGTCTTTGGGAGAGATGACATTGCAAGCGAAGCAAAACCTTCAAGCGCCTTGGCTCGCCTTTACAGCGTTTACCATGTTTGCTGTCATGCTTTCGCTCCTCGTGTTCATCTTTGAGGGCGTGCGTGACGCGTTTGATCCCAGAAAGACTTTCTCATGAGTGCTTTGTTAACGGTCAAAGACCTTACCGTTGCTTTTCAGCAAGACGGCACATTGAGCCAAGCTGTGAAGGGTGTGAGCTTCACCGTGGAGCGCGGCGAAACGGTTGCGCTGGTCGGCGAAAGTGGTTCGGGTAAATCAGTGACCGCGCTGAGTTCTGTCGCGCTTTTGGGCTCGAGTGCCGTCACGGGTGGGTCCATCACATATGATGGCCAAGAAATGGTCGGCGCGGACGAGAAGCTTCTGCGCAAAGTGCGCGGCAACGACATTAGTTTTATCTTTCAAGAGCCGATGACGTCGCTTAACCCATTGCATACGCTGGAAAAACAGCTGGGTGAATCGCTGGCGCTGCATCAAGGTGTCGTTGGTGATGCTGCGCGTGGGCGCATCATCGAATTGATGGAAAAGGTTGGTATTCGCGACCCTGAAAGTCGTTTGAATTCTTATCCGCATCAGCTTTCTGGTGGGCAACGCCAGCGTGTGATGATTGCGATGGCGTTGGCAAATGGCCCCGCCCTTTTAATCGCGGATGAGCCGACGACGGCGCTTGATGTGACCATTCAAGCGCAGATTCTAGAGCTGTTGGCGGGCCTGAAGAAAACTGAAAACATGGGTTTGTTGTTCATCACCCATGATCTGGGAATCGTACGCAGCATCGCTGATAAAGTTTGTGTCATGAAGGCGGGTGAAATCGTTGAAGCTGGCCCGACAGAGGATGTTTTTCAGAACCCTAAACATGAATACACCAAGACGCTTTTGAGCGCGCACTCGGTTGGTACACCCGATCCCGTTCCCAGTGGGGCAACAGAAATCGTGAGTACCGATAAGCTGAAAATATGGTTCCCGATTCAGCAAGGTGTGCTGCGACGTACGATTGGCCATGTCAAAGCTGTGAATGAGGCGACGCTGTCCGTTCGTTCTGGTGAAACTCTTGGAATTGTTGGTGAAAGTGGGTCGGGCAAGACTACGCTCGCGCTTGCGATTATGCGGTTGATCGCCTCTCAAGGCGCGATCAATTTTGAAGGAAGCGATACCCGCGATTGGCCTACACGCCAGCTTCGTGCCGCGCGCAAAGATATGCAAATTGTGTTTCAGGATCCCTTTGGCTCGCTGTCCCCTCGTATGACGGCAGAACAAATTATTGCCGAAGGCTTGGGGGTGCACGGAACTGACGGCGTGAAGTCACCGCGCGATATGGTGGCTGAAATCATGAGCGAAGTTGGCCTCGATCCCGAGACAATGCATCGCTATCCCCATGAATTTTCTGGTGGCCAACGTCAACGTATCGCAATCGCGCGCGCGATGATTTTACGGCCCAAGTTGGTCGTTCTGGATGAACCCACAAGCGCGTTGGATATGACGGTACAGGTTCAAATCGTTGAGCTTTTGCGTGGTTTGCAAAAGAAATACGGGCTTGCTTACCTCTTTATTAGTCACGATCTGAACGTCGTTCGCGCGATGTCGCATAAGGTTCTTGTGATGAAACAGGGCGATATCGTCGAGATGGGTGAGAGTGAAACGCTGTTTAACGCCCCTCAACATCCATATACCCGCGCTCTTTTGAGTGCCGCTTTGGACCATCGCACAGACGCTTGATCGCGCCCAAAACACAGGCTTTGGGCGCTCGTTTTATCGACGGAAGCGAAACGTTTTACAGCAGTATGCGGGACCGACGCGGCAGGTGCCTTGACCACAGTGCTTTGCAATTTGCGGCGCAAGGAAAACAATTGGATCAATCATGACGCTGCTCCTTTGAGGGGATTTTGGGTGCATAATGATGCGGTTCGCGCCAGTGAGCAGGCATATCCCAACGTGGTTTTGGGTGACGGTTTTGATAAGTGGCACGGACGAAGCTGTCGGCAAGTATATTCAACATTGTCTTATCCTTCTTTCATTCTGTGCTTTGACTATTCTTTTATTTATGACCTAGTGCGAGTCAGGAAGAATTTTGATATGTAAGGTAGGATTACATATGAATTTGCGATCCATGCCGCCTCTCTCTGCTTTGCGAGCGTTTGAAGCTTACGCGAGTTTTGGCTCGCTCCAAAAGGCAGGCGATGCCTTGAGCGTGTCTCATGCCGCGATCAGCCAGCAAATCCGAAACCTGGAAACCCATCTGAATGTCGCTTTGCTGGATCGTTCGGGCCGTCAGGCGCAATTAACCGATGACGGTCTCGCGCTTGCTGCTGAATTGAAACGCGGGTTTGAAGCGATCGGAAATGAGGTGCAAAGGCTCACCACAAAAGATGCTGAACGTCCGTTGATCGTTTCGACAACACCAAGTTTTGCAGCGAATTGGCTGGTGCCGCGCCTTGCGGATTTTCGGGCGAAACATCCCCAAATCGATGTGGTGATTGATGTGAACCCAAGCATAAGCGAGTTCGGGCCAAACGGACCAGATGTCGCAATCCGTTTTGGGCAGGGTGGCTGGAACGGTGTTGAGGCCTTGCTTTTGGTCACAACACGGCGCTTTGCCGTCGCCGCGCCGTCGTTCATTTGTGATGACTGTCCGACCTCTCCGGCTGATCTCGCGCGCTTTCCGCTCTTGCAAGAAGTAGGCACCTCAGAGAGCTCTTTGTGGCTCGCAAAACATGGGGTCTGCGATGCGGGGCAAGGGGGGGTCACTGTCCTGCCGGGCAATCTGACCTTGGATGCTGCGCGCATGGGGCAGGGGATCACTGTTACAGTGGGTATTTGGGTACAAGGCGACATCGAGAGTGGGCGCTTGGTGAAGCTTTTCGAGGACGATGAAGACTTCGGGTATTACATCGTGACCCGCACAGGTGTGCAGCGCGCGTCGTTGAAAGCGTTTACCAAGTGGCTTCGCGCACAGGTTTAAGAGCTTGGACCAACCATGAAACACTGCACATTGCGCGCGGCAAGCCGACGACAGGCAAGGTCGGCGCTGTCACGTGTCATACCCACAAAATTCGCATCATATCCGGACTTGCGTTCAGTGACGGAACGGCGCGCACCGTCGAGTGCGCTCATCTCGGCAAGAGCGGTCTTTAGCAATACACGTTCAGCGCGATATCGATTTGGATAGCGTCCGATATTGATGCCCCAATGGCGCCCGCCAGAAGTCGAAACACGTGTCACAACCTCTTGCTTGGGGGCGCTTCGGGGCTCTGGCTTGGGTTGCGTCAACGATGCCAGCAAAAGCGCTTTAGGACGCGCCGCTGGCTTGATCGAACGGGTGACTGCGGCGGTCGAAGAAGGCGCAACAGCGGCGACTTGCGCGTTTGCGGCGCTGTTCACTTGTGCTTCAACTAGCGCTTGACGCACGTCATCTTTCAAAGACACAAGAACCGGCGCTGTTTCTGGGCGCAATCCACGGGCCTTAGGCCGCAAGCTTTTCTTGACAGCACGCACAACCCGAATGGTTTTGGCCGTTGCGCGAGAGCCGCCATAGGCTGGCTTGGCGGGCTTGCGAAGTGCAACCCGTGAAGGCGCGCGCTTGAAGCCCATGTCTAGTAATTCTGCCACGCGAGCATTGCGAGTTGCAGTGCTGCGACCACCAAAAACAGTCGCAATAATTCGTTCCTGACCACGCTCTGCGGAGGCCACAAGATTGAAACCAGCCGCACGGGTGTAGCCCGTCTTGATGCCGTCCGCGCCTTTGTAATTGCTGAGCAAACGGCGGTTCGTGTTGGGGACTGTTTTCATGCCGGCATCCGTTGAGATGCGCGAGAACAGATTGTAGTAGTCAGGATAGTCGTAAAGCAGGTGGCGCCCGAGCTTTGACATATCGCTGGCGGTTGAAAGGTGCCCTTGTTCAGTAAGCCCATGAGCGTTCTTGAAAGTTGTTTTCGACATGCCCAACGACTTCGCTGTGCGAGTCATGCGGCGCGCAAATGCTGCTTCTGAGCCTTCTAGCGTTTCGCCGATCGCTGTGGCTGCGTCGTTCGCCGATTTCACCGCCGCTGCGCGAATGAGATAGCGGAATTTGATACGCTGGCCAGAGCGGAGTCCGAGTTTTGAGGGTTGCTCTGCCGCTGCTTTCGAGGAGATTTTAACTACCGTATCCAAGGAAATTTCCCCGTTCTCAATAGCTTGGAAGGCAACATAAAGCGTCATCATCTTGGTGAGAGACGCTGGATGGAGCCGTGTGTCGGCGTTGCGTGCGTGCAAAACTTCACCTGTGCGTGCGTCCATAACATACGCCGCATACGGAGCTGCCGACACGCTCAACGGGAGCGCAACAACAAGCCAAAGAAGTGAGATGACCAATAGCCCAATACGGGCCGGCGATGTGTGCCGTACCTTCACGATTTCTGCCTTTTTCTGCCTCAGTGCCGCCGATTTTTCGACTGGCTTATATTTTTATACCTAATGGTTAGCATATAATTTTCGATTAATAAAGCATTCAAAACAAAGGAATTTATCGGTTTTTTCGTTAATGAAATCGCAACATCTTGCGGTTTATCTTGGTACCACCCCAAGACAAGCCATTGTGTCAGGAATGTGTCACACGACTCAATCTGCGCGCACCCGTGTTCAAGGTAATGAAACTTGATTTGATCGAGTATCGCGTCGCTCCCCTCTTTTCTAACGGGAGTTTGAGGTTATATAGAGGGCACCAACTGCTTGATACGAGATTGTGTACGATCATGACCTTTCAGCCGATCACCGCTTCCGGGAATTCCGACAACGACTCTGATACGGGCGTCGTTATCGAAACGCGTCCTAAGACTCGAAAACCGCCGCTATACAAAGTGCTTTTGCTGAACGACGACTATACGCCAATGGAATTCGTTGTACTTATTCTCGAGCGCTTTTTCGGCCTGACGCATGCGCAGTCGTTTGAAATCATGTTGACGGTTCATAAAAAGGGCGTGGCAGTGGTCGGCGTCTTTAGTCACGAGATTGCGGAAACCAAAGTCGGTCAAGTGATGGATTTTGCGCGCCGCCATCAGCATCCTTTGCAGTGCACGATGGAAAAAGAATAAGAGCATCATGAAACACGCGCGTCTCGAACTTGCGCGCAGCGCAGATATTTTGCCGCCATTGAACGATGAAGTTGCGGTTTTCGGTCAAATCGAGCTCGAGCGATTGCGCGGTTTGGACTTCGCAAACATTCGTGCCGTGAGTGATAGCTTTGTTACTTCCAAAATGTTGTCAGCCGCGGGTATCGAAATTAAACGAAAGCTTGATGTGGAAATAGCCAATGCTGTCGTCTTTATCCCCAGAGCAAAGGCAGCGGCTTGGCAACTTATCAGTATGGCCATTCAATCTGCGCCCCAAGGTTGGATTATTGTCGATGGGCAAAAAACAGACGGTATTGAAAGCATTGCAAAGGAAATAGCGCGTAGCGTTACCGACATTGCAAGTTATTCCAAAGGTCACGGCAAGACGATTTGGTTTCGCGCGGAAGATGCGCAGAATTTCCAAATTACCTTAGGACCAAGTGTAAACAAAGACGGTTTTCTGACAGCACCTGGGGTGTTTTCAGCTGATAGCGTTGATCTCGCATCGGCTTTCCTGATCGAGACTTTACCGAATGAGTTGTCTGGTGAAATTGCGGATATTGGATCTGGCTGGGGCTACTTGTCTGCATGCGTTTTGGCTAATAACCCCAAGATCAAAACGATGCATCTGATCGAGGACAACGCCACCGCACTTGATTGCGCGCGGCAAAACGTGACGGATCCGCGAGCGTCTTTCCATTGGGCGAATGCGTTGACATGGCGTGCTCCAAAACTCTTGGATGCGATCGTTATGAACCCGCCGTTTCACACGGGCCGTTCTGCAGAACCAAGTCTTGGTATAAGTTTTATTAACACAGCAGCGCGAGCCTTGAGGCCAGGTGGTGTTTTATACATGGTTGCAAATGCGCACTTGCCTTACGAGCCCGCACTGGAACAAAGTTTTGTTGATGTAGAGGTTATGGCGCGGACAACGCGGTTTAA
>Ga0206130_10009448_pt1 | contig 10204 bp, 12 predicted proteins | sample Helgoland_Spring_9_FD_148637 | JGI IMG/M metagenome (GOLD analysis project Ga0206130, IMG submission 148637) | Pelagic subsurface seawater microbial communities from Kabeltonne, Helgoland, North Sea - Helgoland_Spring_Bloom_20160512_1 | ecosystem: Environmental > Aquatic > Marine > Epipelagic ...
TAATAAAGACCAGCTAAAGCGTATTTCGGACAGTAAGGTTTTTAAATCCATAAAAAAAGGAGATTCTATATTTGAGGAAGGTGAGAAACTCAACGGCATTTTTTGTGTGCGTAATGGGGTGTCAAAACTTTCTAAAATGAGTGATAATGGAAAAGACACCATCATAAAAATTGCATCTAGAGGAGAAGTCTTAGGTAAACGCTCTGTTGTAACAGAAGAAAAAACGAATTTAAGTGCTGTTGCTATCAACGATATGGAAATGTGCTTTATTCCTAAAGTTCATCTTTTAGATAGTATTAATGACAACCCACAGTTTGCAAAAGCAATTCTTCTTCAAATGGCAAAAGACCTGAAATTTGCGGACAATGTGATTGTTAATATTGCACAAAAAACAGTCAAACAACGTTTGGCCGAAACATTATTATACCTTGATAAAAATTTTGGAGTTGATATGGAAGGTTTTATAGTTATGACTCTGACTAGAGAAGATATTGCAAACATTTTGGGGACCGCCAAAGAAACCTGTATCCGAACATTGACGAGTTTTAAACAACAAGGTTTGATTGTCACAGATGGAAAACGCATTAAAATAGAGGACCCCAATACACTTCTCAAATTAGCTGAAAACAGATAGATTTTAAAAAACTATAATACTAATTTTATTGATGAAAAAACCTGTAGAAACTCTAAAATCATACATTACCGATGTTGCTGATTTTCCAAAAAAAGGAATTATATTTAAAGACATCACTTCTTTACTCGAAAGCCCCAAGGGCGTAAAAATCTGTCTTGACTCCCTGTTGTCGGGGCTCACAAATAAGCAAATTGACAAAGTGGTAGCTGTAGAAGCGCGTGGTTTTTTCTTTGGAATGCTTTTAGCACAGTCTTTAAAAGTACCTTTTGTGCCCGTTCGTAAACCTCGGAAATTACCTCGAAAAGTGGTTTCCCAATCCTTTGATTTAGAGTATGGTTCTGATGTGTTAGAAATGCATCAGAATGCTATAAAGCCGGGAGATAAAATTCTAATCCATGACGATGTCTTGGCTACTGGAGGTACTGCTGAAGCAGTTTGTAAAATGGTAGAGTCTTTAGGAGGTCAAATTGTTCAATGCAATTTCATTATGAAACTTGACTTTTTAGAGGGGGTCCAAAAACTAGCGCCACATCCTATCTATGCTGCAATAAGTTACTAGTCCAATGCTTTTTTGGTCACAAAAAGTCGCCATCCAAATAAGGCCATTTCTAATTTGGTTGCTTTGCTTAGATCCACCCGTTTTTTTGTAAGGCTAGGTAAGATCCACTTATTTACCTTGGCTATGATTTTATAAATTGCTTTTGTATTCATAGCTCAAAAATAGAAATTCTTATTCTAATTTTATGCAAATTTAATATCTTAGATTTATCTTCGTAAAAAAATATAAGATTATGGATGTTGTTTTGATGCTGTTTGGATTTGGCCTTTTGGTTATAGGGGGTGAATTTCTGGTACGTGCTTCTGTTGCAATATCGTTTAAATTTAATATTTCTAAAATGGTAATTGGACTCACAGTGGTGTCTTTCGCAACCTCACTTCCAGAGCTTTTAGTCAGTTTAAATGCAGCTTTAAGTGGATATCCATCCATTGCGATTAATAATGTTATTGGGTCCAACGTTGCCAACATAGGATTGGTACTAGGAATCACGGCTCTAATAGGAACAATATATGTAGATAAAACATTTTATAAAATCAACTGGCCTGCATTGGTAATTTTTTCGCTTGCCTTTTATTATTTCTTAAGTAACGATCATAAGTTAGACGCTGTCGAAGGAGCGGTTTTGTTTCTTAGTTTATTGCTTTTTATTGCTTATTTACTTAATAATTCAGAAGGAATTGAAGAAGACGATTCTATGGATGCCTTGACAATGACCTCTAATTTTAAAATTATAATATGGTTAATCATTGGCGGAGTTGCTTTGTTTTTCGGGGCCAAATGGTTGGTTGATGGTGCTATTGTAATTGCTCAAGAAATAGGGGTGAGTGAGGCGGTTATTTCGGTATCCGTAATAGCTGTGGGTACCAGTATTCCCGAGCTTGCGGCATCTGTAGTTGCCATCCTGAAAAAAGAGAAAGCCATTTCTTTAGGAAACTTAATAGGTTCTAATATTTTTAATATTGGTTCTGTGCTAGGATTGACAGCGATGATCAAACCCATTGTGATTGAGGATGCCGAAATACTTTCCAGAGATATTATTTGGATGCTTGTGTTTGCAGGACTTTTATTACCTTTAGCATTGATATTCAAACGCCATAAGATAAAAAAAATAGAAGGCTTTTTGCTGGTGTTTCTGTATGGAGTTTTTATCTATACAGTATTTTCTTAAGTTTAAAATAAATTTTAATGCTTTAATTTAAAAACATCTACTATGAATACTTACGAATGTAAACAATGTGGAATGGCAGTCAAAGCAACTTGTGGGAACTGCGATGTGCCTTTAGCTAATGGGATGATTGACTTACCAGATGGCTCACAAGTTCAAGTTTCTAAATGCCCAAAGTGCGAAGGCAAAATCAAGTCTCCTATGTGTTGTGGTGACGATATGGGCTGTAACCTATAACTTATAGTTTGGAACTCAATCGAAAAGCCAAAGGTCTCATACGAAACTCCCATCGTTATTTAGGGGTGTTCTTGGGTATTCAATTTATGTTTTGGACGCTTAGTGGCCTCTATTTTAGTTGGTCTGACATTGATGAGATTCATGGAGATCAGTATAAATTGAACCCTCAACCCCAAGAATTTTCAAACTTATTAGTTTCCAACACAGCATTTTCAGAAATGAAAATTCACCATATTTCACTCCGAGATTTGAAAGGTATACCCCATTACTGGATCAATGAAACAGCCTTGTATAATACCTCTTCATATGAAAAGCGAGATGGAATATCTAAAGAAGAAGCACTGTATGTAGCGAGTCAAAATATAATACCAGAATTAGAGGTTGTTTCAGTTGAGTTCATTGAAACAACAGATGCACATCACGAATATCGCGGCAGACCGCTTCCTGCCTATGCGATTAATTATGCACATCCAAACGAGATAACCGCCTACGTTTCTTATGCTGATGGTGCGTTTCAAACGGTACGCCATAGAAATTGGCGCTGGTTTGATTTTTTATGGATGACACATACGATGGATTATCAATCTCGTGACAATTTTAATACAACCCTTTTAAGAGTTTTTTCACTTTTAGGTCTTATTACTGTAATGAGTGGGTTTCTTTTATGGGCCATATCTTCACCAAGACTTAGAAAACTTAAAAATAAATTATTTTGACCTCTCAATTTTAGTTGTCAACCACTTGTTTTAAAAGTACAGCCCTTCTTTATTTATAGCGTTAACAATTCTAGTTTAAAAAGTAACTGCTCAATTCTTCCACACTTATTGTAGTTGATGAAGTAGGAATGTCAACAGTTCCACCTAGTTGTTGTATCAGTGCAATCAATACGGAGCTGAGTTGAAACTCTTGGGTACTTTCGGCACGAAGAAGTCCTACATTGCCGCCATAATAATAGCGGATGGTCAAAATATCCTGAGGTTGAACTACCTCAATAGTTTGAGGAAAGCCTAAGATAGTTAGTGTACCATTCACAGATAGGTTTAATTTTAGAGTAGCTTCATAAACGTTTGTATAGGTAGTGCCATTTACTGAAGTAGTTGGATAGAAATTTTCTTTTGTACTTTTTAAGGAATAATTCGCTTCAACGGGTATCATTGTACCTTGTATGTCAATAGTTTCAGAAAAATCACCTGATAAATTAGAAAGGACTTCTCCGTTTGCAGCATCCAAATCTATAAGAGTCAAATCATCGATTGTAGGCACTTGAGCAATAGGAATATCAATCGAAAATTCTAATGCCCCTGTGTATTTTAAGGTCGTTGTTGTTTTAGATAAACTTCCGTTTACTAAAAGAGTATTCATAGTGCCTAGCGCAGCCATGTCATTATTCACTTGGTATGTAAAAGAATTTGCTGTTGAGGAGGCTATATATAAAGAATCAATTCCAGTGAAATTCATTGCAGGAGTATCATCGCTTGAGCTTTCGACGTCATAAATCCAATAATCTCCCAGTGTGGTTGGAGTGTAATTTAGAGGGTTTATATCTGTATCTGGATTGTCATTCTCCTCGTAAGTTTCGTTTGAACAACTAAAAACACTCAATACAACTAAAAATAAAATAGGTTTTAGAAAATTCATTTTATTATTTTGTTTGAGTAAATATAGATAAAACTTTTAATAATTAAGTAATTTACTCAGTTGAACAGCTGAAAGATGTTTGCTGAAAAAGCAAAAAACCCACTCATTGAGCAGGTTTTTTATTTATAGAAATAAAAAAGAATTATTTTTTATTAACGTTTTGAATGTATTTGTTCAAGGCCATTGTCATTGAAGGCATTTCAGTTGTTGGAGCAGAAATATCTACACGGAGACCTTTATTTTCAACCGCTTTTACGGTCGTATTACCAAACACAGCAATCCGTGTGTCATTTTGTTTGAAGTTTGGAAAATTGTGAAATAAAGAATCAATTCCAGAAGGACTAAAAAATACTAAAATATCATAGTATACATCCGCTAAATCCGATAAATCACTGATCACTGTATTATAAAATACGGCTTGTTTCCACTTAACTCCAATTTCATCTAACATTATTGGAACAATTGGTTTTAGTTTATCAGAAGATGGTAGTAAAAACTTTTCATCTTTATATTTTTTGATGAGTGGAGAAAGATCTTGAAAATTACGTTTTCCAACATAGATTTTTCGCTTACGATACACTACATATTTCTGTAAGTAAAATGCAACCGCTTCTGATTGACAAAAATATTTCATGCTGTCAGGCACTTTAAAACGCATTTCTTCTGCAACTCTAAAGAAGTGATCTATCGCATTTCTGCTCGTCATAATTATTGCAGTATAGCTAGAAAAATCTACTTTTTGTAACCGCACTTGCTTAGCAGTGACACCTTCTACATGAATAAAAGGGCGAAAATCAATTTTCACTTTTTGCCTGTCTTGCAAATCGAAGTAAGGAGAGTTTTCTACTTTTGGTTCGGGTTGAGATACCAAAATGGTTTTTACTTTCATAGATCAATAACTCTAAAAGATTAATTTATATCCGACGAAATAAGCTTACAAATTAGCACGTATGGACCAATTTCGAGAGTGCAAAGATACAAAATAAAATAAAAGAAATTATTGATAAGTAACTTTTGATGTAATTTAATAGATTTCATCAATCCAATGCAGAGAATCACTCCAGAAATCACCAAAATAAACACTGTTAGCGTTTGGTTATTAGGAGCTCCAAAAATCAATAAAGAATTTAGGGGGATTAAAACAATTCCTAAAAAATTTAAAAAACTAACTTGTTGAAACACATAACTGTGAAACAATTTTTGAATGTCAAACACATATCCAACCCCCAATTCTAACAAAATTTTCAAGAGTACTCCAGTACCTAATATAGCTGCCGTTTTTATAAACATCAGTTGATTTAAGTCTATTTTTTGTGCGAAATGTGTGTAGGTAAGTATGCCAATGAGCGTCCCATTGATGCAAAAATTTAAAAATAACACAATATCAAATAGATCTAAAAATTTATGATCTTTGAAATAAATCTTTAAATAATTGGAGTTTCCAGAGAGTCTTAAAAAATCGCAAAATCGATTAAAGTTTAAAAGCTTAGCAACTACAACCAATGTAAGACTGACTACAATTACTGTAGTGTACCAATCGTTAAATAAAACGTCTCTAAGCATATACAAATCTATGAAGAATATTTATAAAAAGAGTCCGCCAAAAATAACTTACTTTTGTTAAAATTTTCTACGCAATGCAAGACGCTATCGTCATCATACCAACCTATAATGAAATTGAAAATATAGAAGTTGTCCTAACAGCTATATTCTCTCAGTATTCTCAGGTTCATGTTTTGGTTGTAGATGATAATTCACCAGATTTAACAGCCAAAAAAGTAGAAGCACTTCAAAATAGTTTTATCAATCGTCTTTTTTTGCTAAAACGGAGTGGAAAGCAGGGATTAGGTACTGCCTATATTGAAGGGTTCAAATGGTGTTTAACTCGTCAGTATCAATTTATTTTTGAGATGGATGCCGATTTTTCTCACAACCCCAAAGATCTTCAGCGACTCTATGAAGCCTGTAAATGTAAGAATGCAGATGTGGCCGTAGGATCGCGTTACATTAAAGGCGTGAATGTCGTTAATTGGCCTTTGTCAAGAGTGTTGCTTTCTTATGGAGCTTCCTTATATGTACGAATCATTACAGGTATGAAAGTTCTTGACCCTACTGCCGGTTTTATTTGTTACAAACGCCGAGTTTTAGAAGCCATTGATTTTGATGCCATAAAATTTATTGGCTATGCATTTCAAATTGAGATGAAATATACTGCCTACAAAAAAAACTTTAATATCAAAGAAATCCCAATTATCTTTACCGATCGACTCCACGGAGTTTCTAAGCTAAACAAAGGCATTATAAAAGAAGCTATTTTAGGGGTGATCAAAATGCGATTAAAAACAATTTTAGGAAGATCATAAATGCATAAAAAATCTATACTCATAAAAAATGCACGTATTGTCAATGAAGGAACAACTTTTCATGGCGACGTATTAATTGAGGACCAGTATATCAAAGAAATTGCCAGCTCCATTAGTGTCAAAAATGCCAATATAAAGGTTATTGACGCGGAAAATAATTACCTCATTCCAGGAGTTATTGATGATCAAGTGCATTTTAGAGAACCTGGCTTGACGCATAAAGCTACCATTGAAACAGAATCTAGAGCGGCCATTGCAGGAGGTATCACTTCCTTTATTGAGATGCCAAACACCAGTCCGCAAGCCACTACTATCGAAAAGTTAGAAGAAAAATTTCAGATTGCCGCCAATACATCGTCAGCAAACTACTCATTTATGTTTGGAGGGACGAATGATAATTTAGAAGAAATTTTAAAAGTAGATCCACTTAAAGTTGCTGGACTTAAATTATTCTTAGGATCTTCAACAGGAAACATGTTGGTTGATAATCCTGAAGTTTTAGAGAAAATATTTAAAAGCACTGACTTATTAATATCTGTGCATTGCGAAGATGAAGATACCATCAAACAAAACACAGCTCGTTATTTGGAACTTTATGGAGAAGATATTCCAATCAAATGCCATCCAGAAATTAGAAGCGCCGAAGCTTGTTATATTTCATCTTCAAGCGCAATTAAGTTAGCTAAAAAGACCGGAGCCCGTTTGCATGTGTTTCACCTTTCAACAGCGAAAGAGATTGCCTTATTTTCAAATAAAAAACCATTAAAAGATAAAAAAATTACTGCTGAGGTTTGTGTGCATCACCTGTGGTTTTCAGATGAAGATTATGATAAAAAAGGCACTTTTATCAAATGGAATCCAGCTGTCAAATCGGCCAAAGATAGAGAGGCTTTATGGAAGGCCCTTTTGAATGATAAAATTGACGTTATTGCAACGGATCATGCACCACATACCCTTGAAGAAAAATCGAATACATACACCAAAGCGCCTTCAGGAGGGCCCTTAGTTCAACATGCGCTAGTAGCCATGATGGAAGCACACCACAGTGGAAAAATATCCATTGAAAAAATGGTAGAAAAAATGTGTCATAACCCTGCAATTTTATTTCAAATTGAAAAAAGAGGTTATATAAGAGAAGGTTATTTTGCCGATTTAGTTCTTTTAAATCCAAACAACCCTTGGACAGTAACTAAAGACAATTGCCTGTACAAATGTGGATGGTCCCCTTTTGAAGGTTCTACATTTAAGTCTCGCGTTACACACACCATCTTAAATGGAACAATTGTGTATGAAAATGCAAATTTTACAAACCATAATGCAGCCATGCGCTTAACATTTAACAGATGAAAACAGCCTTTCTATTAGTGATTATTGTGTTTTTAATGTCTTGTGAAAATTTAGAGATGAAAAAACCATCTAATTTGATTTCTGAAAATCAAATGGTAGAAATTCTTTACGACGTAGTGCTTATAAACTCTGCGAAAAACGTCAATAAACAATTACTGGAAAAAAATATTAAAAACCCCGAAGCATATATTTATAAAAAACACAACATTGACAGTCTTCAATTTGTAGAAAGTAATGCCTATTATACCTTTAAAAGTGATATCTATAAATCTATCTATGAAAAATTGGAGTTGAAATTAACAACTCAAAAAACAGAACATGAAGCGTTGGTGAAGGAGAAAAAACGTATCAAGGATTCAATCCGTAAAAGCAAGCAACCCAAAATAGATACTTTGAATACTAAGCGTCAAAAAAAGTTTGAATCTAAGATGAAACCTCCTTTAAAAAAAACTGACAAACTTCAGAAACAACCTTTGAAATAGGGGTGAATTTAAACTCACTTTCAGTTTTTAAAAATTTGTCCGAGCTGTAGTAACTTTTATGGATTAAAGTCTTACTTAGATTTTTAGTAAGCCGTCTTTTTTTCCCCGTTAATTTATGTCTTAACCAATCCAAACGCCATGCAAAGGCAAGCATCCATTTGCGAGCTATTTTTTTGGGAGGAACTAGTTTGAACGCATTTGAAATCAGTGTTGTGAAATCTAAAAAAGAAAGATTTTCAGCAACCATAATAAAACGTTCATTTTTGCAGTCGCTATTCATTAAGGAAGTCATTCCTTTTACAACATCCAAAACTCCAACATAGCCAGCAACTCCGTTTGTCGCATAACCGAGACCCTTGTAAATACGTTTAAATAAACCACCACTGCCAGAACGAAAAAATCCAGGTCCTAAAATGACGCCAGGATTTACAATCACACACGGAACTCCTTCTTGAACTCCACGCCAGACTTCCATTTCAGCCTCATATTTTGAAATCGCATATACATTTTTGTTCGCTTCTGAATTCCACGTAGTTTCTTCTGTTATTTTTATCGGGTCATAGCCCATAGCCGCTATAGAACTTACATAACACAGTTTATGAATAGAATTAATAACACTCAAATTGACAATATTTGCAGTACCTGAAATATTTGTTTCTCGTAATTTGTAATAATCGTTTGGGTCAAATGAAATTAATGCAGCACAATGGTACACATGAGTCACACCTTCAAATGCTTCTGTCAGTCTTGGTAAATCGTTTAAATTGGCTTCTAGCCATTCAATTTTATCAAATTGACCGTCAACGTTATCCGTGTAAAAGGAAAAGACATGTCTTACTTTTTCAATCGTTTTTTTGTTTCGGAAAAGCGCACGAATTTTTTGTTGCGACTTTGTAAGTTCAAATAACAAATGACTTCCTACCAACCCTGTACCTCCAGTTACTAATATCATACCACTAAATTACTATTTTTTTCTTTTCTCGTCGCTAATGAATCTGTTATCTTTGTCATAATTAAATTTAAAATAATGGCCAGTAATTTTATTGAAGTTTTGCGTTGGAGAGGAATGATACATGATGTGATGCCTGGAGCAGAAGACCATTTGCTAGAGCAAATGAGAAGTGCCTATGTAGGTTTTGACCCCACAGCCGATTCTTTACACATTGGAAATCTTGTACCGATTATGCTATTGGCACACTACCAACAATGTGGTCACAAGCCCTTTGCATTGGTGGGAGGAGCTACTGGAATGATTGGAGACCCTTCAGGGAAATCTACCGAACGAAACTTCTTAGACGAAAAAACACTGCGTCACAACCAAGAAGCCATAAAAAAACAACTCGCTCATTTTTTAGATTTTGATAACGGTGAAAAAAATGCTGCTGTCCTAGTCAATAATTATGATTGGATGAAAGATTTTTCCTTTTTAGATTTTATTAGAGATGTGGGGAAGCACATTACTGTCAACTATATGATGGCCAAAGATTCTGTTAAAAATAGAATTTCTGCAGAAAGTTCTGACGGTATGAGTTTTACGGAGTTTACCTATCAACTGGTACAAGGCTATGATTTTCTTCATTTATTTAAAGCACACGACTGTACCATTCAGATGGGTGGAAGCGATCAATGGGGAAATATCACCACAGGAACAGAACTCATCAGACGAGTTGGAAATGGAAAAGGATTTGCTATTACGTGTCCACTAATTACAAAATCAGATGGTTCTAAATTTGGAAAAAGTGAAGGTGGAAATGTATGGTTAGATGCCAAGCGAACCTC
>Ga0206130_10009449_pt1 | contig 10203 bp, 7 predicted proteins | sample Helgoland_Spring_9_FD_148637 | JGI IMG/M metagenome (GOLD analysis project Ga0206130, IMG submission 148637) | Pelagic subsurface seawater microbial communities from Kabeltonne, Helgoland, North Sea - Helgoland_Spring_Bloom_20160512_1 | ecosystem: Environmental > Aquatic > Marine > Epipelagic ...
AATCGTTTTAGTAGTCTGAAGACTTCATGGTGTGCTCTTACACAATGTACCACGATGGGTCTAGACAACTGATTTGCCATGGTGAAAAAATATTCCAAGATGTACAGTTGCTGTTTACGGGTTTCGATCCATTTTGGATGCCAATCTAAACCGACTTCACCAATCGGTACAGAGTGATTGTTTAGTAGCGTAGTAAACTGTTCTAGTGTTTCGTCTATGTATGTATTCGTCGTGTTGTGGGGTATGTACCATGGATGCCATCCAAAGGTGGGTAAGAGCCATGGGTACGTAGTTTGCAGGAGAAGTAGTGAAGCAGTATCATGCAGTTGCGTCGCTGAAGCCATAAGAGGAGACCCTTTCCACGATGATAGAATCAACCTTTGTTGAGTCAATGGAAGTAACTGTGGGTGACAATGGGCATCAGATAGAAACACTTGTTGACTCTTTGACGGTGATTACAATGATGTGACACAAGAGGAGTGTGCTATGGGTGGTGGCTTTATTGATGCGTTGATTACCATTTGGATGGACCTTGGATTGCCTTGGACTTCTATGACTCCGATGTACATCACGATACTTGGAGCAGGTATCCTTTTTCCATTCTTTCTTCGAAATATTAGAATATCGCAAGCCAGAAACTTACTGAAAAGATCGAACTCATTGTATTCTGAGGAACGTGAAGAGATGGAACAAGCGGCTATAAAAAAGGTGAAAGACATACCGGTAGCCCTATTGGGCTTGGCAGATCAAGCCATTGCAATGAAAAGAAATCACTTGGCGGAAACACTGTTGTCTTACGTTCCGAAGACCAAGAAGTATAGAAGAGAGGTACAACGCATTCAACTTCGGATTACTCCAAAGAATAGTCTAGACAATTGGGGACAGATTCAGAAAGTAACCACACTAATTGAGCAAGACATGTTTGAAGCTGCTCGTATTCAACGTCATAAGATTCCAGAGAGGTTCATTTCTGAGCCTGAAGTCATATGGATAGATGAACAACTTGAAGAACATAGTGAAACATCCTGATATTGTTACTATCAATTCTATCCTTAAACAAAAAGGGTCTACACTTTTCAGCGTAAACCCTTGTATTGTTCCAATGCTCAAAAGAACTATGGAATTATGAAACTGTTAACAGTGACTTAGTTTTGTGATTTTACCGAAGAACGGACCAACAACAACCCTTTGTTTGCTCCAGGGACTCCACCGCGGATAAACAACAACCCACGTTCGGCATCGATACGCTCAACGTGAAGGTTTTGTACAGTTACACGTTTGTTACCCATGTGTCCTGGCATTTTCTTTCCTTTGATAACGTGCCCTGGAGTCAATCGTGTACCAATCGAACCACCATGACGGAAGTATTCGTGTGTACCGTGAGAACGGATGAAACCTGCAAAGTTGTGTCGCTTCATTACACCAGCGAATCCACGTCCTTTACTCGTACCAGTTACATCGATCTTGTCGCCAATGCTGAAAAAGTCTGCAACGTTGAGTTCTTTTCCACTTTCAAATTTTCCAACTTCATCAGCAGTGATTCGTACTTCACGGATGAATTTCTTAGGAGCAACGTTGATTTTCTCAAACGCAACTTGTTGTGGTTTTGTGGTGTGTTTTGCTTTACGGTCTCCAATACCCAGTTGAACTGCATTGTATCCGTCTTTGCCTTCTTCGGTTTTGACCCGAAGAACTGTATTCCCAGCAACAGATACGACTGTTACAGGAACGATGTTGTTACTTTCATTGTAGATTTGAGTCATACCGACTTTGAAGCCCAAAAGGCCCATTTGTTCATTAGCCATGATTTCCTCGTGCATTGGATGGACTGGGGAATTCCAAACCATCATACAAAAATAGCCCAATCAATATAATTGATTGGGCATCATCTTGCAAGTTTGGGATCTACTTTGATCCTATTTGACGCTCTTTTACTTAGAACGTATATTTCAAGTATGCAGTCGGTTGAATACCCAAGTCCCAACCCACAATATAGAGAACATCAATATCTGTTCCAACAGAGAAGTGTGCCAACTTTGTATAATATTCAATTGTCGGACCACCACCAACTGGGATGTATACTTTGTTGTGGTTTGGTGATGCTGTTAAACCCCAAGACTGTGCAACAACTAGGGTATCAAAGCTTGCAGCATCCATTAGGACAGGCATACCCATGACGCCACTCATCACGCGAAATCCAATACCCAAGCGACGGGTTGGATATTTAGAAAACTCATAAGCGCCCAATAAGGCGAAACCACGAGTATCTCCCTGAAAGTAATTGTTGACAGCGATGTTTCCAGGTTGTTGATCGTAAGAGGCACCATTGTGTACTGTTTGTAAGAAGGAAACTTCCCATGCCATCGATAAAGATTCTCTATCTACAAAGTCATCTCCAATACTCAAAGCAATGCTGTTTACTGGTGCTGTAAAAGGACCAGGGTGGTTGAGAACGTAAATCGTTGCTCCAACATTTGCCTTACTGTACATACCGCGTTCAATCTCGCGAACATTGCGATCAAATTCTACTTTTTTGACTTTTTTCTTCTTTTTGGCTTTTACTTCTTCAGTATCGTCTAAGCCTTGAGCTTCGACGGCAGGACTCAATACTGTGAGGCCAGCACAAATGGCAATGAGGCTGAATAGTTGATGTACACTTTTCATGGTGATTTCCTACACAAATATCGTCGTTTGACGATGAAATACGATTGTTTAAATCAAACTCACTGTCACGACTCTAGGTAATGACAGTGAGATTTTTGTTTATGAACTGAAGATGAATGGGTACGATACGATTACCACACCACCACCTTTCGGTTGTGGGAACTTAAACCGTTTGAAACGACTGGTGATACAACCCTCAACGGCTTTTGAACCCATAGAAGAAGTTTTGATTCCTGCTTTAGAAACAGAACCATCAGCTGCAATGGTAAACTTAACGATGATTTTTCCTTTCAAACCAGGATTCTTTGTCAACTCACGCTGATAGCAGTATCGAATTTGATTCATGTTCTTACGGATAACATTGTCAATCAAGGATTTATCCAAAGCCCCAAGAATGATAGGAGTACCACCAGATTTGATAGAACCACCGGAGCGTTTCTTACCAACAGAACCACCACCTTTACCATAGCCACTTGAACCACGTCCAGAACCTTTTGTTCCAAGGCCACCGACACCGTCAGCAGTACCACCGCCACCGAGTCCGCCACCACTACCACCGAGTCCACCTGAACCCGCTTGAACTCCTTTGGCTCCGATAACACCACCGAGACCACCTTGCATGTTGGCATCTAAATTGGCAATGCCACCCATACCATCATTTGCACCTGAGTCAGAGTCTGCTCCAAAGTTCAAACCACTCATGAACTCGTCTACAACTTCTTTGTCTTTGGTTCGTTTGTCAACTTCAACCTTGTCACCTTTGGCTTCTTTCATCTTGGCATCTTTCTTACCAACTTTACCTTCTTCTTTTTTTGCCTTGGCTCCTTCTCCAGCATCTGGATTGGCGTCCTTCTTTTCTTCTGGAGGCTCTGGAGGCTCTTCCAATACCAACTCAGCAAACAACTCTTCATCCAACTCTGTGTCTGTGATTTCTGGAGTTGGTGCTAAGAACAAGATGTAGTATGTCAAAAATGAGAACATCAGAAGCAATACGGTCATTAAACTAGCGAAAGGATAGTCAATGTCAGATGCAATGGCACCTGTAATCTTTTGTCCTTCCGGAGCTCGGTTTGCAACAAAAGTGATGTTGCCGTTTTGAACAATAATTCCACCTTGTTCGGGAAGATCATATTCATAACCATTTGCAACTTCGCGAAGATTGCCTTCGGACTTCATATCATCCAGTGATGTTGTTCCATTTTGATCGAACGTCCAAGCCGTCCAACTTTTGTTGATGAAGCATACTGGTTGAGTGCCGTTCCACGAGATGAGGTCTTCTGACTGATCCGCTGGACTATAAAAGTCGTCTTTCCATTCTGTTTTGGCTTCCGTGAATGGATACATCAACCATGAGAATGCACCAAATCCGCTTGGTACCCATGCAACTGGTTTTCCGACGAAACGAAATCTACTAGCCAGTTCACTACCAACGGTAATGGCAGCATTGGAAGGGGAGAAGACTTTCATTGCAATTAAGTCTGAACCAAAGATCTGATGTACAGCCAACTTAGTCTTGGCTTTATTCGAATCCGCAGTGTTGGTTTGGATTGATTCCACTAGTGTAGCTAAGACATCTTCTTCTTCATACTCTTCACTTTCTTCTTCTTCATCGATCCAGTTTGAAGGGACGGACTCTTCAATAGCTGCAGCTGGAGTAGAAGCTACGGCGGCAGCGCCAGCCCCAGGATCGGTCACTTCTTCTGCTCGTAGGTCAGTAATATGCCACTTTAACGTTGCAGGACCGATTTGAACTTCGTCCCCATCTTTAAGTGGAGTGGAAGGATCGTGTGTTTTACCATTGACTTGGATATTGTCACTCAATCCTTGCAACAAGGGGATTCCATCACCTATGGTTACAACCGCATGCATTTGCTCGATACCTTCAACGTCAATGCAAATATTAGCGTCACTTCCAGAGCCAATGATCAGGTTTTCAACCGTATCGTCATACTCTTTTGTTTCAATGAGTTGACCACCGATGTGGATTTCGATTTTACTGTGTAGTCCAGTACTCATGTTTGCTCCCGTATTCTTTTTGAACACACAAAACTGTAGCCATCTCAGTTAGAAACGAAGAATGTGCTGTAGCAGTTTGATGTAGACTACTTGATGTTGTTGACGGATTGAGACATTTCAGGGTTGAAGTCCATGCGCAACTCAATCAAAGGATTGAAATTTGCAACACTTCTTTCCATCAGCAATGACCCTTGAGGTTTGACCATTTCACCATCAATGTCGAGGGCTTCAAAGTCAATCTCTGTACGTTCTGAGTACTTGATATTGCGATCATCATCTTGAGCGTAGGCACTGTTGGACAATCCAAGTAATAAAGTACTTGTGAGTAGGGCAATAAATAGACGCATGTGGCCTCCTTTTTACAATCTTAAAGTTAATATAGTCAGAAAATACTCTTTTAGCCGTCAAATTTAAGTCAGAAATAAGTGATTAACAGAGTATCTTCATTTCCATTAGACATCCCAGATACAGAAAAGTTTCAACATAAAGTGAATTTATTCGGCTGGGGCTTCTTCAGGTGTGGCCTCAGAACCCTCAGAACCCGCAGGCTCACTTGGGGCTGGAGCACTTCCGCCACCGGCGCAAACTTCTTTCAAATCATCCAAACTTGCTTGAGTATCGGATACAAAGGGGATCACATCTCCAGCCATTTCGATTTCTTCAGCTTCGATGACCATCAACCCTTGTTCGAGTACCATGTCAGCCATTTCGATGACGCCACTGTCTACTGCCTCAGCACAATTGGCCATTGCATCTTTACTTGTTTGGAGAGAAGCCACTGCAGTTCTAAGCTCATTCATTTTCTCTAACTGACGTTTCTTACGTTCTTCTTCCGCTTTTATACGTTCGGCTTCTGCCTTTTTACGAGCGGCTTCCTCGGCCTGTAACGTACTAAGTTCGGCTAGCCGTTCATTAACTTCGGTATCATTTGGATTTTGTGCCTTGTATGCTTCTAGAAGTTGTTGGGCTTTTTTGTAGTCCTTTTGATATTTGGCTTCTAAGGTTGCAGCGTTGAAATATGCAATTCGATCACCAGAAGCACTTTCAAGAATCTGTGCATACAATTTTCCAGCAGCATCAAAGTCTTCAACACCACGAAGTGCAACGGCCTTTCCAAGTTTGGCAGACATGTTGTTTGCGTTTGTAACAAGCGCAGCATCAAAATTCTTCAATGCAAAGCCATAGTTCCCTGAGTTCAGTGCAATGAATCCTAAGTTCAAGTTGGACTCGACATGATTTGGATCCAACGTGATGGCTTCTTGAAAGTAAGCAATCGCCGAAGGCTCATCTTCCATCGCCAAATAGGTGACACCCATATTATTGAGGATCCCAGCATCTTTCTTTGCCGGCTGACCTTTTTCTTTCGCCACGCTTAAAAGCATCTCGTTGGCCTTTTCTGCACACAACAAACTCATATCAAACTGATCGTTTTGATAAAAAGTTCTAGAGAGAAGTTGGTAGACAGTAATATCAGTACTGTTGCTTAGTAAGATCTCGGATGCAGCATTTAATGCGCCATCCATGTTGCCCATTTGTGTGTGTGCCTCTACAACCGAATACTGAGCATCCATATCTGATGGGTTTTTGGCTACAAAATCGTTTAGGACTGCAAGAGCCTCTTCAAACTTTCCAGCATCTTTCTGAACAGCGACGTAGGCATTGAGGAACTCTTTTGTGGGTTTGGCTTCATAGGCCTTTTTATAATATGAGACGGCTTCGTCCATATTTCCCAGTTGCTCAGATGTCCACCCCGCATTGTATGCAGCGTTCGCAAAGTCTGGTTTTAGGTTGACTGCTGAACGAAAATAGGCCATTGCAGTTGAATAGTCTACGAGTCCTGTTTTTCTGTCGACTTTTTCCAAGGCCTTAATTCCTTGTACAAACTCGAGATTGGGATCAAGATTGTCACCTTCACCGGGTGCATTTCCAGACTTGGGGCATCCAAGAAGGAACGCAGCACTCAGTAAAATCGACAGGGGCATGTGTTGAATACGAAACATGGTGTTCTCCTCTATTACTCTGCAGTCTGCAAGTATGTACGGGTTTCGGTTTTTTCTGTTAAGAACTCAGCCTGAGGTAGCAACTCTGTTAACTCTGGATACTCATCAGGTCTAAGTTCTCCAAGTCGACGTGTAGCCTCAGCTGTAGAATCTGTATAAAGATTGTACTGGAATGCAAACTCCAATGCTTTTTGATAGGTCACTGTGGCATTCTCATAATATGGATAGGCCTGATCTTCCAACTGCATTTTGTAGAGTTCAGCTTGGTCTTCATCCAAAAATGATGGGACATACGAATCTTTGATGGTGTTTCCATAGTTCTCATATGCTTTGGCGAGTTCAACAATCGCGGCAATGGTGTACTTTCCAGCAACCATCTGTGCAACTTCTGTAAACTGTGTCTCCAAGTCTTTAAGGGCTTTTTGCTTCTTGGTGATTTGCTTATTCAATTGTGATTTGATGTAGTTTGGATTCGCTCGACCAGCACTAGGACCTGTGATTTTGATGTCATAGTATGCTCGCGTAGCATCCATAGCAAGATCGTACTTGATCTCCTCTACAATCGTACGAATAAACTTATCTCCCTGCAACTCTTCATTCATTTCTTCATAGACTTTCAGAGTACTCTTCCAATGCTTTAGAACCTTTTTACCCAACTTTTTGGTTAACTCACCATATTGGTATCGTGCCAAGAACTTTGATTGTTCAGAGGCTCCCTCGGGGGCCTTTGCAAAGTAGTTGTAGAAGGCCTTCTGTGCACCGACCAAGTCGCCTTTCTTTTCTAGAATTAATGCAATGTCAAACTGGTATCCAACAACACGATCATCGTCTGGATAGGTTTCCATATACTGTTCTTTATTGGCAATCGCTTTGTCATATTGTCCAAGAGACTCGCGGAAGATTGATGCACGATGCAGCGCATCCTTTGTCATTTCGTAGTCTTTATCGATATCGTACAATTTTTCATACCAATCTGCAGCAATTTCAAACTTTGCGATGGTTTCATATGCGAATCCAAGTCGAGCAACGTTTTCTGTATACTTCTTTGATTTTGGATAGTTGTCAATGAGGAATTGACGAGTTTCCATCATTTTACGTGTATCTTCAACATCATAGTAGTAAACCGCCGCAATATTAACAGCAACATCGGCTTTGTTGGCTTCTGTGAACTGACGGACAAAACTCATGTAACTATCAGCAGCAGTACGTTTGTCCCCGTTGGCTTTTGGTGAAGCGTTGTACACGACTTCAATCTCTTTAATGGCTGAAGCTTCATAGATTTGCTTCATTTCCTTTTTGAAAGAACTGTTTCCAAGACCTTCCTGATCTTGAAATGCTTTCGCTGTATCTCTCAACGCTGCAAAATCTTTCGCTGCTCCAGGAAAATCACTGTTTTCTTCTTTGGCTTGCGCAGATACATCAAGCGCACCCAAGATCAAGTTTGCAGAGAACATTGCCTGCTTTGATTTTGGATTCATTGAAATAACGGTTCGGAATCTTGAAGATGCTTCATCAAGTTGATTTTTATCAAACAGCAATGTTGCAGAAGTATACAAGTGATTGATCGCATTTTTCTTGTCAGGATACAACTTTGCATACTGGTCTAAGGCTTCCAACTTCTTTGTTTCCCATGGGCTCATTTCAATTGGGGCAATATCAGTGTCCTTTTTACGTTCTTTAACCAAGCCTTTCTTCTTGTCGTACTTGATTAATTCTTCGGATGCGAAGATGGCCGCTTCAGCACAGAACTCAGAGTATTTACCTTTTGTATCTGTGTTTACAACTTTCATGTAACTTTCGAAGGCTTCGCTAAAGTAGCGCTCTTTCGTTTCTGCATCGAAACGACCTTTTTCAGCCAAGTTGTAAATCAATTCGGCAAAGGCATATTGCATGTCATAAGAGTTTTTGCCATTTGGGAACTCGCGCAGGTATACACGGTAGGCCTTTTCAGCCAAAAGGTATGTGTTTTGTGCTTGTTTTCCAGAACCCAATTTTTTGGCTTCTTCGTTATAGTTCACAGCCACGCGACGCAAGGCATCTTCTACGTAGTTTTGTGCTTTACGAACGGCATCTGGACTGGCTGAATTCTTGGCAGCCCAAGGAGAATTCTTTCCATAGTTTTTGAGCAATTTTTGAATCTCATTCAAGGTTTGCTCTTTTTCATTCATCTTTTGGAATGCATTGATGATTTCATTTTGGAAATTGGGTGCTTCTGGCGAGTCTGCATTTTCAGCAATCAACTTACGATATGTAGTGACCGAGAGTTCGAATTTTCCTTGTTCGAAATACATTTTTGCCAAGCGTTTCAACATTTTGTTGTACAGTTCGACCTTTCCTAGTGAACGGAAATAGTTTTCTGCTTCCTGCATATCTCCAGCATCTGCAAAGAAACGTACCAAATCTTTCAGAGCTTCGTCTTGAAGCATTACAGAAGAGCCATCGCCAGACTGTTGCATGACTTGAGAATACCGAACGACCGTCTTCATTCCTTCAATTGCAGCGTCATATTCCCCAACATTGTAATAACACCAGGACAGTTTGTATACCGCAAACCCATAATTGGAATCATTCTTGAATTTACTTGCATTTTCATAGGCTTGAAGTGCCTCATACGCCTTGTTGCGATCAAAGAAATACTCTCCGATTTGAACATAGGCAACAGCAAGATACTTTGACTTGCCATATTCTTTGGTAAGTCGAACAAACTGTGTTTTTGCTTTATCAGGTTCACCGATTTCTTGGTAAGCTGATCCTAAGTAGAACAACACTTCATCTGCACGTTGATATTGAGGATAGTTTCGTAAGATTCCATCATAAAGACGAATCGCACTTTTTTGCCATTTTCGAGAAACCGTGTTGTCAGGGCTCATCTTGTTGACATCACACCCTTTGGGGATTCCGTTGAAACAGTCATCGTATTTGTCTTGGTACGTTTGCATTTCATTGAAATAGTAAAAACGTCCTTCTTCAAAATACATTTCTGCCAAACGAAACTGTACTTTTGCCTTAGCATCACCATTGAGTGCTCCACCTGAGAGCATGTCTTTGGCTCGTCCAATAGACTCCAATCGTTTTTCATGTGCGGCCTGTCGGTAGGCTTCGGACATGTTGGTCTGATTGTTGACTTCTGACATTTTTAAAGCTCGACGTTCCTCTCGAGATTTGCGATCGGTTTCCTGACCCCAAGCCGTACTGGACATTCCCAGTGCAAGGACGAGTAGAGTAGAGCGAAAAATTGCGTGCATTATGCCTCCGGATGCCATTTAGATATCAATATCAATGCAATCAAAGTAACAGAGTCTGTTACTGACAAGAACTTTGTTCTGTGTAGTTGTAGTAGCCGAGTTCATCAGCCCAAAATTCACCGTTAAACGGCCAGTAAATCAAGTCAGGTGACGTTGCAAAGTCAACATCAAACTTACTATCATCGGTTAGAGCCTCAAAGTTAGACGCTTTGTACTCGTAATCCAAACGTTGAGCATCGACGACCTCAAAACCAATGATTTGAGATTGACTTAAGAGT
>Ga0206130_10009450_pt1 | contig 10202 bp, 15 predicted proteins | sample Helgoland_Spring_9_FD_148637 | JGI IMG/M metagenome (GOLD analysis project Ga0206130, IMG submission 148637) | Pelagic subsurface seawater microbial communities from Kabeltonne, Helgoland, North Sea - Helgoland_Spring_Bloom_20160512_1 | ecosystem: Environmental > Aquatic > Marine > Epipelagic ...
ACGAAATGAATTGAATAATCCGTCTGGTTCTACTGCCACTTGCGTATTAGAGGCCAAGGACGGGCGAGTCTGGAAAACAATTGACAAGCAGATAGTGCCGATGGAGCACCTAAAAAGCACTCTGGAATGGCTGGAGATATTCGGCAATCGACAATTCTCAAGACACGCCAAGCGTAGAGTGCGACGAATCAAGTAGAACAAATAGATGAATCACCGAACCAATACATAATATGACTACTGAAAACTTATCAAATGACGAAACGCGCCAATCGGTTGAGGTTGATGTGCAATGTCTTGTTCGCTATTCGCGGCGGTATGTATGCGATCACTGCGGAAATAAGGGTAGGGTGTCTAAAAACCAACGCGGGAAAAAGGTGAAATGCCCGATCTGCAAACAATCAACAAAAGGAAAAACCATGACAGAAACATACAAATTAGAACTAATAAAACAAGGAGCGCAAAACATCATGGCTGGCGGGTCAATAATCGGAGGCAAGGCGGGAGAGTTATATTTCCAGCGTGATGACTTCGGGGGTGATCCAAGAGATCCTAAATGGTTCAATGAGGGGTTCCCGTTCCGTATATGGAAAGATAGCGGCATCGGATACGCACTAGGGAGGGGTCGCCCAGAATACTCAATCGACGGACAATCTAAAACCGTAACCGATGCTATAGAAGCGGCGGGAAGTGACGGGGTGATTGTATTAGCGAACCACTAATTTGCGTGATTTTGTCCGCAAAATTCACCGCACAATTGATAGTTCTAAAGCAATAAACCACAAACCAAATACAATATGACACAGGGATGGATAAAGCTACACAGGGGTTTCACCAAGTTTGAGTGGTATCAAGACGCAAACACTATGCGAGTGTTCTTGCATCTACTCATTACAGCGAACCACAAGAAGGCTAAATGGCAGGGAAATGTCATTGGCCGTGGGCAGCTAATTACGAGCAGAGGACACATCTCCAGAGATCTGGGAATGACAGTGCAGGTCGTAAGGACTTCACTTGCCAAGCTGGAAAAGACCGAAAATATAACCATCAAAACAACCAGCAAATTTACCCTGCTAAGTATCTGCAACTACGACACTTACCAATCTGAGGTGAGTGAAAATAACCAGCAAGTTAACCAGCAGTTAACCATCAAACAACCAGCACTTAACCAGCAGTTAACCACAAACAAGAATGATAAGAATAAAAAGAATGAAAAGAATGAAAAGCAACAGACAGGGGGTAAGCCGAGTATTCACCAAGTTGAGAACATCGAGCAGAGAATCATTAAGCTACTCAGCCCAAGTGCTAAACGCACCGAACTGAATCCAAAGGAAAGATATTCACTCAGCCAGGTTCTTACGCCAATCAAGGAACACGACATGGAGCTGCTTGAGTTCTTCTTCGGCCTTGAGAAGTCAAAGAGCTACGATCAAACTTGGAAGCGGAAGCAAGGCATCTCAACTATTTTGAATAACTTGCAAGACCAGCTTGACTTAGCCTACGAAATGAAAGAGTCTCTTCGTAAATCACAACCACAACTAGGAACACCAACACAATGGACATAAAAGAAAACCACCCACACAGCCTTCAATCAGAGCAAACTGTCCTCGGGCAAATGCTGCAACACGACACCGCTTCAATCGTCGCCGAGGGAGCTACCAAAGACTGGTTCTTCTCCACGGAGAATCAAGTGATGTTTGAATCTATCCGCCAAGTATTCGATGCCGGCCAAGACATCAGTGAGCTTTCGGTGCTTCCGGTCTTGCAGTCAAATATGGCTAAAGACCGCATGGATTCAGAGGTAGCACTGTCAATGATGCTGGCGCTACCAGTGGTCTACACCTCAACGTGGGTTGCAGCCCTCAGGAACGTCCGTAACCTGTTTCTACAGCGCAAGATGATTCATGCCACTCGTGTGATGCTGGAGAGCCTTCAGATGCCCTTAGCGTCCGCAGAAGACATCAAGGTGGCTATCCAAGAGCCAATGAATGAGATATCTACTCTTACACTGGCCGACGACGACAAGACAGCTAAGGAAGAGATAGTGGACTTCATCGACCAGAAGATGAAGGAGCTTCGCGGCGAGGAAGACAGGATTCCCCAAGAGTATCGAGTCCACACTGGCATGAAGAACCTAGACGAAACGCTGGGACACATCGACCGTCGCCGCAAGGATAACAACATTATCATTGCTGCACCTTCCTCACGTGGCAAGTCGGCCCTAAAGCGCCAGATCATCGTCCACAATCTGTTCCTGCACACGGACTGGGTAATCGTAGCTTTCCTACTTGAATCATCGAAGGAAGACTGGTGGCACAACACAGCGTGTTCCTATGCTAAGATCGACACCCGCCAGCCTCTCAACACGGTGGCGGGGGACAAACAGAAGAAGTACGTTAAGTGCCTCGGAATGCTTAGGGAGGAAACGGACAGGCGCTTGTTCCTCTTTGACTCCCCAGAGTCCCTTGAAGGTGTCACAACTCGTTGCCGCGAGATTGCCGCAAAGACTGGCAAGATTGACATCCTGTGCGTTGACTACATTCAGATTCTTGACGGAAATGGCAACGGAAAGAGCCGTGAGTCTGAGGTAGCAGCATTCAGTGGTGGCATTCAGCGCCTACAGAAGTCGTTGCGTTGCGTTGCATTCTCCGGCACTCAGTTGAATGAGGACGGCATGGCTCGCGAGTCTCGCGCAATCTTCAATGATGCGACAATCTTCTGGAAGCTTGACCGACCCGAGAAGGATCATCGAGGCCAAACACAGGAGGAAGGGCAGCCATCGTACTACCAGACTGTGCAGCAAGTGAAGTGCCGCAACGGGATCCTCACCACGGTCGGCATCGACTTCCAGGTCACTCACCAAACAATGGTTGACCATTAGCATTTAACCCTTGACACAACCAAAACAATAAGCAACTTAGACCTATGAACTTCGTAAAACGACTAACACAAATCTCCTCAGAGCTTGATGCTTACAACACACCAGAGTTTGATGACTCAATCCTTGAGGGATACGTACTTGCACTTGAGGCAATCAATGACGATCTAAATGACGCATCCACCGATTACGAGTTTGCGCTCTACAATCAGTGTGTGGCACAGATCGGTGTAGCAGAGGAGTTCTTTGAAGATGTCTACAGGCAGGAAGAATTAGACCAAGAGCTGGACGAACGTCAATACGCATCATACGAAAACTTTCAGTAGGTAACGCGCAGGGGTGCGCATAAGCCGCCTAACACCAACCCCTCCCGCGCTCATTTCACATGGGCTGCGGGGGGACATTTTCAACTCAACTAAAATCAAGTCAACTAAAACCAACATAATACTATGAGCAAACCAACACTAGAAGACATCCTAAAGATCGCATCCTTTAAATTTGATGATGAAGGGGAACTGGTCCAGACATCACTCACGGCTGATTTTATTGGCGACCATAAAGGCGACCACCTTGGATACCACATGGGCAACCACATTGGCGGCCACGAAGGCAACCACATTGGCATCCAATGGGGCGACCACGAAGGCTTCCACATTGGCATCCACAATGGCAACCACATTGGCCACCACATTGGCCTTCACGTTGGCAACCATGAAGGCGACCACGAAGGCAACCACATTGGCATCCACTGGGGAGACCACGATGGCAACCACTACGGCAAACATGAAGGCGACCACACTGGCGACAAGTAAATCACAGCACAACCAACATAATAAAATGAAAACACCAACACTAGAAGACATCCTAAAGATCGCATCCTTTAAATTTGATGATGACGGCAAATTGATACTTACATCACTCACGGCTGATTTTATTGGCGGCCACGAAGGCCACCACATTGGCACCCAATGGGGCTACCACATTGGCGACCACTACGGCAAACACGAAGGCAACCACTACGGCAACCACGAAGGCGACCAACGTGGCGACCACTACGGCGACCACAGTGGCCGCCACGAAGGCGACCACGAAGGCAACCACATTGGCAAACACGAAGGCGCCCACATTGGCGAACACGAAGGCCACCACATTGGCTACCACTACGGCGACCACGCTGGCTACCACATTGGCGACCACCTTGGCGGCCACACGGGTAATCGCAAAGGCGACCATAAAGGCAATCACGAAGGCCACCACATTGGCAACCACGAAGGCGACCACTACGGCAAACACGAAGGTAACCACATTGGCAAACACGAAGGCGCCCACATTGGCGAACACGAAGGCAACCACTTTGGCTTACACCAAGGCAACCACGAAGGCAACCGCAAAGGCGACCATAAAGGCGACCATTACGGCGACCACGAAGGCAACCACATTGGCCGCCACGTTGGCAACCATGAAGGCGACCACGAAGGCAACCACATTGGCATCCACTGGGGCAACCAACATGGCGACCACTACGGCGACCACATTGGCCGCCACGTTGGCGACCACACGGGCAACCATATTCAAGCAAAATAACAAAATAAATCACTAAAACAAAGCCCGATAGAGCGCACACATCATGAAAAAACTAAGCGAAACACTAACAGAACTAGGGATTGCATTTACTTTCCCTGTCGAGATTAAAAATGCAGATGGCAATAAGACTTACTTCGAAGGCTGCGGTGGCTTTTGGTGCAAGCGTGAATACGACGCCAATGGCAATAAGACTTACTACGAGGACAGCGATGGAGATTGGAACAAGTGGGAATACAATGCCAATGGCAGAGAGACTTACTTCGAAAGCAGCGATGGCTTTTGGAGAAAGCGTGAATACGATGCCAATGGCAAAGAGACTTACATCGAGGACAGCGATGGCTACAAACGAGGAACTCCACGTTCAGCCAAGACCTGCGAGGGTAAAGTCGTAGAAGTGGATGGAATTAAATACAAACTCAAAGCACTATAATAACCAATAACACACTATGAAAAAAATTGAATCAATAATTGAATTTGGATGCTACGACAATAAGCCTTCCGATTGCGAATGGACCCTGCGAAAAGAAGATGTACCAGAAATTGCAAGAACCATTGAGAAACTCTTAATTGAAGAACTGGCTACGGAAAAACATCGGCTGATCATTGCACTGCACGAAGCAATCAATCGTCACTCGAGCCACATAATAAAATAACTATGAAAACACTAAATGACAGATCGACACTACCAAGTAAAGGGCAGAGAGTCCTATGCTTCTCGCCAACATACCCAGAGGGTGACGACATGAGGTGGAGGGTGATGGATGGAGCATTCGTGAGGATGTGCAAAGAAATTGAGGGATGGATATCTTGCGAGCAACTAATCAAAATAAACCACTAAAACAAAGCCCGATAGGGCGCACACATTATGATAGACTTACGAAACTGCAAAGAGGGTGACAAACTAATCAGCAAGCACGGCGAAACGCTGACATACGTAGAGCATCGACCAGAAGAATACTTCCCCCATCGCGTTGAATACGCCAATGGATCCGGTGGATCAAGGACGGATGAGGGTTGGGTAGGAAAAAACATTCGACACGAGGCAGATCACGAAATCGTGAAGGTGATTCCTGCTATCTAACCACTAATTAACACAGCCCAGTAGGGCGTACATATTATGAAAGAACAAACATTAATGGCAAAGGATTTCATCAATACTTATTTAAACGGTCGATACGAAGAGGGAAAAGACGAGTCCACTGATGTAATTGTAAATATGATTTCTACACTAGAGCGTGAGCTAGATGACGCGAGACGAGAATCCGAAGAGTTGCGCGGGTTACTCGGAGATATATTGGACGCATGGTAATGCAAAACTCACATGGGAGAACACAAGGCAGAATAACCCTTGACATTGCTAAATTCACCAGCAGAGTCGCAATAACACTAAATCAATCATAATATGGAAATACAACATGGACACTTCATAGACTCAAATGCCTTCCACATCTTCGAGAGTAATACTATTTTCTCCAGAATGGATGTTTCGACATACAAATCAGCACTAGACTTAGTAGCGCGAGAGAAGCCACGATGCATTCAGCTTCTGCCCTCTGGGATATATGTAGTTCCTGAGCTTTTCGCAATGGCTGTAAGTGTCGGGACTGACGACAACTTCATCTTCTATAACCACTGATTTGCGTGATCCGTCATCGGATTTACAACTAAATCACAAGTTCAATAACACCAACCACAAAACACTAAAAACTATGAATCCAAACATGCCAGCAGGAACAACACTTAAAGGTCTCGGCCTTAACCTAACCCTGGAGGACACTGAATTTCTCACTGAAGCAGGAAGCTGCGGTGCAGACGAGTACCTCTTCCATTGGGCAACACCAGAGGGCCGATCCTTCTTGACGACAGACATCGAGCTTGCTGGCTATTTAGCCGACGGAGCAACGCTTTCCTACTAACAACAGCCGCAAACAGAATAATAATATGGAAGAATACACTCAAATCAAGACATCTGGCAAGTTCATGGCACTTAGCTGCACACATGGCAATCTAATGGACGAGGCGGCATTTGCCTATTTCATGAAGGAGAAGAAGGCATATAAGCCTAAGCACATGATTCATCTAGGAGATGTGTTTGAGTTCACAGCACTCCGCAAGGGAGCCACTGAGGACGAGAAGCGTATTAACATCGAGGAGGACATTGAGTGGGGTCTGTGGACGCTACAAGAGATGATGGAAGGCATCAAGGGTGAGCGCTGGGCATTGCGCGGCAACCACTGTGAGCGACTGTGGGATATGGCGGAGAAGGGAACCGTAGTTGGTCGAGACTTCGCTAAGATGCACATTGCTCGTATTGAGGAGTTCCTTGGCGATATGAAGATCAAGACCAAGCCATACTGCTCAACTCAGGGAGTCATTCAAATCAACGACCTGCTTCTAATGCATGGCTACGGACACGGAGCAAACGCTGCCAAGGATCATATGAAGACCTACCATAAGGCTGTGATATTGGGGCATACGCACCGCTGCGAGACCGCCGTGGGGACGGGCTGGCCTTATCCGATTGAGGCTCTGAATGTCGGCATGATGATGACTAAGTTCCCTAAATACTGCAACCGTAACACGTCACCTCTAAGCTGGGATCACGCCTTCGCTAAGGGTGAGTTCTACAAGGACGGAACGCACACGAAGGAGCTGGTTACGATCTAGCTGAAAAGGAAGTGCCCCCTGTAAAAAGGGGGCTTGACATCGGCGACAAAGTAGTTTATATTCACATTTCACCCAAACACATCAAATTATTATGAAAATCACAATCCAAGGCGAAGGCCTCACAGTAAGCATCGACAATCACGAGAATGGCACAACAGCTACAGAGGCGAAGGACCTATGTGTTTCCGCCCTGCTCGCCATGAGATATCGCCCAGATACAGTGGCAAGTGTCTTTCCTAGCGAAGAGGATATTGATGATGCAATCTCAGGGGGTGTCAGGGAAGCCTTAGAATATGCCGCTGGTAGTATTTAAATTTGTTTCATAGTATGGTCGTGGTTGACGTTAAAGCCCCACATGGTTTTTTACGAATCGTGCGGGGCTTTTTTGCAAGTATATCAAATAATACTTAACAGTAAGCACAAAAAAGCCCAGTCATTAATTTGGCTGGGCTTCGATGTGTCTGGACTTGCAGGTTTACTCTTCTGGTTCTGTTCCTTTGATCTCCTGATTTACCCAGGCTTCAAAGTTCTTATCCTTATCCGCTTCATCAGCCACGGCTTCCATCCCACGGCGAGTAGACATGGCTGAGATAATTATTTTCTTAAATAACTGCTCGTCAACTTCCCTAGATGCAGTAATGCCCTCAATCATGGTAGATATCTTACCACTTCCATGCATGATATCCATTGCCTTGCGACCTAACCAGCGAACTGGGCCAGTGGCATAGAAGATTAGGCCGCCGCCACCACCGACATCTGCCTTTGGCACGATTGTTTGACCAAACTCATCCACTGTTGGATTTGGGATTGGAGTAGCCTGCAAGACCTTTGCTGACTTAAACATATCGTCGTAAGTCTTCTCACCTAAAGCCACCTTCCATTTTCCCTCATTTTTCCTGAGTGTTTCCAGCATTGTCTCTGGGTTAAAAATCATCTTAGATCCAGAACGACGAGAACCCCTCTGCCCACCCGCCTCAGTTGACTGGATGAGGTGATCTAGCGCACTTCGTCGCAGGCTGTTCTTGCTCGGCTCATCGGGTAGCCTGTCAAGTAGTTGCTTCATATCTCTGGCATCGAGTTTCACGAACTCATCAACGAAGGCATGTATATCCTCTGGGATTGGTTGCTCGCCTTTTGCCATTTTTTGTAACGACTTAAATGTTTCTCTGCTTTGAGCTTCTTCAAGCGCACCTCGCTTTTTTAGCAGCTCCATTGCCTTCTTTCCAGATGGTGTTAATGGATCGCCGACAATTGCTTCTACTTCTGCGGCAGTAATAGTTTTAGGGTTAACCTTTCGGTTTTTGATTAAAGCGTTAATTTCCCTCAACCTTTTAGCCGCAGCTATGGCATCTCGACCCTTTAAGTATAGTGGTCTAATCTCATCCATATCAATCTTGATAACTTTCTCTCCAGCATCGTCAATAATGCGAGTCATGTAATGGCCCCTAAGTAGCTGGCGCATCTCGTTGGGGTTGTCAGCAGATTTTATAGTCTGCCGAATAGCTTGACTACTAGACAATGCTTCATCGGCAAGTGCTTCTGGGGTAACTCCAACATCTGACTGCCCAGCAATTCGCCGACCAGCACGCTCAGTTACATTTTCAGTACGTGGAAGGATTCTGCTGCGATATTCGTCGTTTGCTTTCTTCCAAGCGCCTGATGCTGTAGCTCCAATGCGATCAAGAGCATCATCACTAATCTTTTTCATGGAAGTAGCCAAGTCATTTATGATTCGCTCATCATCCGTAAATGCTGCCGTTTTCTTGCGATTAACTTTACCTGCTAGTCGCCTTGTCATAGAGTTTAGTTTAGAAAAATTGACAGTAGTTCCCTCTGCCAAGTCAGCTTTTAGTGTTACTAAGTCATCAGCAACATTTTTGCCGAGTCTTGCTTCTAGTAATCGGTATGAATATTCTTCTGCTGGGTCTGTAATGTTATATTTTTTCATCACTCGATCATACGCCTTTGCAATGGGCGCAATTGAGTGCTTATCGCGTAGCTTATAGATCGGAGCACGCATGACTTTTTCTGCCGATTGATATAGCTCTCCTACGACTTTTTCGTCCTTTGCCTTGCCAGCCAAGACCGACTTGCGAATGCTCTCACCAGTTGTAGTGCGAAGCCTTTCTGCGCCTTTTAATTGCTTTTTAACTAAGCGATCAATAGTTGAGGCAATAAGCTTTTCTTGCTTTGCTGTTTCTTCCATAGCCTTGCGCTCAAGCCTTTGCCTAGCTTCGGCGGTAAGAACTTTCTTTTCTCTAGAATCAGCACGTTTGGCCGTTGATTCATCTATTTTTAGTTTAGCAATAGAATCTTTTCTTTGTTTCATTGTAGCGCGAAGGATATCTGCTTCGCGCATAATTACTTCCTCAACTGGAACATCGGTTGCAACACGACCCCTGGCTGCGTTAACAATCTTATCAACTTGGTCGTGGATTTTTCCAGCGCGTGACGCTTCAAGACCCTCCGACTCTTTTGCTAGTCTTGATAGTCGCCCAGCAGCAGCTTTATCGGATGTTGGTATTACGTCAAGCATACCCTTATCTCCGCCAGTTTTATTTAGAATATCGCTAAGAGCAGATTTTGCCTCAGTTGCCGACTGTGTAATAACCCTACGTCCGAGTGCCTTAGAACCAAGTCGGCTAACCCCAAGTGTAGCTACATCAAGTCCAATGTTCATGGGAACCTCTTTCCCTCTGCGAGTAACCGCCTCGCCAAGCTGAATGTCCTGCCCAGTACTTGCACGAGCAGCTACGTCACCAGCTACTGCACCAGTGAAGCCACCGCCAGCAGCTCCAAGTACGCCGCCAATGACGGCCCCAGGGATTGCCCCTACGCCCCCAAATCCAGCTCCAACCGCTCCGCCGGCAGCAGCACCCTTTACTCCACCAACAACCGCTCCTGCAACCTCTGAAGCCGAGCTAAGCAGGTCTGTAGTAAAGTCAGCTAGTGATACTCCTCCTTCATCTACTCGCCGCCATTTGTCTCCAGTCTCAGCTTTATCCCTATACAGGAATTGGTCGGTTCCTCCGATATTTACAACGTTCAAGTTTTCTCTGCCGTAAGTCTTTGTAAG
>Ga0206130_10009451_pt1 | contig 10201 bp, 16 predicted proteins | sample Helgoland_Spring_9_FD_148637 | JGI IMG/M metagenome (GOLD analysis project Ga0206130, IMG submission 148637) | Pelagic subsurface seawater microbial communities from Kabeltonne, Helgoland, North Sea - Helgoland_Spring_Bloom_20160512_1 | ecosystem: Environmental > Aquatic > Marine > Epipelagic ...
TAGGCTAGGCTTGACAAGTACCCACTACCACGCTACCTATGTATCACCATACTGGCGAAAACAGTACCACTTAGATGGTCGCATAGGCGATCACATATTTTACACAGCACCCGCAGGGAGATAAGACGATGACACTAGAACTAGAGATGCAACTACGAGACATGGGCATCCTACCAGCAACTATGCTACAGGAACTAGAGGCTGTCGCTGACACTAAGCACACTTACCCAGACCTGTTAGTTAAGAATTACTTTAATGACCCCAGAGACGCAAACGGAGAGGTTCCATTTTAATGACACAAATCACAGCAACATACATCGACCACATGGGCAGTGACCTGTCCGTAGTTAACGCAGCACGGGTCAGCTTTGGTAAGAGCAGCCAATTAGTCTTTACTGATGATCCAGATGACTATGGCTCTTTGTCTGAACGTGACGCAAAGCTCATCAACTACCTAGCCAAGCACAAGCACATAAGCCCCTTCGGCCATGCCTTTGCATCCTTCCACATCAAGGCTCCTATCTTCGTAGCCCGACAGCTAGTGAAGCATAAGTTCCTACGTTGGAATGAAATCAGTCGTCGTTACGTTGATGATGAGCCTGAGTTCTATGTGCCTGACGTATGGCGTGGACGTAGTGCTGACAAGAAGCAGGGTAGTGAAGGTGAGGTTAAACTAGGGACACTAGACGCAGCCATTGTGACATCTAGCCCCTATGATGCACTTGCTGCTTACAAAGCCCTACTGACTTCAGGAGTAGCACCTGAGCAAGCCCGTATGGTACTGCCACAATCGACCATGACTGAGTGGTACTGGTCAGGTAGCCTTGATGCCTTCGCTGACATGTGTCGTCTGCGTTTACCTTCAGACACACAACAGGAGACACGTGTAGTTGCACAGCAAATTAGTAAAGTGCTAGGCACGTTGTTCCCAGTGTCGTGGGCTGCACTAATGAGCAATCCGTGACGATCCTAATAAACAAATGATGGGAGAAACAGAATGATTGAATACACAGTAAAGGTCTACCCTAATGGCACTAAGTCTTGGTACCTAAATGGTAAGTGTCACCGTGAGGACGGTCCAGCTGTTGAGTACGCTAACGGCTCTAAGTTTTGGTACCTAAATGGTAAGCGTCACCGTGAGGACGGTCCAGCTATTGAGTACGCTGGTGGCTATAAGTCTTGGTATCTAAACAACAAGGAGCTAACAGAACAAGAACATAAGAAAGCCACAACTAAGTCTACTTCATGCTCAGGCAAAGAAGTCGTAATTGATGGTGTTGTTTATGTCTTGAAGGAGAAAGGACAAGACGATGATGACAATAATTGATCCGCCGAGTGGCTGGAAGTATGGCTTCCCTAAACCACTCCCAGACGAGGTAGAGGATGTCTTGGAGTGGTTAGTTAGCGAAGGTTATCCACAGTCTGAAATAGATAAGCTGGGGAAGCACTTCTACTGTCGGTACTGGGAGACAGAAGATGAGTAGTAATTACAAACCTGACAACTGGGTTATCATAAAGTTTAAAGGGGATGACCCACACTACCGTGTTCTAGCTGGTTGGTCTGGTGGGTACATGACTGGAAACTCTTGGCGTATGAACAGTGGCATTACAAAGGTAGAAGAGGACGAAGCATTCTACTACTTCTATGGGTCTAGTGGGTCTCGATATCGTAGTTGTAAAGAGTCGTACACGTTGAGAATGAACAATGCTCATATTTGGGAGCGGCTTCAGACACTGCACGGCGACAAAGTTGAAATGATGCCAGAAGATACTGACTGGGCTAACATGGATTGGATTATATCATGAAGTTTACACACCAACACAGTGATGGCACAAAGATTGAAATAGAAATGGCAGAACATGCGTCCATGGATGCTGTCCTTGAAGAGTTTCAAAACTTCCTTCGTGCTTGTGGATACGTAGTTGAATACAATCAATGTTTAGTTTTGGAGAATATGGATGACTGAGGTAGGCACAATGAAAGTCACAGCCTTTACTGAACATGAAGATGGCAGTGCTACCTGCACCTTGGACCTAGACGATAAGACAGTAGCATTATCTCAAGAGTTAGGGCTGAAGCTACTGCTGTACTGTGGTGCCACAGGAACAGACTTAGATTATGTGTTCAAAGATATATTAGGGGAGATACATGATTAAGCTAACAACAGATGAGATCGTGACAATGTGTGAGAAACTGGCGAGTAAGTACCGCCAGCATCACATGCGAGAGGACCTGATAGCTGAAGGGGTGCTGGCTGTTTATGAGCGGCTAGATACTACCCCTGATGAATACCCTGCTAGTCTATACCGCAGGGCTAACAAGGCTATGTATGACTACCTTAACGTCAAGACCAAGGCGGTTACTATACCTACGTCTAGGACTGCTGACAGTCTAATGACTGGTAACGAGTACAATGGGCAGACACACTCTGAGGTTGGCAAGAAGGTTCTTGATAACGCTCTAAGGTCTACAACAGTGGAGTTTGACGAAGAGTTTATGTCGTCAGTAGAGGACTGCACAGAGAAATACGAGCGAGATGATTACTTAAGCAAGAGCTTAAAGAATTTAACTGAGAAGGAGGCTGAGATAATAAACATGCGTTACTTTAAAGAGATGACACAAGACGAAGTTGCTGTACACTATGGCGTTAGTAGACAGGCTATTGGACTATGGGAGGACAAGGCTTTAGCTAAAATGTCTAAGATGTAACAATTCGTGACTTGCGAGGATTAAGTTTATGTCTATATAGTAAGATGTACCTTGTAAGTTTTCTTACACAAGTTATAACTTAAGTTATCTTAAGTGTTAACAACAACAAGTAATAACTAAAGGATAAGATTATGGACGATGATGAATACTTGGCAAGTGTGTCTACAGATAAACCAGAGTGGCAGTACCATGAGATTTGCTTGTGGTTGCCATACAAGCCTGAGACAGTAGAAGATATTGCCAATGATATGGCAGCAAATGGTTTTAGACTAGATCGTGCTATTGCTACATACGAAGGTAAAATCCTTGATGGTCGTCACAGATATGAAGCTGCACTTAAAGCTGGTGTTGACCCAGTATTTGCTGAGTTTAATGGGACTAAAGATGAGGCGATTGCTTATGTAACATCTGAAAATGTTGCACGGCGTCATCTTAACAATAGAGAGAAGGAGTTCTTCTACGTACAACGTGCTGAGGCTTTAGGTATACAAGAACGGGGTGGGGAGCGTGGTAACCAATACCAAAGTGGCAATATGCAAGATTGCATAATGGCTCCATCAGCCAAAGAACACGCAGAATCTATGGGTGTCTCACATCGTACAGTAGGGAACTGGGAAGCAGACCGTAAGGAGATCACATCAGACCCAGAACTATCGGCTAAAGCTGTAACACCAGAGGGCTACCAAGAGGCCAAGGCTGAGGTACGCAAGCGCAGGAATGTCGTCGTACCAGACTATCGTGTGGACGATGCTATGGGGGCCATCAAGGGAATAGCAGAGTTGTTTAACAAACGCTTTGCAGGAACAAAAGAGGAGGCAGCAAGTGTATTGGTGTCAGAACTTATAAAGGGTTGCGAGACTGACGACATCGGTCTAAGCATAGCCAGAGATTACGTGAAGTGGTTTATGTCGTTCAAAGAAGTTATGGACATAGCCGAACCCACACTATCACGTTTTTTAAACGAACAACCAAAACTTAAAGTAGTATAGGATACCCGACCATGACAAAAGCAACAAACGCAGCTAAACTATATGACCAGTCTAAGCAATTCTGTATGGACCTTGGTTTAATTCCAGACTTTGACAGTGCAAGCCGTCTACTACGATCTGGTGTATCCTCTGTAAGAGGTAACCTAAACTACCGTACCCGTAAAGATATTGTAGACATTGCAAAGAAGCCCTATACTAACGAGTTTGGTAAGCAGGAAGCCTTTGGGTCTATCTGTGATAGAGACCTTGAGTACGCAGAGAAGTTTGTAGAGGCAACCATGAGCCGCTTCCAAGGTGGTGTAAAGAACATGACCGAGGCCAGTATGTACATCATTCGTTGTCAACGTGCAGAGATCAACAAACTCAAAGACTAAACAAAAGGAGAGCCACATGGCTGAACATGCCCACCAAGAGTGTCCCTATGAAACGTGTGGCTCTTCTGACGCCTTTAGTTATAATGACGAAGGATACGGAAAGTGCCACGCTTGCAACCAAGGTTACCCCTCCAGCAGAAAGACCTTCGACTGGGCGGATGAGAAATACCCGACAAAAGGAGATAACAAGATGGCATTTACACCTAAAGCCGTTGTGTCGTTTAACGAAGAAAGCACAGGTTCTGGCGAGTACATTACAATGCGTGGTATCCAGAGCCGCACAATGGAAGACTACGGTGTTCTAACCTACGGGGATCGTCAAGAGTACGTATACCCCAGCGGTGGAATTAAAGTAAGAAACCTAAAGGAGAAAGGCTTCTACGCTAAGTCAGGGTTCAAAGGCGATGAGCTATTCGGCATGAACCTGTTTACTGCTGGTAGCTCTAAGATGGTTACGATCACAGAAGGTGAATTAGACGCTCTCTCAGTAGCTCAGATACTCAAGGGCAGCTACACTAACCCAGTGGTGTCTCTACCCTCTGCTACGCCCTCTAAGAAGCTGTGGGAGAACTGTAAGGAGTGGTTAGATAGCTTCCAGAAGATCGTGCTTTCAGTAGACACTGATGACGCTGGTAATGCTCTTGCTGATAAGATTGCTAAGTTGTTCCCTAACAAGGTCTACCGTGTAAACCATCACCCGTACAAAGATGCTAACGACTTCTTAAAGAATAGCAAGGGAGCAGAGTTTAAGAGTGCATGGTGGGCAGCAAGTAAGTACACACCTGAGAACGTGATGAACACCACAGAGGACTTCTTGTCGCTGTATCAGGATGCACCAGAGCATGAGTATGTGCCTACAGGTATCCAAGCACTAGACGATAAGATACTAGGGCTGATGCAGGGTCACTTCACGGTTATCAAAGCACCGACAGGCATTGGTAAGACTGAGGTCATGCGTTACCTTGAGTACAACATGATCTCGCAGGGTGTACCAATCGCTGCAATGCACGTAGAAGAAACCAAGTTACGATCTCTGTTAGGTCTTGTGTCATACGAATGTAATGACAACCTGACACGCAGGGATTTGATTGAGGATAAGGGAGCTAACGATCAGGTCATTGCTGCGATCCAGAAGTTAACCAAGGATGAGTTGTACTATCAATTCTTCATGGGTGACGGACAGGGTGCAGAAGAGCTATGCGACCAGATCAGATACTTCAGTCAAGCCTGTGGCTGTAAGTTTGTATTCTTTGAGCCTATCCAAGACGTAGTTGTAGGATCATCTGAGGAAGGTAAAGAGGCAATGCTTGCTGATCTAGCTATCCGACTGTCTAAGCTGGCAGCAGAGCTTAACGTGGGTATCGTCACTATCGCTCACACTAATGACAACGGAGACCCAAAGTATTGCAAGATGATTGGACAACGAGCTTCTGTCGTTATTGACTTGTCACGAGAGAAAGAAGCAGATAGCTTAGAGGAACGAAACACTACACACATCCGCGTTGAGAAGAACCGACCATGCTCAGAAGAGGGCAATGCAGGTACAATGCGGTTTAACTTAGATACGTTTACATTAAGGGAAGTATAGATGACAACAGTATTCGACATTGAAACAGACGGTCTTTTAGATGAGATGACCAAAATTCATGTCATGTCTTGGTCTAACGACATGGGTGAAGTTAAGCATACCCATGACTACGATGAGATGCGTTATGTGTTACTCAACACTGGTACTCTGGTGGGTCACAACATTATCCGCTTCGACATACCCGCCGTGGAAAAGTTCCTTGGTATCAAAGTAAAGGCACGTCTGATAGACACGCTGGCACTTAGTTGGTATATAAACCACGGACGTATGAAACATGGCCTTGAGGGCTACGGAGAGGAGTACGGGGTGCCTAAGCCAGTGATTAAGGACTGGAACACCCTGACGCCTCAAGAGTACGCTCACAGGTGTGATGAGGACGTTAAGATCAACAACCGTCTATGGCGTGACCTATCTCTTAAACTAGGTAAACTGTACAAGGACACACCAGAAGACAAAGAACGTCTTATTGACTACCTGTCGTTCAAGCTAGACTGCGCCAGAGAACAGGAAGACCTACGGTGGAAATTAGACGTACCAAAGTCACAAGCAGCCTACGACGAAATTAGCCGTCTCAAAGAAGAGAAGGTTGAGCAACTAGCAGAGGCTATGCCTAAGCGTACCCTTGAGCGTATGGCTAACAGGCCAAAGGTTATGCACAAGAAAGACGGAGAGCTATCATCACACGGTGAGAAGTGGGTGGCTCTCTGCAAGGAGTACAAGCAGTCTGTGACTACGATAGGTTTTAAGGTTAAGACAGGTGAGGAAAGGGGTAACCCTAACTCTAACGATCAGGTTAAGGACTGGCTAAGGTCTTTAGGTTGGGAGCCACGTACATTTAAATTCGTAAGGGATAAAAGCAATGGAGAAACAAGACAGATCGAGCAGGTACGCAAAGGCTCTGACTTATGCAGTAGCGTTCGGGAACTTTCTGCTGTTGATCCTGCTGTTGACTTGCTTGATGGCCTTACTGTTCTTACTCACCGCGCAGGGATACTGAAGAGCTTCTTAGAGGGTCACACAGGTGGCTACCTACAGGCTGGTGTCGCTGGACTTACGAATACGTTCCGCTTCAAGCACTTTAAGCCACTGGTTAACCTACCCAGCGTAGACAAGCCTTATGGCGATGTGATCCGAGGTTGCCTGATTGCACCAGAAGGTTACGTGCTGTGTGGTGCTGACATGACATCGTTAGAGGATACGACCAAGCGTCACTACATGAAGCCACTAGACCCTGACTATGTACAGGAGATGAGCCGAGAAGGTTTTGACCCACACTTAGACTTAGCACTACACGCTGGTCTTATTAAGCAGAGTGACATCGACATGCACAACTCAGGTGAGAGATCACTCAAGGAGTTGCGTAAGAACTACAAGGTTGTTAACTACAGCGCCACGTATGGCATTGGGGCAGCAGCACTTGCACGAGGTACTGGCATGAGTAAGAAGGCTAGTCAGACCCTCTTAGATGCCTTCTGGTCACGTAACTGGGCCATTGAGAAGGTAGCTAGTGGAGCAAAGACAAAGGAAGTGTTGGAGGGCATGTGGCTTAAGAACCCAGTGTCAGGTTTCTGGCATAGCCTACGCAGTGATAAGGATCGTTTCAGTACGCTTAATCAAAGCACAGGTGTCTTCTGTTTTGATACATGGGTTGCACTGTGCCGTACCAACGGAATTAAGTGTGTCGGGCAGTTTCACGATGAGGTGATTGCCCTAGTAGAGAGAGGTAAAGAAGGACATGTAGAAGAGATCATGCACGATGCAGCTATCAAGTTGAATCAAAAGGTAAAACTAAACGTGCCTCTGGGGACAGATGTACAGTTTGGCAACACCTACGCAGACATCCACTAGGATGAAATAAATATCAAAAGTTGCTTGCGAAAAAGCGATTTATGTCTATATAGTATATTACCACCCCCGACGAAAAAGGAAATCAAAATGGGTAAGACAGTTCAAGTAGAGTGCGAAATTGAATGGGCTAAGTTGCGGGAAGAAGACCGTGACATGGGGCCAAACGATGGTTCTGACATGGCTAACACTTTCAACGCAAAGCAGGGCGTATATGTCGTTAACCTAATGTTGACCGAAGATAGCAAGGCTAAGATGATTGCTGACGGTGTTCCTAACAAGGGTTTACAGGCGCAGTTGTTTAAGACCAACAAAGAAGGTCGCATGTTCTACAAAGCGACACGACCACACTTTAACCCTAAGTTCCGTAATCAGGAAACTGGAGAGCAGGGTGTAACAGTAGGGCCACCAGCTATGTTTAAGAAGTCAGGGGATGGTTTCGTCCCTTGGAACTGGGAAGAAGACGGGCTGATCGGTAACGGCTCTAAGGCGATTGTTAAGCTGGACGTGTGGGACGGTAAGATTACCACACTAGAGAAAGTAGCAGTTGTTGACCATGTAGTTTATGAATCAAATACAGATGATCGGAGCGTTTTCTAATGCAGGTAACGATTACATTTACAGCGACTGATGAGGACGATGGGTTTGAGGGTTCTACAATCGTAGTGCGTGATAACATTGAGGACCTCTACGGTCTGGGTAAAGCCTACGCTGACGCAGCACGAGCAGGAGGTTATACATACGTAGAAGATGTTGCCTTTGAGAAGGACGATGGTGCAATGGTGTTTGGCGGCTTTTAATGGCTAAGGTAAAGGTTCTGGTAGATGGAGACATCATAGCATACCGAGCAGCCTTTTCTACTCAAGACTTACTCCCCAAGGATGCGGAAGAGAAGGTAGAGAACCTTCTGGACTTCATTCTTGAGGAGACCTTAGACTTTCATACACCAGACCAATACGAGGTGTACTTAACTGGGTCTAACAACTTTCGTTTTGAGGTAGCAAAGTCCCACCCCTACAAGGGGAACAGAAAGGCAGCAGACAAGCCAAAGCATTTAAGTCATGTACGAGAGTATCTGATTAAGAAGTTTGGTGCCATAGTTAGTGAAGGAGAAGAAGCCGATGACCTCATAGCAATAGAAGCCACAAGGTGTGGTCCAAATACTATTGTCGCCTCAATCGACAAAGACATGTTGCAGATACCCTGTCGCCACTACAACTTCAATAAGAAAGAGTGGAAAACTGTTAATGACTGGAGTGGAGCTAAGTTCTTCTACACTCAGATACTGACAGGGGATGCAGCAGACAACATCAAGGGTCTCAAAGGAATTGGGCCTGTGAAGGCCGCTAAGTTGCTTGAGGGCATTACATCAGAGGAAGGACTTTGGGAAGCCTGTGTGAAAGCCTATGACGGTGATACAGACCGTATTATTGAGAACGCTAGGTTACTATGGCTACGGAGGTATGAAGGAGAGTTATGGCAACCACCAGTAAGCGTAGACAACACGCTATAAGGAATGGTTACAGATCGGGACTTGAGGATGACATCTCTGTTGACTTGAAGGATCGGGGTGTGAGTTTTGAGTATGAGACACTAAAGATTAAGTGGACACTACTTGAGAATAAGACTTACACCCCAGACTTCATACTACCGAATGGTATCATAATTGAGTCCAAAGGTAGGTTTGTAGCTGCTGATCGAAAGAAGCACTTGAAGGTTAAGGAGCAACACCCTAAGTTAGACATACGATTCGTGTTTAGTAACAGTCGTGGCAAATTAAACAAGGGTGCTAAATCAACATATGGTGACTGGTGTGATAAACATGGGTTCATCTATGCAGACAAAAGGATACCAGACGAATGGCTGAAGTAAATAGTTTACTAACACAACTGCTTAAACTCAACAAAGAGCAGCTTGAGGAAATAGGGTTTCATGTAAGTGTGGCCCTGATGGAAATGGAGGCAGTAGATGAGTAAAACAGTAGTAGTCTTTAGCTGCGCTCACGTAGACCCTTCGGTAGACAATGAGAGGTTTAACTGGTTAGGTGAGTTCTTATACGACATCAAGCCTGATTATGTTGTTGACTTGGGTGATGGCGCTGACATGCGGTCTTTAAATACATTTGACACTCGTTCCCCAGAAGCAATCGTTAGCCAGAACTATGAGGCTGACATCAATCATTACAATGATGCACAGGAACGTATACGATGGAAGTTCAGACATCATAAACGTAAGCGTCCTAACTACTTTGGATTTGAGGGAAACCATGAGCAACGCATCAAGAAAGCCATCAGGACAGACCCCAGACTGGAGGGATCAAAGTACGGGATTTCCTTCGGGCATCTTCAAACGAAGCACTGGTTCGATGAATACCATGAGTATGAAAACTCAGCACCAGCGATTGCTGACTACGATGGTGTCTCTTACGCGCACTTCTTTAGTAGCGGCAACTTTGGGTCTGCTATGTCTGGTATGCACCATGCTAACGGGCTACTGGCTCATCGTCACCATAGTTCTACTTGCGGCCACAGCCATAAACGTGACATTAAGTTTAAGGATGCTTCGCACCCTAACGGTGTTATCGGCCTTGTCGCTGGGTGCTATAAGGGAGCAGCAGAGGGATGGGCAGGACAAGCCAACCGAGAGTGGTGGTCTGGAGTAGTAGTGAAGCGTGAGGTAGCTAACGGTATGTATG
>Ga0206130_10009452_pt1 | contig 10201 bp, 9 predicted proteins | sample Helgoland_Spring_9_FD_148637 | JGI IMG/M metagenome (GOLD analysis project Ga0206130, IMG submission 148637) | Pelagic subsurface seawater microbial communities from Kabeltonne, Helgoland, North Sea - Helgoland_Spring_Bloom_20160512_1 | ecosystem: Environmental > Aquatic > Marine > Epipelagic ...
TGCTCGACCTGATCTTGGGTCCAACACTGTTTGAGAATTTCAACAACTTCTCTTGAGCGTCGGTACCGGTACGGACTGGCGGCCTTTTCACCGGGAAAGTCGCTGCTGATAATATTGACCGTGAGACGCCCCTGCAACATATGATCCAAGGTAGCGATCGTCCGTGCCAGCATGATAGGTTGCATTTCTCCACAACGCACAGCCGCAAGCATGTTGATCTTTTCGGTGATGGGCGCACAGCCGGCGACAAAACTCAACGTATCTTGGCCGACTTGATAAGACGACGGGCACAAGATGTTACGAAAACCCTGGGCTTCGGCCTCTTTGACAATTGCGCTACAATGAGCCCACGAAGACCGCAGCGTCGCCTCGGGCACACCAAGATATTCAAAATCATCCGAACAGAGCGCCGAGAACCAAGACACTTCGACGGCATCTAAATCCTGAGATGTAATCGGCACTATGGTCATGGCTTTTCCCTCGGTCCCACTTTCCCTCTTGCGTAGCACTCACTACCGTGTACATCAATAGTATATCAATTTATGAAATGGGTCCGAAGATGTCGATCAAAAATGCGCTGCCGGTCTATGTGCAAATCAGCGAAATGCTGATCCGCGACGTCAATGCCGGCCACTATCTGGATGGCGCACGGCTGCCCCCCGAACGGCAGATGGCAAAAGAGTTGGGGGTCTCGGTGACCACGCTGCGCAAAGCGCTGAACGACATGAGCCATAAAGGTATGCTTGAAAAGCGACAAGGCTCTGGAAACTATATAAAAACCAACAAAAATCTAGCATCGGTATATTCGTTTTTCCGGGTTGAACTGATTGCAGGTGGTGGCCTGCCAACCGCCGAACTTCTGGCACTGGACCGGACCGTAAAGCCGACGCATTTCCCCGCCTTTGGCAAAGGTAATGAGGCGTACCGTATCCGGAGATTACGTAGGCTTAATGGGCAACCTGCAGTTTTGGAAGAGATCTGGCTGGATGGCAATCAATCTGCCCAAATACGACCCGCCGATCTGTCAGAATCACTTTATCTGTTTTACCGCAAGTCACTGAATTTATGGATCACCGAGGCAGAAGACCAACTCACGATCGCCACCGTTCCCGAATGGTCTCCGGCAACGTTCGATCCGACGCATGGGGAACACTGCCTTTGCGCGCAGCGTTTAAGCCGGTCGCAAAGTGGGGCCGCGGTTGAGTTTTCTCTCAGTTGGATTGACACAAACGTCGCGCGCTATGTGGCGCGCATAAAATAGGATGAAATGATGACACAAGCGACTCGATACGGGATGATTGGCTGCGGCATGATGGGCCAAGAGCATCTGCGAAACATTGCCCTTTTGCCGGACACCCAGATCACCGCAATTTTCGAGCCTGATCCACAGATGCAAAAAGCCGCCGCTTCCTTTGCTCCTGAGGCAGTTTTTTGTAACAGCCTCGAGGCGTTGTTGCGCCGGTCCGACTTGGATTGTCTGGTCATTGTCTCACCCAATTATATGCATCTTGATCAGCTGGAACAGATTGCAAAATTCCCCGCCCGCCCGGTTCTGGTCGAAAAGCCGCTGTTCACAGACCCAGAAGACCTGGCACGGATTGAAAGGTTTCGCGCACAATATAACGCACCGGTCTGGGTTGCGATGGAATATCGCTATATGCCGCCCATAACAGCCTTGCGTGAACGCTTGGCCGAGGCAACCGGAGGGATCAAAATGCTCAGCATCCGTGAACACCGCTTTCCCTTTCTGCACAAAGTGGGAGACTGGAACCGGTTTAATGCCAAAAGCGGCGGGACGTTTGTAGAGAAATGTTGCCACTTTTTTGACCTGATGCGCCTGTTGATTGGCGCAAACCCCGTTCAGGTGATGGCCAGCGGTGGGCAGGCTTTCAATCATCTGGACGAAACCTATCAGGGTGAAGTGCCTGATATTTGGGACCACGGTTATGTTATTGTCGATTTTGCAAACGGCGCGCGTGCAATGCTTGAATTGTGCATGTTTGCGGAAGGGTCGCAATTTCAAGAAGAAATTTCAGCCGTTGGACCAACAGGTAAAATCGAAGCTTTTGTACCGGGACCAACCCGCTTTTGGCGCCACCCCTCGCAACCTGCACCAGACCCCAAAATCGTAATTTCACCACGTCAAGACGGTCTGCAAAAAGAAATCCTTCTACCGGTTGATCCGGCACTTTTGGCGGCGGGAGATCACAATGGGTCAACTTTTTATCAACATCAGCGGTTCTTGGCGGTGGTGCGCCAAGGCCATGCGGTTGAGGTCACTCTTGACGATGGTATCTGGGCTGTGCGCATGGGGCAGGCCACACAGAGATCGGCCACATTAAAGCAAGCTGTTGCACTTTAATCAACGGCCAACACGATATCATGCTGGTCCCGATCAGGAGAGAACATGCGTTGCTGTAACCAAAGCCCTTGCACATAAGGACGCCAGACACTCCATATCCCGCCCCGTGCAGTTCGGGATCAGATCGTGATCGCTCAGGGTGTCACTGAATTTAAGAAAGCCTGTTTTCAAACCGGAAACATTCAAGCTATCGTTTAAGAGCTATGGGTAGGGGCATCTATCATGTTGAATCGACGTCAATTTCTTTCAGGACTGGGGGTCTCAAGCTTGGGGCATGGTGCCTTTGCCAGCGCCAAGTCTATACCAATTCTCAATCAGTTAGAGAAAATAGACGCCAATATCCTGTTCATGCGGCACGCGCTTGCCCCGGGCTTCGGAGACCCGGACACGTTTGATGTCACCCGGTGCAGCACCCAGCGAAACCTTGACAGCCGAGGCCGCGCGCAAGCCATCGCACTCGGTCAGGCATTCAAAAAATCCAAGGTTACATTCGATGCAGTTTTTTCAAGCCAGTGGTGCAGATGTAAAGAAACAGCCACATTGTTAAACATGGGTCCCGTACAAGAGTTCGCGGGCCTCAACTCCTTTTTCCAAGGCTATGCAAGGCGTGATCAAACCCTTAAAAAACTTGAACAGAGGCTTGCAAACCTCGGACCGGCGGGTCTGTACCTTATGGTGACGCACCAAGTTGTCATTCAAGCTGTCACACAGTTAACCGTAGCTTCAGGTGAATGTGTCGCCTATAATTTCCAAACCAAACAAGCGATCGAGATAAAGGTCGACTGATCAAAACTTCGCACGCGCGGAGACGGTCAAAGACCCGACGCGTGTGAATCTCATCTAAATCAGGTGCTCATTTTCATAGACACAACAGTGCTGTGCCGGGATTGTCAGAAACACATTTTCGGCTGGCAGCTCTTGCTCGCGTTTAACTTTGACCTTGATGCTTTGACCTTGAAAGTCGGCTGTGACCAGCTTGTGATTTCCTAAGTCTTCCACGCGCTGCACCTTGGCGCTCACGGTATTTTCAGCCGATGCCGTTGCCAATTTTATATATTCCGACCGGATTCCCAACTTGAGGTTTTTGCTCGTGACAGCCTCAAGATTGGTATCGGTGACAATTTCAGCGCCACCAAAGGAAATCGTGGTGTTATTGACCGCCGAACAGGCAAACAGGTTCATCGCCGGTGCACCGATAAAATACCCCACAAAAGTTGTTTTAGGTCGGTCAAAAAGCTCAGATGGCGTGCCAGCCTGCACGATATTGCCCTGATCCATGACAATGATGTTTTCAGCAAAGGTCATGGCCTCGTTTTGGTCATGGGTAACGTAAATTAAGGTGGATCTGTATTTTTGGTTAATCTCCTTTAATTTGCGTCGCAAGCGAAATTTCAAGTCGGGATCAATAACGGTCAAAGGCTCGTCCATCAGCACAGCCGCCACATTGTCCCGCACCAGACCGCGCCCAAGCGAGATAAGCTGTTTTTGGTCAGCGGTCAGTTTGTTGGCTGATTGTGTCAACAGATCCTCAAGATTCAACGCTTCCGAAACCTCGGCGACCTTTGCCTTGATAAAGGCTTTGTCATAGCCGCGACATACCAGTGGAAAGGCCAGATTGTCTTGCACTGTCATCGTGCCATAGATCACCGGAAACTGAAAAACCTGAGCGATGTTGCGCTCGGCTGTTGTGTGCTCGGTGACATCGACGCCATCAAACAACAACCGCCCTTCCGAGGGGCGCACAATACCCGACATAATGTTCAGCATTGTGGTTTTTCCACAGCCCGAAGGCCCCAAAATCGCATAGCGACCGCCATCGACCCACTTCATATCAAACCGGTTCAGCGCATAAGTTTTATCCGCAGCCTCAGGATTGTAAGAATGAGCAATGTCTTGAAGTGTAATCTCAGCCATTATTTTGTTCCGCCATAGGGTGAAGCCACCAGATTTCCGCTTTGATCAAAGGCATAGAGGGAGCTGCTATCAATCCCTGCCGTAACCGTTTGGCCAATATCAAAATTTTGCACCGAATCCAGCAGGCCGACCACATGCACCTGCTCGTGCTGCAGGTGCAGGAAGGTCTCTGAGCCACTGATTTCGGCCAGTTCGATTTGAAACGGAAAGCCGGCGCTGTCCAACGTTATGCCCGACGCCCGGATGCCAAAGGTATAGCGCCCCCTCGGCAAGGCCGCCAAATGCGGGGGAAGCTCGAGCCGGATGGTCGGGCTTAGAACCAGATGTATGTCAACGATCTCCCCTTCAAACAGGTTCATCGCAGGATCATTTGTGATCTGCGCCACTTTGGTGGTTTTGGGGTTTTCATAGATTTCCTGCGCGCTGGCCTGCTGCAGGATACGCCCCTCGTCCATCACGATGATTTCACCGCCCAGTTGCATCGCTTCCACCGGGTCTGTGGTCGAATAAATCAAGATCGCATTTTCAGACGCTTTGGCGCTGAAAATATTCTTGAACTCTTCGCGCAGTTGTTCGCGCAATTTATAATCCAGATTGACCAAAGGCTCATCCAGCAGCAGGATGCTGGCCTCTTTGACCAGCGACCGCGCCAGCGCAACGCGCTGTTGCTGACCGCCGGAAAGCGCTTGGATCTTGCGGTTTTCAAACCCCTGAAGCCCCACCTGCGCCAGCGCTTGCATCACCCGGGTATCAATCTCGGCCATCGGCAATTTCCGCTGCTTGAGCGGGAAGGCCACGTTGTCATAGACTGTCAGATGCGGGTAATTGATAAACTGCTGGTACACCATCGCGACCTGACGCTTCCACACAGGGACAGCGCCAAAATTGGCCCCGTCGAGCGACATCTCGCCGCTGTCGGGGCGGATCAGACCGGCAATGGTTTTCAATAGGGTCGTCTTGCCCGACAATGTCCGGCCAATCACCGTATAGATCTTGCCCTTTGACATTTCGAACGAAACATCATCGAGGTGAAACTCGGCGTCGGGTTTCAGAGACAGGTTCGAAACTTTCAGCGACATGTTACTTCAACGCTCCTGATAGGTTGCCTTTGGAGAGATAGCGCTCGACGATGAAAGCCACGACGATCAGCGGTGCCACGCAGACAAGCGCCGCCGCCGACAGGCTCCACCAAGGTGTGATCGATGAATTCAACGCAACAATCGCAACCGGCAAAAGCTGCACCTCGGTAAACGTTAAAATGAAAGCAAAGAAAAAGTCGGTCCAGCCAAAGATCATGCAAAACAAGCCCGCCACGATCAGGCCCGGAATAGAATTGGGCAGCACAACTTTATAAAACGCCTGATAGGGGTTGCAGCCGTCAATCAGCGCTGTCTCGTCAATTTCTTTCGGTACTTTGTTAAAAAAGTCCACCATGATCCACACCGCAATTGGCATGAGCAACACAATATACACGACGATCAGCCCCATTAAGCTATCCAAAAGCCCCAATTTGCCCAACATGATAAAAAACGGGATCGACAGAACAATCGGCGGCATGATCCGCTGAGAGATAAAAAAGAAGGTGATGTCGTTGTTTTTGACAAAGCCCGCTTTGAAGGTAAACCGCGACAGCGCATAGGCGGCCAGCGTCCCTAAAATGATGCTGATCAAACTGGCCGAACAGGTGACAAAGATACTGTTGAAATAGGGCTCGACAATATTGACGCCCCCCTGTGCCGGCGACCGCAGCAAGACGCGCCAGCCCTCGAGGGAGGGCTCGAAATCCACCCACGGGATATAGGTGGCCCCGCCGGTAACCGAATTAAAATCCTTGAAAGACGTAGAAAGTGCCCACAGAAACGGCGCTATCACAAACATCGACCACAGGCAGACAGCCAGATACTTGAGCGTCACATATACAAGGCGCATCTTTAGTTACTCCTTATCATAAGCTTGACCAGAACTTTAGCAATGATGGTCAGGCTGATGATCATTATGATGAGATAGGTGAACGACAGGGCTGCAGAATAGCCAAACTGAAACTCTCTCAAACCTTTGATAAAAATATAAAAGCTTGAGGTCTCTGTCGCTGTCCCGGGCCCGCCCGAAGTCAGGACATAGACCGTATCCATTATCTTTGACGCTTCGATCAGACGGATGATAATGGCGCCGATTGAAATGGGTGCCATCAAGGGGAAGGTGACATAGACAAACTTGCGAATAGGACCCGCGCCATCAATAGAGGCGGCCAGAAACGGTTCTTTCGGTAAGGACAAAAGACCCGCCAACAACAGCAGGAACATAAAGGGCGTCCACTGCCAAACCTCAACGATAATCACCGTGACCAGCGCCAGATGCTCATCGCTGAGCCACAGCGGCGTCACACCGAAAAGACTAAAGAAATCATTCACAGGGCCCAGGGATTCGTGAAAGAAGGTCCGCCAGATTACCGTCATAATAACCGGTGTCGTCATCATCGGAATAAGGAATAAGACGCGGAAGAACCGCTGAAACCGTATCTCTTTCCAGACCATAAGCGCCAGAGAAAAACCGATTACATACTGCAGAAAGACCGTTGTTATTGACAGAAAGCTGAGACGTAAAAAAGCCTCCCAAAAGCGCAGATCGTCGGTGAAGAGCCGGATATAATTTTCAAGACCGATAAAATCCAGGCCGGGGAAAAAGCTGTCCCAACTGGACAGGCTTAATCTGACCGTAAACCCAATAGGAAAGATCAAGATACCTAAAAGAACCAGCAATCCAGGAAGCAAAAACAAATATTTGTGTTTAAAGTTCATTGTTTCTCGCCATGGTTAAGAAATGAACGCCCCATCATCAGGGGCGTTCAAATAGTGTGTCTCAAGTGATAATTTACTCTAGATTGTCTTCCAAAGCGACACCAACGGCATAAGCTTCTCTTACCACGTCTTTGCCGATGCGCTTGACGATCTTTTTCCACTCGGCCGCAACTTCATCCAGCGCTTCTTGGGGTGACAGCTGTCCTGCCAAAGCCTTGGACGTACCGGTTGCGATGGCGCTATTGAACTGGAAAACACCCGGAACACGCAGCGGGAACACCCGGTTTCTGCTGCCTTCTTCCATCTCCATCAACGTATCCGCATATTGCTGCGCAATTTCCGGATCCCATCCTTGACGCTCAACATAAAGTTCAGGCACGAAGTCCGACTTTTTGAACGGGTTCACGCCAAAGCGGCCAATGGCAATGTCTGCCTGGTGGTTTGCATCATTGGCAAAGAAGCACAGGTAATCAAACGCCATATCGTGGTTTTTGCTTTTCTTGGCAACGGCCGCTGTCCAACCCCAAACGATGTAGGGTGCCTGATTGTACTCGTCTTCCCACGCACCGCTGACGCGGTTCCAAACGCGGTCTGACCCCGGCAGAGGTGCGGCGCCAACCTGGTTCTTGATCGCACTGTCGTCTTGCATCGCCGCCACGAAAGCATCATCCCAAGAGAAACTGAACAGCGTTTGTCCGCCCCCAAATGAGTTAATCTCGTCGCCAAGACCAAAGTTAATCCCGCCCGGGGGTACATATTTTGTCGCCGCGACCCAATCGGTCAGAGCCTCGACAAACCCCGGACCGTTGATCAGTGGCTCCATGGTTTCCAAATCAAAGAAATACCCACCTGGTGTTCTTGGGTTTTTCGCATAGGCAACTGAACGGCTGAAGAAGGCCGCAAACATCAGGTCATCTTTTTTCATCACCTCGGCTGAACCATACTCAAGCTCGCCGTCATTGTCCCAATCCCAGCCGTTAAAGAACGCAGCCATTTCGCCGTATTCCTTCCACGTCTGCGGCACCCGCAATTCTTTGCCGGTCTCAGCCTTATATTTGGCCTGATACTCAGGGTTGTCGATCACGTCTTTTCTGTACTTCAAATAGTGACGATCCCCATCGATTGGAAACTGGATCATCTCGCCATCCCAAGAGTTCACATCGATGTGGCTCTGGGTAACGTCTTGCATCTGACGCATGTTCACGTATTTGGCCGGCACCGGCTCAAGATATTGCTTCCAATCGCGAATAAAGTTCGAGAACCCGAACACAATGTCATAGGGTGCCTGTCCCGCTTGAAATGGCACCATCGCCTTTGAGTATAAATCGCCCGCAGGGGTGTGGATCACGCTGACTTCGGCGCCGGTCAGGGCACTGAACTGCTCGGCGTGCAAAGCAGTTGGCTCACCCATCACAGGCACCGCGTGGGTGTTGATGGTAAGTTTTTGGCCGCTATAGTCTTTTTGGGACATTGCGTCATATGAACACTCACCCGGAATATCGCCGGTGTTTTTGATATGTGGAAACTGATCGCTCCATTTATCGGCCTGCACAGCGCCTGCAAGTAAGCTTGCAGTCGCGGCGACAACGCCCATACCTAATACTTTCTTCATCTTGTCTTCCTCCCAGTTAGTCGTCTTACTTAATTTATGGAATAAGGACAGCACGTCCTTTAACCTTGCCGTTGTTGAGATCTTGCAAAGCTTGGTTGGCATTGGCCAAGCTGTATTCTTGCACAGCCAGATGCACTTGGCCTTTGTCAGCCAACGCCATCAATTCGGTCAGCTCTGCCCATGTCCCCACCAGATTACCGATGATATTTTTTTCAGTGGTGATCATTTCAAAGGCGCTGACGTTGATGTCTTCGCCGTAGCCAATCACATAATAGCTGCCCATTGGCCGGGTCATTGCCAGACCTTTGGCCGTTGTGCCGCGCTCAGCGACAAAATCGAGAACCGCCTCAGCGCCTTTGCCTTTAGTCAATTCAAGTACTTTTTCGACTTCATTTCCGTCAGCTTTAACCAAAGCGTCAGCGCCGCAGGACTCAGCCAGTGACAAAGACATGTCTGATGGATCCACTACGATGATATCGGCCGCACACATCGCGCGCAAAACCTGAATGGCAATATGGCCCAAACCGCCCGAGCCAATTACAACGCATTTTTCACCAGGCAGCAAATGCCGCGATGCCTTTTTGGCGGCGCGATATGCGGTAAGCCCCGCATCCGCATAGGCGGCCATATCTTTTGGCGCCAATGTGTGCGGCAATTTAACAATGTTGCGAGCAGACGTTTTAAGCGCTTCCGCATAACCACCATTACAATCAACGCCGGGGAAAGATCCATCGCCATGCATATCATGCCCACGCCGGCAAGCCAGACAAGTGCCACCAGTAATTTTGGGGTGCACGATGACCGGGTCGCCTTTTTTAAGACCTTCAACTTCGGGACCTACGTCTTCGATCCATCCGGCGTTTTCATGGCCCATAATCAAGGGCAGCAAAGCATCCCCGTTTGGATCAGTGGCCACCCGCCAGACACCTTCGATAATATGCAAGTCGGTGCGACAAACACCGGCGCCGCCGATACGCACAATTACATCACTAGATTTTTCTATTTTGGGATCTGCAACATTTTCCATGTTGACCCAAGATGATGCCGTCAGATCATCATCATATTTATGCAGCACTTGTGCTTTCATGTTTCACCTATTCTTTTCTTGTTTTCTCTAAAATAAAGAGCCAACTCCCAGCAGAACACTAGTATGACTGTTCAAATCTAATCACCCATGCCTAAATTATGTTCAATTTGTGAACAGTCAGCAGTTTCAAGAATAAAATAAGCACTGTTGATCTGGACGACTCGAGATCAATTAAAAAAATCCAAACGATATCTGCTCCTCATCAAATCTGATTTTTGCACACGATCACAGGGAAGGTATAAACACCGGCAGCCACACAAAATTGATGGGCTGGCATTGCATGTTTCCTTTGACGCAACCCCAAAACGGCAAGATATCGGGTTCAGGCTCAGAAAGGCGATAAGCTCTTGATTCAAATCCCTATAAATCTCACATCATTTGCTCGGCTTATCAACCTTCACGGCGCTAAAGAGCCGATAAAGCAATCC
>Ga0206130_10009453_pt1 | contig 10201 bp, 7 predicted proteins | sample Helgoland_Spring_9_FD_148637 | JGI IMG/M metagenome (GOLD analysis project Ga0206130, IMG submission 148637) | Pelagic subsurface seawater microbial communities from Kabeltonne, Helgoland, North Sea - Helgoland_Spring_Bloom_20160512_1 | ecosystem: Environmental > Aquatic > Marine > Epipelagic ...
AAACTACTACAACGGGGTTGTTTCACAGGTGACTAAGAGAATCGGAGGTGATTTTCAGTATTCTGTCAATTACACGGACGAAAACAATAAGAGGAAATACAAGACCTTCAAAGAAGCAGACGTGCGTCTCAGAGTAGAATAGAAATGCTGACAAGGTTACAATTATCCTTGCATCTTCAGACCAATACCATCTGATTAAGCGCATCAGTGGTCCTGAGATTCAGAGAATGAAAAGGACCCTAGAATTATATCGTGCGATGGGTGGGGAATTTTGATGACGAAAGGTGCCTAGAGTTACAGTCCTTTCAGTCTCGCATTCCGCCTCCGCTTAATCTTCACTATTATCGCATCGACCACGAATAACGCTCCTGTCACGGGAGCTATTTCTGGTGCTGCTATCGTGGCGGCTCCGAGAACTATTGTCCTGTTTTGGAACCTGTCCATGATTTGAACATCACGCTCCCATGTGTTCGTAGCCTCAAATCTTTCGACTCTTTCTTTCTTTGCCTTCTTTGTCTTGACTGGTCCATAAACGGGCTGGCCAACTTGTGCGCATAGTGAGGTGGCCATAGAGATGGTCAGAATTGTGATGAGATGTTTCATTAAGATGATTGTTTTTGATAAGTATAAATTGAAAAGGCTATGAGTTTGAGATATCTTCATAAAAAAACTCGGAATGGTAGAACTTGGGGAACTCATCACTAAAAAAGAACTGGGTAAAAGTCTGAATGAAAAGGAGCTTGCGACGAATAATCGGATTGCTGGATTTTACAGATGCACTCAATCCACGATGGATTTCATTTTCGTGAATCTGAACAAAGACAACGCGAAACAAGAGCATAAATTCAACGACTACTTCGATGGTGATGTCTTTCATTGGGATTCACAACCCAGACAAAGCATACAAGTGCCAACGATTCAAGCTATTGTGAAGGGCGAAAGACAGGTGCATCTCTTCACTCGTGTTTTTAATAAGGTAAAGGGTGTAACGCAACCTTTCGTTTACTGTGGGCCTCTCACATATGCGGATTATGATGAGAACACAAGAAACCCAGTACATCTGATTTTTTCGGTAGATCGCATACTTGATGATGCACGCGATGATCATCCAATACGTGAAATCTATGATTGGAAACCTGGACATGTCGGCCAAGTCCAGAAATACAAAAAAGAAGATCCTGAAAAAATAGTTTCATCTAAAAAAGGCCTCAACAAACCAGACTCAACTGAAAGAAAAGGTTTGGTTACATCAAGGGTAGGGCAAGGATACTATCGATCTCAATTAAGAGAGAGGTGGAACGATACATGTCCATTGACAGGTTGTCAAATTGGTAATATCCTTATAGCATCACATATTGTTCCATGGAAGGATTCTACCGATGAGGAGAGGTTGGATGTCGATAATGGAATCCTGCTCTCACCTGATGTTGATGCTCTTTTTGACAGGCACCTTATTTCTTTCACAGATGAGGGGAGATTGATTAAGTCAAAGTCGATCTCAGAGAAGGAGCTATTAAAACTTGGGGTTTCGCTAGCATCGAGAATTCGAGTATTCGATGGCATGAAGTCGTATTTAAAAAGGCATCGTCTTTTACTACAGACCTGACAGGCGATGAACCATTGGCCAGTCTCCATCCAGCCAGTCGAGTTGCGTTAACTCCGATGCTTCGAGCCAAAGAGCATTTTGATGTTCCTTTAGAGTTACTTCCCCAGATAAAATTTCAGCCTTTACGAATAGTAATCGGTAAACTTCACCTCTGATCAATTCAGTATGTTCGAGAAGTAATTCTTCAGCTTTGACATGAATGTCTAATTCTTCCTGCAGTTCTCTTACGGAGGCCTCAAAAGCCGTCTCTTTTGGCTCAAGTTTGCCTCCAGGAAACTCCCATTTACCCATCATTTTTCCGTTTGCACGCTGGACGCAAAGGTATTCTCCAAGTTGATTTTGTATCACCGCACAAGCCACGTCTATTGCCATCAATTAAGGGTATAGTTCCAATTTGAAGGAAATTTAAAGCTGCTTATCGATTCTCTATAGACTGAAATAGTATTCCTTCATTTTCTGAGCCATCAACTTTCGTCTGAGTTCAAGAAACTTTGGATAATCGGTTGAATTCATCTCGAGGATATCTTTTGGGATTGCATTTTGCTCAAGATTTTTCAATAGCTGCTCTTCAGAATTGATTCCGCCAAAGACAAGCTTGCCGCCGCGGCACTGTTCTAAAACTTTTCCGAAGTATTCGTTTGGAGGCGCATCGCTGACTTTTATGTTTACCTCTTGCTGCATGTAAACGTAATTAGCAAGCTGGTTGTACATGCTCTTGTTCATGCCCTCTTTGACGAGGTATTTCTTTGGAAATAAGTGATGTATATCTCCTCTGTGTCTAAGCATGCTCTCTACATTGATGTCAGTCGAAAGGAAGCCCATATCACCTGCTTTGACCTGTGCTGCTAAGAAAGTCTGGAAGAGAGCTCCACCACCTGCGCCGTATGTATTGAGTCGTTCAGGCAATGCCACCTCCCAAAAGGCATCCGAAAGGCCACCTCGCTCTTCAGAGTCTATGAATTCTCCAAAGTCGCGATCAGCAATGAGTTTCATATCTCTATCGAATGTACTTTCAACTGAAGCGCTATATCGCTTGGTAAGTTTGCTGAACACAAACCACTTCCTGACATACTTTTCTATCAAAGCGTCGTTGACGCCGCTCCTTCGCAGATGGAGATAAAGGATGTATGAAAAGTTGATTACGTTGATTGAGCTGCCTAACATCCTTTTTGTGATGAAACCAGCTGAACGGATAATCATCAAAAAGCGTTTGAAATGTGTCTCGTTCATGGATTCCAGAACAGACTTTTGCAGACGAAGGAATGTTTCTTCAGCAATCCCTTCTTCAAATTCCCTGGTCTCGAAATTTCTCCCTGAAAGTAGGCTGACCAAATCCGAGAACTTACCTCTTCTAAATTCACCTACGAATGCAACTCTGAGGAGATCTGAGTAAGATGGGTCATATAGATCATCGGTTTCATTTTTGAGCCAAGAAATGGAGTTGCGATATGGCGATTTTGCGAATTCTTTGTCACCTTCTGTGATGGTGAGATAGTCCTCTGGAGCCTTTGCAAGATGACAGAAGTAGTCGATAGCTTTCCTCAGCTCAGTTCCGCCATATTTGGTATCCGCGGCAATCTTACTCATAGCAAAATCAGCTTGCGTGAGCTTTACACCTTGGTTGTTTATGCGGATAAATATTTCCGTCACCACATCGATGGTAAGGTCACCTGAGAGCTCAATCAGTCCTATTTGTTTTTGAGAGAGACTAAACAGCCTGTCAAGGTTTTTGGAGACCTTATCCTTGTCGACCCCTGGGTTTTTATCGAAGTATCCTGTAATGAAACTGTATGAACCTCCTTGCCCCAGCGCTTCAGAGATATCAGCAATCCATTCGGGGTCTTTGGCTATAAAAGGTGTGAACACCTCAAACTTTTCTTTCGACGGGTGAAAGGCGATTTTAATTCTCTTCTTTTCATAGTTCTTATTGACGACCATCTGACCTGCAATGGCCGCTGTCAAGGCTGTAATTCGCTGCTGTCCGTCAATGAGAACCTTCTTCCCCTCGGAGGTGCTGCCGTCTTTTAGTCTGACGTTGGGATTTTTCCAGGTGATGATGTACCCGATAGGGAAGCCCTGATAAAGGCTGTCCATAAGGTCCCTGACTTTGGATGTTTCCCAAACAAAGGGCCGTTGAATTTCAGGTATGGCGATATCTCCATCTCTGATCCAAGAAAGAATTGAACTGATTGGAGGATTCTGTAAGTTGTACTTGTTGCTGTCCATTTCTTAGGATTCAAAGTCTAAATTCACAATCAATTGAAAGAAGTATCCTTGATGCAGATACCTCTAATTCAGAATGTGGCTTAGTTTAATATATTTCTGTACTGGTTTATTTAGCCTCTGTTCTTCTTAAAATTTTCAGCCTGCTCAAAGATCTCACGATATATCTCGTCGCGATCCACAGGGGGGTAGCCGTTTTCTCCTAGGAGTAAAATCAAGTCAACCTTGAGGCCAGCCTTGATGTCGCTCCGCTTGCTCCAGTCCGTGTATTTGGCCTTGTCGTCTACAATGACTTTGACTTCCTTTGCTAGAAATAGAAGCTTGTCATTGGGGTAGGTAAAGTCATACTTCTCCGCAAGGGTTTTGAGGATATCGTAAAACGCTTTCTCTTCAAAATCAATTCCCAAATCATCTCCCGCTGCAAATTCATCCTTGAGATCCATGATGAGATTGGTCAGCTCTGCAGCTATAGCCTCAAACTCCTCTCCGCTGTAAACGTTGTCCTTGCGCTCATTGTAACGGTCAACCACGAGCTGCATCTTTTTGGAGAATTCGATTCCTTGAATTCTGTTGACCGATCTCATTTCACCGATAGCCTTGGACAGCAGCTTCTGAAGCAATTGAATCTTCGTGTTCGGAAGCTTGATTTTATCAATGTTGGCGAGGTAATCCAGGTCAAAGATGTCTTGCTCTTTATTCTCCTCTTCCCCAAGCTTGATGATCTCTTCAATCCCATCGCTTTGCAGGGCAGCAGCAACCTTCTTGCGCACATACGCATTCATGGTAGCCGTATCTGGTGCATTGCCCTTTGTGAGCTTGTGCAGGATTGAGCGAATGGCGAGGTAGTAATGGACTTGATCCTTCTCTTCTTGAGTGAATTCATCACTTCCACAACAAATGTCATACGCTGATTTAAGCCGCTTTACCATGTCCATGAAGCGCTTCTTTCCTTCCTCTGATCTGAGAACGAATTCAGATGCTCGATTCAGACATTGCAATTGAGCCAAGGGCTGGCCTGTGAAGTAGTCTGCGCTTTCAAAGCCATGGAAGAAACTATCCAAAAGGTCTAAGTGATTCTTCACGATGATCACAGACTCCGCGATATCCTCGAAATTTTGTCCTGAAACTTTATTGTAAATGGCCAACGCCATATTCATCTCCTTCTTGATTCCAATGTAGTCTACGATCAATCCCTTGCCTTTCCCCACAAACCTTCTGTTCACGCGTGAAATGGTCTGGATGAGGTTGTGCCGCTGAACAGGCTTATCGATGTACATGGTGTCCAAGAAGGGAACGTCAAAGCCTGTGAGCCACATGTCTACGACTATCGCAATCTTGAAGTTAGACTTCTCATTTTTGAATTGACGATCCAGCTCTTTCCTGTAGGATTTATCACCCAGCGCATTGTACATGTCTTCTGGATCGTCCTTGTGTCGCGTCATGATCAACTTGATCCGCTCCATCGGTTTGATCTCTTTCTTGTCCCTATCGCTGAGCTCCACACCATCAGCACAAACCTTCACCTCTCCCCAAGACGGACGGAGTCTGAGCACTTCCTTGTAAAACGCATATGCAATGGGTCGACTCGAGCAAACAAACATGGCCTTCCCCTTCACCGTCGAACCTTCATCAACACGGGTTTCATAGTGCTTCACAAAATCCTTAGCAATGGCTTCTAAGCGGTCTGGATCGCCCAGGACCATGTTCATGCTTGAGCTCTCTTTTTTGCTCTTCTCCACATGGTACTCAGAAGCTCCTTCGGCTACAGCATTTTCGTAATAGTTTTCAATGTCTTTCAGCACTGAATGATCCAAACTCATCGCTGCCGCTTTTCCCTCATAAACGATCTTCACCGTGATTTCATCGGTTACCGACTCAGTCATGGTATAGGAGTCTACGATTTCCCCAAAGACGTCTAGCGTAGCGTCAACAGGCGTTCCCGTGAAGCCTACATAGGTCGCATTGGGTAGTGAGTCATGTAAATGCTTAGCAAAGCCATAGGACTTTTTCACGCCATCTTCCGTGACCTTGATTTTCTGATCGAGGTTGATCTGGCTTCGATGCGCTTCATCCGAAATACAAATCACATTGGTCCTCTCCGTGAGCGTGTCCGTATCCTCATTAAACTTCTGGATGGTTGTAAGGAACACTCCGCCACTTTTCCTGCCGTTCAACTTTGCACGCAAATCGTCTCTGCTCGCCACAGATTGCACAACATTGTCACCAATAAACCCCTTGGCATTTGTAAACTGACTGGATAGCTGGTCGTCCAAATCTGTGCGATCCGTGATGAGGACAATGGTCGGACTCGACAGCTCCTTGCTCTTCATCAATAGACGCGTCAGGAAGAGCATGGTGAAACTCTTCCCGCACCCAGTAGTTCCAAAATACGTTCCTCCTTTCCCATCGCCCCCTGGTCTTTGGTGAAGCAATATGTTTTGGAACAATTTTCGTGCTGCGTAGTACTGGGGATATCGGCACACAATCTTCTCGTCCTTCTTTGACGTGTCTGGGAGATAGATAAAATTGCGAATGATGTCCCTGATTCGGCCGCGGTTGAGCATCCCTTTAACCAGGGTGAGCATGGAGTCAATGCCTACTGCTTCCCCCTGCATTCCTTCGATTTTACGCCAGGCGTAATAAAACTCATAAGGGGCAAAAAAGGAGCCCGCTTTGGAATTCACACCATCGCTGATCACACAAAAAGCATTGTACTTAAAAAGCTCTGGGATGTCCCGCCTATAACGCGTCGTGAGCTGCACATAGGCGTCATGAATGGTGACCTCATCGTTGATGGCGGTCTTGAACTCCAGGACAACTAGTGGAATTCCATTCACGTACAGAATGCCGTCTGGAATGCGCGTGTGGTAGCCTGTAATCTCCAGTTGATTGACAATCTTATACGCGTTTTTGTCAGCCTCGGAATAGTCGATCAGGTAGATCCAAATGTCTTTTTTTGAACGGTCTTCTCGCTTCAATGGAAAACCATCTGAGACCAGCTTCATAATCGCCTTGTTGCTTTCATACAAGTCTGAAGAAGAGAACACCTCCAAACGACGGATGATCTGATCAGCCTCCGACTCCGTTAATTTTTCATTGCGGTATTGTCTCAGAAGAAATTGCTTCAAGTCCTGCTTGATCAGCACCTCATCCTCAGAACGCGAAATATCACCACCCAGCACATGAGGGATGTTTTCATCCCCTAACAGCTCAATAAAGGCCTGTTCTAGTTGTGCTTCAGTGAATTTCATATAGTGGTTTGTTCCTTAGCTACAGATCTTAGGACATTTTAGCCAGCAAGACTCCTTGTACTTTCTTGAGGACTTTGTTCTCATCTCTTCGAGCAAATAATTGATGATAATATGACTCAAGAATCTGCTCATATTTCGATTCGATGTATTTCGATCCAAGAATAAAAGGATAGTTTTCTAAATGCTCTTCAAATGTTATTTGCGGGAAGGTTCCTGACCTTCCTTCAGCTGCTCTTTGTAATTGGTTAATGAACTTCGGTCGAGTCAAAAACTGATACATTCTCAAATGGTTGACCATAGGATTACGGACCCTCAGAACCATAAGCTTTGTGGAAACGACGTAATCCTCCGCTTCAACTCGAACCAAGGCAAACCTCTTGTTCACTGGTCGTATCTCACTGAATAAAATATCATGTTTCTTGATTGACTTTTTGGCCTGTCCTGGTAACTGAGAAACCTCACGATAATCGGCATGCAGAAAATCACCATTTAGTATATCCGAGGTGTTGAAGAAAATCAATTTGTCCTTCTTGAAGTTATGCTTCTCGGAATGACTTTCAAGAATGAGACCGAGTGTAGTGATGGAAAATTGCACAGGCAAATCCTGATGCAACTCATCATTGTAGACCATTTCCCCACCAGAAGATTTGTAAGGAAGTCCGTCTTCATTTGGGAATTCAAAGTCTACAAACCAATGCTTGTAAATCGTTCGAGCTGTCTCTTCTAACTTTTGATTGAGCTGTTCATTGAGTTTGATACGGTCAGTTACCGTCTGATACTCCTTAACAATGGCTCGTTGCTTTTCGATGGATGGGACGGGGAGTTCAATGGCACAGAATAGATCCCATGGTAATCCTCCTCGAACGTCGGCATCAGTATGAAACCAAGCTTCTCTATCAAATTCAGTTCTCGAGAACCACATAAAAAGATACTCAGGTAATATTTCAGAAGAGTCAATAATTTCAAACACAGTGTAAGCTGGTGAAACAAGAAACGCGTCAGTGCTGCGAGATAAGGCGATTGGAAGTCGACCATCACGGCCAACATGCATTCTATTAAATGCAAATTGTTCGCGCCGCACAATTTTATATTTCGTTAAATCGGCGCCAATGATATTCGCGACTGATGGCATGAAATACTTATCGATATTAATACCAAATAGCCTGTCCTTTCCGATTTCGTTCTCAGTGTTTTTCACCTTGAGTTGCCTTACAACGGCGCCAATGGTTTTACGATTTGATATCATATCCCATCTCTTTAAACACTCTTAACAAGGCCTCTCTGGATTTTTGTTCGGCTGCCAAAAGCTCTGAGAACTCAGACTTCAACGTAGACATTTTCTCCTCAAAATCCACATTTTCGTCACGATTGACAAATTCGATATACTTGCTAGGGACAAGCGAATAATCCCGTTTCCGTATTTCTTCGATAGTTGCAGAATAGCAATATTCTGGAACATCCTCATAGTTGCAATTTGATTGCTGCCAGTCGTGATAAGTTTTGACGATACTGGCGATCTGAACTTCAGAGAACTGAAGAAACTTCTTTTCAAAAGGCTCGCCAATCTGCCGAAGATCCATGAATAGGATTTCGTGTTCCCTTTGACGATAGCTCCTGATTACGCCATTGACCTCAGAGTTTCTTGCCTTTTTATTTTTATTTATAATCCAGAGGGTAACGCTGATGTCAGTTGTATAAAACATTTTCATCGGAAGAATCAAAATCGCCTCGACAAGTCCATTTTCGATGAGCTTTTTTCGAATCTTGTATTCTTCGCTTCCACCTGAAAGCGCTCCATTTGCGAGGATGAACCCAGCAACTCCATTCTCTGAAAGTTTGGAGACCATGTTCAGGATCCAGCCATAATTGGCATTGCCTGTCTGAGGCACTTCATACCCTTTCCATCGCGGATCATCTAATAGTTCGTTTTCTCCACGCCAGGGATTTTGGTTGAAGGGTGGGTTGGCCATGATGAAGTCAGCCTTCAAATCTTTGTGCTGATCTTTCGCAAAAGTGTCGGCTGGGACTGCGCCTAGATTTGCTGCGATACCTCTGATCGCCAGGTTCATCTTCGCAAGTTTGTACGTGGTAGATGTGTATTCCTGTCCGTAGATCGAAACTTCTTTCTGGTCGCCTTGATGCTTCTGGATGAACTTCATGGATTGCACGAACATTCCACCTGAACCGCAAGCAGGATCGTAAATGATTCCTTTATATGGTTCAATCATTTCGGCAATGAGGTTTACGATGCTCTTGGGCGTGTAGAATTCCCCTTTTCCTTTTCCCTCTGCTAGGGCAAACTTGCTGAGGAAGTATTCATACACACGCCCCACAATGTCCTGTTCCTTGTCCTGGAGCGTGTCAATGTTGTTGATGGTGTCCAGCAGTGCTGCGAGCTTGCTCACATCCATATTGAGCCGTGAGAAGTAATTGTCTGGTAAAGCCCCCTTCAGAGAAGGATTGTTCTTCTCTGTGGTATTCAGAGCAGTATCAATGACCAGCGCGATGTTGTCCTGCTTGGAATTCGCAATGATGTGGCTCCACCTAGACTCTTCAGGCAAGAAGAACACGTTCTTCATGTTGTAGAACTCCTTCATCTCGAGGTACTTCTCTTTCCCCTCTGAAATCAACTCCAATCTCCTCTCTTCAAACTTATCACTGGCAAACTTGAGGAAGATCAAACCCAAGACGACATGCTTGTATTCTGAGGATTCTACAGTTCCTCTCAATTTATTGGCGGAATCCCACAGGATCGCCTCCATGGATTTCTCTTGCTTTTTGGTCTTCGCCATTTTTTCAAGCTTCTACTTTATCCTAATTCAATTACTTAATGACGAATCTAAGCTTTTGTAGCAATTCGTCGCATTCCGTTTCCTAATTTTTAATCTCGTAAAAGCGCAATGCTATGCACTCAAAGAATATCTTTTTTAGGCTGTCGAATTTGCCATTTAGCTGTGGAGAACATGTGCATTACCCAGTCAAATGTTTAAGCTGTATGTCATGGTCCTGTTGTAACTTTATTATAACAAGAAAGCCAAGCACAAGGCCTCTATTTCAAGCATGCCTTTAAAGGCTACGAAGCTATTTGAACCTAAGGAACTGTCTTAAGTTTTTATTCGTA
>Ga0206130_10009455_pt1 | contig 10199 bp, 8 predicted proteins | sample Helgoland_Spring_9_FD_148637 | JGI IMG/M metagenome (GOLD analysis project Ga0206130, IMG submission 148637) | Pelagic subsurface seawater microbial communities from Kabeltonne, Helgoland, North Sea - Helgoland_Spring_Bloom_20160512_1 | ecosystem: Environmental > Aquatic > Marine > Epipelagic ...
ACAGCCTGTACCATCATCGTGTGCTCCACCTCCAACATCCCAGGAATCCAGGTGCCCTCCAACAAGAATGATTTCCTCAGGATGTGTTTGGCCTTTGATCTCACCAATGACATTGTAAGTCAGAACAGGCTCTTCGTGCATAATACAAGTTGTCCGTATATAAACATTAGCCGGACCCAACTTAAGTGCTCTGCTTAGTTCCTCCGCATCAAGCGTCGAAATTGCAACAGCAGGTATAGGTTTTATGTTAGCATCTCTTCCTGTTGTACCTGTATGCGGATTATCGTCAATCTTATTTGTCATAGACCGTACGATCACTGCTTTTGCTCCTTTCTGAGAGGCTAATAAAGGGCCACTAACACGCTGATCAACAGCACCACCATAGGCATTAAAGGTATTTATTTGAGTATTATCGAATGGCCTATTAAAGAATATGATCTTTCCAGCAACCTCACTTTCAGATAGATCTCGAAGCTCGTCAAGCGACTTTAATTCAATCACATCTCCAACAAGTCCATCCGGACCTGTGCCCACTGAATTCCCTAGGGCCAATGCACTAAGTTCAAAACTTCCGATAGCAGATTGTGCCACACGAACAAGTTCTTTGTCTCCTCTTTCCCAATGAGGCGCATAACATTCCTGTAAATAAACAGTGTCAAAATTGAGTGTTGACATTATCTGTTTGCCATACTCTACCGCAGCGGCTCCTTCCGGAGACCCTGCAAGTCTTCCCCCCACTTCATTGGTAAGATCATATAGCCACTCATATCCTTTAGATTCTTTCAAGGCTAAATCATAAATTGCTCTAATCTGAAGGGCATCATCATTCATGTCTTGTTGACCAGTAGCTGATACAGCTAAAAGGATAAATAAAGACCATACCGCTAAAGTACTTTTTGAAAGAAAACTCATAAGAATCGGTTTAATAATTATCATATTCTAACTAAATATCTGCACAAATTAACAAAAGCTTATTCAGTCAATTATTTTGGCAAAAAAAAATACGAAAAATCAAAATCAATTCTTATATTTATCGTACAATAATAATTTGGTTTTATTTGGTTAGGGCTGAGGTAGTGGTTTCGATCACTACCTTCTTTTTTTGTCCTTAAATTAAAAAAGCCGCAATATCTGCAGCTCTTTTATTTCTTAAGGTGTAAATCGCTCACTTGGTGTTCTTTTCTCAGATCGCTTATTTCGCATTTCCTTAAGTATCTTTTCCTTAAATCGCCGCTCCACTACTGGAATCATTGCAACTTTTCGAGCGGGTAACACCTTCAGAAATTGACTCGAATAATTCTTCTTAAGGTCTAAAAGCTTCTGTTCTGTTACGAAACTTCGATCCATGTGTTCAAGTACCTCTGAATCACTCATGTCTCCTATCCTCTTGGATGGTTTATTCGCTTTTCGCAGGGCCTTTTCTTTTCCACGGTATTCATTGTATAAGGGCCAAAAAGCTTGCGACTCTTCACTACTTAGATCAAGTTCAAAAGTCATATAACTTACTTTGACAGCTTCCATACGATCCCTTCTATTTTCAAATGCCTCTCCATTTCTTGGCTCCCCAGGAGGGCCTTGTGTAAAGCCTGTTGTTACTAGAATAGGAACAAAGACAAAACTTAATAATAATCTGAATTTCATAATCTATACTTATTTATTTCTTTATAAAAGATCTTCGTATTCAAAAGCATCAAGGTATTCTTCATCTAGATATTCCTCATCTATGATTTCATCCCCTATCTCTATAATTCCGAAGTCATCCATTTCATTATCTATTGCAATACTTGCCAATTCCTCTGCAGCAAATTCCTCGATATTAGCATCCAAGTAATCATACATTTCCTCGATACTTAAGCCTGTTAGGCTATCTTGGACCTCCACAGCAGATACAAATAAGGTATTATTAAACCATAGAGAAAGTACAAGAACGGCTACTGAAGCAGCCACTGCTATGTAGCGCCAAGAAAGTTTCACAACCTTTGCCTCTTTCGGACTACTATCCTCTTTAGACTCCTCAGCTTTTTTAAAGAATTCAGATCTAAATTCCTCAAAGTAACCCTCTGGTACCGGCCCTCTTCTTCCTTTGGACTGTTCTTTTAAATCCGCCAGGAATGGAGCAATGTCTTCCAGTTCTTCTCTGACCGTTTTCTTTTTCATTATCTATAATTAAAACTGTTTCCTTACATAAGCCTCAATCTTCTTTGCAGCATGATGATAGGAGGCTTTCAACCCACCAACACTTGTACCTAAGACTTTTTCAATTTCTTGATACGGCATTTCGTCATAATATCGCATAATAAAAACGATACGTTGCTTCTCGGGAAGTTCATCGATTGCTTCTTTCAAATATCGCTCTGCCAAACCCTCTTCGGTATAACGCTCTGCTTTCACTTGATTAGAAAGCCCTAAATCCTCATTATCAATAGAGACAGTCTCTTTTCTTCCTCGTTTTTTTATAAAGGTCAAAGACTCATTGCTTGCAATCCTGTAAAGCCAAGTTAGCAAGGTTGATTTTCTTTGAAACTTTTGAATGCCCTTGTAAGCCTTTATCATGGTATTCTGAAAAACATCATTTGCATCTTCATGCGAACCCACCATCCGGCGAATGTGCCAATACAATCGTTCCTGATACTTATCCAGAATAAAGCCAAAGGCTTTATCAAGCATAGTATCCTGTTCAAGAAGTAGAAAAATTTCCTTTTCGTCTATCATTCGATGAGCAACCATGGTTAATTCTTACAAGTTACATGGAGATAGACTTGGATGAAAGGCTAAGGTTTAATTCAATGAAGAATTTTCTGCATTTTTTTTCAATTGCGAAAGGTCTTTGGACCACTGATCTTTGATAGCCCCACCAATAATGAATGCAATAAGGTTCAAGAACTTAGGGTAGAAGGATACTTTAGCAGTAACGATAAGCCTACAGTGTATTTGATCTGCTGCAGTAAGAATCTCATAGGTTTTAGCGACATCCATTTGGTCACTTTCCCAATTCAAAACTAACTTTTTATTTTTTTCCAATACGAGCACATGCTCGCGAACTACAATCTTACCTTTGATATCTTTGTAGGTTAATTCCTGTTTGAGTTTGGTCCTTCGACTCTTTGAACCTCTAGACTTAATACTAGTCAGTCCGCCAGTCCAATCCTTAATCAACTGATTATCGGTCAAATGCCTGTATAGCACATTTGCGCTACAGTTTATGTCTATATACTCTTTATATCGCATAAGGCTTCCTTTTCATTGAGACCATCAATAACCCCATTATAAATGAGAAAAGCATAACTCCTCTTGCAGTCTCCAACATGCTTTCTGTAAGAAATGAAAGTAAAAATAGAGTCAATGCAGTAAAGTAATATGCCTGGAGATTCTTATTTACTGGTCGTTGCCAAAAAAGACAAACCAGCCAGAAAATAAGAGGAATAAGACCCGCGCCAGCAAGAAGATCTAAATACTGGTTATGTGCATTATACTTTTCTCTTAGTGGCCGTTCGTAATTTAATTGCTCATACATCAACAACTGTTCTCGCTGTAGATTTTGAACGCCTACGCCTACTATTGGCGATGCTTTAAACAACTCTAAGCTTGCACTCCAAGTTTGATATCGAACATTTTGGATTTGCACTTTCTCCGTGGCATCATCCAAGCTAAATAAATCCATCAGTCGTTTGTTGGTAGCAGGGATTATATAGATGGAAAAAGCAAAAAACAAGCCAGCAAAAATAAATGAAACTGCGGCCTTAGCTCTTCCTATTCTATTTTGTAACAAAGGGAATAGCAAAACCGGAACAATTAAAACATAATTGACCCACTGGCTTCTTGAAGAAAGTAAAACAATAAGAAGGGAAAAGAAAACTGTGGCAAGCCATCCAATTCTGCGTTCCAATTGACTCAATTGATTTTTCCGAATTGCTATCATGAAAAAGCTAATAGCTATAATTAGATATAGGGAAAAATAGGTTGGATGAATATGGATATAGCTACCTAATTTACTGTAGAAAAAATTATTCGATCCCTGAGAGAAATAACTTATTGTAGCTCCCCCAATACAGTAAAGCCCGGCAACACAAAGACCTAAAAAATAACTTTTAAAGAGTTGGATAGACTTAGCTTCAATATCCTGATCTACCAAATAAAACACTAAGGGCAAGAGCAGCAGACTTACTTTTGTCTCAACTTTTGCTCCAACTGAATGACCAAGGACTAAGGCAGGAATCCAGACCAATAATGGAGTGGAAAATGCTAGTATTTCAAGGAGATCTTTTCGTTTTAACCGAAAATAAATCTTTGGATTAAGCAAACAAATAAGAATACCTAGAGCCCCAATGTAAGTAGCTACACGTGGAAATAAAGGCATAAAAAAAGCAAACAGCAGCAAAGTCAAAAAGAGACCTTGCTGCTGCTGTTTATCATTCAAAAGCATGATTGTAAATATTTACTACCAAACTTAATTCTTTGAATTAGTCCAGTGTCTGCTTGATACTTCTAATTTCGTATCCTTCGATCTTATCACCTACTTTGATATCATTGAAGTTGCGGATGGTCAAACCACATTCCATATTGTTCTTAACTTCTTTCGCATCATCTTGGAAGCGTTTTAGTGAAGTAAGTTCACCAATAACACCTTCTTTCATAGGGTATACAACTATACCGTTTCTAATGATTCGGATATGTGTATTTCTTGTAATCTTTCCATCGCGAACGAAACAACCAGCAACTGTACCAACCTTAGAAATCTTATAGGTTTCTCGAACTTCAAGATCTGCAATAATATGCTCCTCTTTTGTAGGTTCAAGAAGTCCTTCAATCGCTGATTTAAGCTCTTCAATTGCCTCGTAGATAATTGAGTAGGTCTTGATCTCGATACCTTCTTGTTCTGCAAGTTTTCTTGCTGATGAGGAAGGACGAACTTGGAAACCAATAATAATGGCATCCGAAGCTGTTGCAAGAAGTACATCTGATTCGATAATCTCACCCACTGCTTTGTGGATAATATTCACCTGAACCGTATCTACGGATTGCTTAATCAGTGAATCTGACAGTGCCTCTACAGAACCATCCATATCACCTTTAACGATAAGATTAAGTTCTTTAAAGTTACCAAGTTTAATTCGATTACCGATATCTGCTAGCGTTGTTCTACGCGTTGCACGAATACCTTGCTCACGACTTATCTGTGCTCGTTTATTAGCAATTTGTCTAGCTTCTTGTTCAGAATCCAGTACTTTGAAACGCTCACCTGCCTGCGGAGCACCACTCAATCCAAGTACAAGTACTGGGGAAGATGGACCTGCAGATTTTATACGCTTACCTCTTTCATTAAACAAGGCTCTTACTTTACCAGATTCCTCACCACAAACAATAGGGTCACCAATCTTAAGGGTACCTTTTTGTACTAGTGTTTTCGCAACGTAACCACGACCTTTCTCAAGAGATGCCTCTAAGATAGAACCAACTGCTTGTCGGTCTGGGTTAGCTTTCAGCTCTTGAAGCTCTGAAACAAGTAATATTTTTTCGAGCAATTCTTCTATCCCTAAACCTGTTTTGGCAGAAATATCTTGCGACTGGAATTCACCACCCCAATCTTCTACCAGGATATTCATTGAAGCAAGTTCCTGCTTAATTTTTTCTGGTTTAGAACCGTCTTTATCAACTTTGTTGATCGCAAATACCATTGGAACCTCTGCCGCCTGAGCATGAGAGATAGCCTCTTTTGTTTGTGGCATAATACGATCATCTGCAGCGACGATAATAATTGCTATATCGGTTACCTTCGCACCCCTTGCACGCATCGCCGTAAAGGCTTCGTGACCAGGCGTATCCAAGAAGGTAATTTTCTTCTTATCTTTTCCAACTTCTACTTCGTATGCACCAATGTGCTGTGTAATACCACCGGCTTCACCATCTGCAACATTTGCTTTACGAATGAAATCCAGAAGGGAAGTTTTACCATGATCGACATGACCCATTACAGTTACAATAGGTGCACGTTCGATAAGATCCTCTGGGTTTTCCACTTCTTCCTCAGCTTCCTCATCTTGATCTTCCGCAGTAATAAATTCTATCTCTGTCTCGAAATCTTCAGCGATAATTTTGATAGTCTCCTGATCTAGACGTTGATTGATCGATGCAATAATATCGTAGGACATTAATGCAGTAATAATCTCAGTAGCGGAGACATCTAGAAGGTTTGCAAAGTCAGAAAGCGTGATAAACTCAGTTACCTGTAACTTTTCTGGTGTTAAAGCTGCCTCTCTGGCTTCCTGCTTTTCTCTCAGACGTTCACGCTTATCTTTTCTATTTCGTACACTCCTATTTTTCTTACCACCAGAATTAATTCTGGCCATAGTGGACTTGATCTTATCCTCGATCTCTTTTTTAGAAACTTCTTTTACTTCATCTGGGTTTCTACTATTCCCTTGGAATCTTCTGTTCGGGAATCTTCCGCCTTGTCCAGGACGACTTCCAGGTCCGCGTCCTCCGCCTTGAGTTGGGCGATTATTAGGACCACGTCCACCACCTTGTTGGTTGCTACCAGTTCTCTGGCCACCACCTTGTTGGTTACTACCAGTTCTCTGACCACCACCTTGTTGGTTGTTGCCAGTTCTCTGACCACCACCACCTTGTTGGTTGTTGCCGCCACTCTTCACATTACTACCTCCAACAGTTACGCGTTTACGCTTACGCTTACGCTTGTTAGGGTCGTTATTATCTTTAGCCTTTTTATCATCAGGCTTAGTTGCTTTTTTCTTAGGCTTTTCCTCAATCTTGATCTTACCAAGAATCTTAAGACCTCTCAACTCTGGAGTTTTCCCTCTGAAAGTACTTGGAGCAGCATCTTTCGCAGGAGTTTCTTTCGCAGGAGCTTCTTTCGTATCAGATTCCTTGGTTGTCTTTGCGGTCACCTCTTTTTTCGCTTCCTTAGCAGGTTCAGCCTTAGGCGTTTCCTTTGAAGTACTAGCCTTCTTTTCCACAGCTTCTGCTTTAGGAGCTGTTTGCTTAGGAGTTTCCTTTGCAACTGCAGGCTTCTCCTTTACAGGAGCTGCCTTTGCCGCTGGCTTCTGCTCTTTTGGAGCTACTACTTTAGGCTTTTCAGCTGGCTTCTTTTTTGCAGGTTTGCGTCCAGAAGATTCTAGGTCGATTTTTCCAACCAACTTTGGTCCTTTTAGTTTAGGGGCACTTGCTGCTTTCTTTTCAGAATCTTCAGCAGGCTTTTCCTCTTTTTTAGGAGCTTCCTCTTTAGGGGCTTCTACTTTAGGGGTCTCCTTAACTTTTGGAGTTTCTTCTTTCTTAGGGCTAACTTCTTCGACTGGGGTTGTCTCAGTAGGCTCTGTTGCTTTGGCTGCCGGTGCTGCAGGCTTTTTAGTATCTGCATTCTCATTCTCTAAGGTATTTCCTGAGGGTCTAATACCTATCTCGACATTCTCCGCCTTCTTCTTCGTCACCTTGGAATCACCAAATCTAGCCGAAAGTACATCGTACATTTCGTCACTAACCTTGGCGTTCGGCTTATTACCAATTTCGAAACCCTTGTCTAACAAGTGTTCGACAATCGTAGATGAGCCTACATTAAATTCCTTTGCAACCTTGACTAAATTTTTCGCCATTTAGTTTAAATACTTTTTTAGTTCAAAACGAGTGAAACCCACTAATTACGAACTGATTATAACAGGCATACACTCAGCAATGCCCTATTTTTCTGCTAAATTAAGAAAATTAAGCAAATCGCACCTGCAAATCTTAATGATTTGAACGTGCGATATTTAATTAATCTTCAAATTCCGAAGCAAGAATACCTAAAACCTCCTTAACTGTCTCCTCTTCTAAGTCTGTTCTTCTTATTAATTCATCGGCATCTAGCTCAAGAACTGACCTTGCTGTATCACATCCAATATTCTTCAATTCTTCAATCACCCAAGTCTCTAATTCATCGCCAAATTCTTCCAAATTAACATCATCAATCTCCACTGGAGCATTTCTGAATACATCAATTTCGAATCCAGTAAGCTTTGATGCAAGCTTAATATTTGAACCTCCCTTACCAATAGCAAGCGATACTTGATCTGGATCTAAAAATACAGAAGCCCTCATATTCTCTTTGTCAAGCTCTATAGAAAGAACTTTTGCAGGAGTCAATGAACGCTGGATATATAGAGTCTCGTTATTCGTAAAGTTTACGATATCGATGTTCTCATTTTTTAATTCACGAACAATACCATGAATTCTTGAACCTTTCATACCGACACAAGCACCGACTGGGTCAATACGATCATCGTAAGACTCAACAGCAACTTTTGCACGCTCTCCAGGCAGACGTTCAATGTTCTTAATCGTAATCAAGCCATCTTCAATCTCTGGTACCTCTTGCTCAAGAAGTTTAGCCAGGAAGTCAGAGTCCACTCTGGATACTACAACAACCGGATTATTATTCTTCATTCGAACTTCTTTGATGATCGCACGAACCATATCTCCCTTGCGGTAGAAATCGGCCTTGATCATCTCATTTCTTGGAAGAACAACTTCATTGCCAGTTGCATCATCGAGGATAAACACTTCTCTTTTAAGAATCTGATTAACCTCACCGACTATCATATCACCAACGCGGTCTGAGTACTTCTTGTAGATCTCGTCTTTTTCTAATTCCATAATTCTGGAAATCAGTGTTTGACGAGCTGCCTGAATTGAACGTCTTCCGAAGTGCTCAAGTGTTAGTTTTTCATAACAATCGTCACCTACTTCGTAATCGTCGTCAATTGCAAGTGCCTCTGTAATTGAGATCTGACTCTGTTCGTCCATCACCTCACCATCGGAAACGATTTTACGAACACGCCATAGCTCAAGGTCACCCTCTTGGACGTTTACAATTACATCAAAGTTATCATCAGTTCCGTATTTTTTGCGGATCAAGGTTTTAAAAACATCTTCTAAAACCTTAATTAAAGTTGGCCTGTCTATGTTCTTGCCAGCATTAAACTCCGAGAAAGTATCTACCAAATTCATTTCAGCAAAATTTCTGAGCAATAAATATTATTAATTAAATCGTGGTTTCACCTTAGCCATTTTGATTGCATCAAAACGGAATGTGTACTCCACCATCTTTTTCACGTTCTTTTTACCCTCTTTAATCTTTTCTTCACGAGTTACAGTAAAAGTTTCATCCTGCACGTCGATTAATTCACCGACTACAGGTTTTTCATCATCTACACGAACTTCCAAATCTCGTCCAATATTCTTTAAATACTGGCGATGTAACTTCAAGGGCTTTCCAATGCCAGGAGAAGATACATCTAGGGTATACTTAACACCAAACCATTGTTCCTCATCAAGGACTGCTTCAATGTGCCTACTCATACGCTGACACTGCAGAAATGAAATCCCTGAATCACTATCTAAATAAATCTCTATTCTGTTATCTCCTTTTAAAAGCATCTCTACGAAGAAACAATCTTCATACAACTCCTCCTGGAGCTTTTCATCAACTAATGCTTTAATCTTGTCTTCTACCACTTTTCGATCAGTTTAAATAGTATAGGTACAAAAAAGAGGGAACTGAATCGTTCCCTCGTTTTTTTGTTTGTACTGCAAAAGTATGGTATTTTATTGATTTTCACAAGAAAAATGTAAGCTATTAAACATTCTTCCTCAATCGAGCGACAGGAATGTTCAGTTGTTCCCTGTATTTGGCAACCGTCCTTCTGGCAAGTGTATATCCTTTTTCTTGCAGCAGATCTTTTAATTTCTCGTCAGAAAGCGGCCTGCGCTTATCCTCAGCAGCAACTAAGTCCTTAAGTGTTGATTTTATTTCTGTTGTAGAAATATCTTCTCCTTCTGCATTTTGCATAGACTCCGAGAAAAAATATTTCAATGGTTTTGTGCCGAATTCTGTTAAAACAAATTTACTATTTGCTACTCTTGAGATTGTAGACTCATCCAGATGCGTCAACTCAGCTACATCTTTTAGTCGCATTGGAGCTAACTTTTTATCATCACCCGACCTGAAATAAGCTTCTTGAATGGATATGATAGCATGCATAGTTCCTTCAAGGGTTTGCTGCCTTTGACGAATTGCCTCAATAAACCATTGGGCAGAATCAATTTTCTGCTTGATAAACTGAACCGTTTCCTTTTTCTTTTTATCCTTTTTTGAATCCACCTTCTTATAAGAATTAAGCAGATCTCTATAGTGATCGGAAATCCTG
>Ga0206130_10009460_pt1 | contig 10195 bp, 9 predicted proteins | sample Helgoland_Spring_9_FD_148637 | JGI IMG/M metagenome (GOLD analysis project Ga0206130, IMG submission 148637) | Pelagic subsurface seawater microbial communities from Kabeltonne, Helgoland, North Sea - Helgoland_Spring_Bloom_20160512_1 | ecosystem: Environmental > Aquatic > Marine > Epipelagic ...
CTATTTAATAAAAACTCATATTGCTATTTTGAGAAAGCTATAATGCCTTAATTTAAATCAAAATAATCTTACTGCATCTGCAGTGTTCGGTGTGTTGTATTTAAATTCAAATATTACACCTTCAGATTTAGGAAATTGCTTAATACATCTTTTGAGGAATCCCTCTCTGGCAATTTTATATGGAACATTATATAAATTTAATTTATTCACTATAGGTCCTAGATTTTTATAGCTGTTTATAGGTTGGGAATCAACAAAGCAATATAAACCTCTAGAAGTTTTAACTATTGAGGTATCATTGGATATAGATTCGTTTAAGAACTTGATGATAACAGCGGAACTAACGCCAGATTTGCTTAGTTTTATGATGATTCCATCTGCGTCGTCATTCATCTTTTTTGTTGTTCTAATATATAAGTCCCTAACATCCATGTAGTTAATTGGGGGCTTACTAACTTGTGTTGGAGGTATTGAGGTTACAGTAATTTCATCTAAAATATCGTATTCACTTAAAGGTTCACATTCGGTAAAAACGACTAATCCGTCAAACTCTTGAGAAATTGCCAAGATATGTCCATTTTGAGCATGAATTACATGCCAAAATGATTGTAAAAAAGAAATGATTAACAATGCTGTTCTGATCATACCTTTTATTTATCAATACCAGCCTCTAAAGTTGTATACTACTGTTTTTGGTTGATTTTTAGCAGCAGCAACACCAATATCTCTTGCAGCGCTAATGGTAGCTTTTTGGATATCTACATTATCTTGCTGTTGTTTAAGCTTGAAATCCCATTCTCTTTGATCCAATTCTTTAATTCTTTTAGCCATTGATTGGGTTAAGGTTTGAACATCACCAAAACAACTCGCATTTGGGTCTATTTTACCAAGGAATATGCTAGCATTTTGAGCAGCATTTGCATCTTGACCCTCACTCCATGCACTTTTTGCTTTAATTAATAAAGATTTACATTCCCTATCTATCTGTTTTTGATATACTGGACCTACAGCATTCATGGCTTTATCATAACACTCTTTACATACTTCAGGTACCTCTATGAGTTTTTTAATAGCAAGTTCATATTCGTTTTGTGAAACCAACATATCAGCCTCTTTGAGTAAAAGATCACATTGGCTGTTGTAGTATTCAATTATTTTAGTCTTTCCTTGCTCAATAAGTCCCTTAAATCTTGTATCAGTAGTTCTAATGTTTTTTAAAGCCATTTTGTAGGCCTTAGTGGGTGTTGTACCAACACCTTTAAGATTCATTGAAGTTGAGCTGAATAACTTTCCTTCGATACCATCACCAACATAAAAAGTCACCTCTAACCCATATGCATGCATTGGAGGAGCGGTTGGAGTTATATCTTTAGTGACAATCTGAACATTAGCAGTAATTATAAATCTCTCATTAACTGCTGAACCTCCCATTCCATTTTTTGAAGTAATTTGATTTAACTTATTTTTTAAAAACTTTTGTGCAGATGGAGTCAAACCATCTATATCAGTTGCAACAACTGCTGCTAGCGTAATCCTTCCTGCATCATCTGACTTGCCTTTACTATTTTGAGCATAGATGTATGAGAAGTTCAATATGATAAGTGATAATAATATAATTTTTTTCATGATTTTATTTACTACCTAGTACTAATTGTGCTTGACCTAATCCTTTAGTCATTAATTTTGACTCAATTTCATACGTATCTCTGAGATATTTTCGAAGATTATTAGCCCATTTTCTTGTATCTAAAGCTCTTTGTTTTCCATTTCTTTCATAAAAAAGAGGGATACGTACTTGCTCGAAGTCCATTTTATTCTCAGTAGCAGTTGCAGTGGAATATCTACCTTGCACTGTATTTTCAGCTATCCAATCTTCAATCAAAATACCAAGTTCGTCATCTCCAAAATCCTCTGTTTCCAAATCATAATCCCAGGTGTCCCAGGTTCTGATTTTGAGAATTACCTCTCTACCGTTTGCAAACAAATCTTCAAAATGATTTTGAAGCTGAACATTGAAGTTATCCATATTTTCTAATACAGCCTCTTCGACTAGTACTGGAACCTCGTTGGTGAATCCTTGAGGACCTGTACCAGATGCTCCAGCCACCTGCTTATCGGTGAAAGCGTCAATACCCTGTAAAACATAAGTTAGAGAAGTTTTTGGGCCTTGTTTGTTAATAGTCCACGTAAGTTGCATCCAAATATCTGCTTTGGCTACTGCCTTTAATTTGTCGATTGGACTTTCATTCATTTCGCCACCATCTTTACTCATTAGCATTGATTGTTCTGCAGCGTCTGCCTCTAGTGTTTTGAGTGAACTCTCTAAATTTTTCAATGGAAATCCACGATCTGACATTAACTCATTAATTTTAGCTATTGCTAATACAAGATCACTATTTTCCATTAGTGCTTTTCTATAATCGGGAACCTTTGTTATACTTCCTTCGTTTCCAAATTCTTGCATAAATCCGTTGGTGTTGCACCAATTGTCACTTGGGACTACCATAATTGTTGGTTTTTTTGCCTGAGCATATATGCTGTTTGTATAGGTCAGGACTAGAAATGTTAGTAATAGTATTTTTTTCATCTTTATTAGTTTATAATTTTATCTTTAATTAGTTGTTTTTTTAAATCTGATCTTAAAATTCTTAACATAATTCCATTGGTTACCCCTTCTCGAGATTTAACCCAATCACGATTTAATTTTTGAAGTATTCTTTCATCTTTTAAACTTACAAATTCTAAATATTTTCCATCGTCAGCAAAAAATGTATTGAAATAATCCTCATATTTCTCTCTAGCTTGGACTTCAATAATCAAAGGTCTCATGTGGCAGGATTGAACTCCTTCATTAATTCCTTTAAAAATCACATCATTAACTGCATTTTTTTTTGCTTGTTCGACGGCGTCAAATCTATTTCTTCCTGTACCCCATGCTTTAACTGTTTGCGAACCGTCTAATTCTATTCCAAAACACTCGGTTTTATAATTATAATTGGCAGAAACATTGTATAGATTACAGTTGCTAAAAAAAACAGTCAGCAAAGACAGAAGGATAATTTTATTCATACTAAGCTTTTGAATCAAAATCCGCTACTGAGTGATTTGATAATACCTGCTGCTTCTAGGTCTTTTCTTAGACTAGCTTTACTTACAGAAACAACAACTCCAATTTTGTATTCTTTTTTACTGATTTTGATGCGATCACCTGGGCCAATAGCACCATTATTAGACAAGAATACATATTTCTGAAATTTACCGCCGTCCTTAAAAAATTCCTTAAAAAATTCAGCCTTTTCAGCTTCTACATTTGGATTTTTAACAAGTGGTTTTTGGCTTCCAGGAATACCTTTGAACATAACAGCATGTACCGCATTCTTTTTAGCTTGTAATGTAGCTGTTGCTACATCTTTAGAATAAGTCCAAACTTTAAGTTGAGAGGTTCCTTGCTTACCAGTACCTGTTTCCTCTACCTCATATCTCCACTCATTGGTCTCGGTATCAGCTTTCTTTTTACCTCGTTGGGCATTTACAAGATTTACTCCGAGCAACAATATGCTTAATGAAAGGATTTTAATTAGGTTTATTTTTTTCATTGTAATTTATTTTTTTAGTTTTAAAAGCATTCCTGGCTGAATTTTCTTGCTTCCCTTGAATATAGTGGAAGTTATAACATTACCGTCAGCGTCCTTTTGTATTTCTCCTTCTTCGCCTGCACCATATCTATTATCCCAAACAATTTTTTTATCTACAGCGGCTTTACCGACAACCTTATATTCAACTTTGCCGTCTTTGTTCAAAACCATTTCAAGAACCTCAAATTTTTCTCCTCCCTCTAAGCCTTCTTTCATCCCTATTTGAGCGGTAATTGGTCCTGAAGTAAGTACAGGGACTTTAGGTTTGAAAACATCATTTTTCTTTTGAAGTTTAGCAAATGTATTATCTAAATTTCTAACAAGTGCTAAATCTATGAGTTGTTCTTGCGTTCTTGTTTCACCAATTTTGAAAGTTACTAAGCTTTGGTTGTACTGTGTGCCTATAAATTTCATTGTAAAGATATCCAATTTGTCAAAAGCTTCTTGATTTCCCCATGTTTCGTAGAACAATGCTGCTAAAGAATCATTCCAGTTAATCTGGTACAACCATGTTTTACTCCACAATGAATAACCTTCCTTTGCTTTTTCATAGACTTGTTGTGCTTTCTCCTTAGCTTTATCTTTTAAAGGCTGAGGCATGTCAGTTTTGTCTAATTCATTAAGTGCAAGAACAAGAGCAGCCTTGGCGACAGGCTCATTCTCATAAAAATTCAACTTGGAAAAGGTTACAAAGGAATTGTATATTAAATCCTCGGCATTAATCATTAAATAATCAAGTCCCCTGCTTTGCCCATTTGCTATAGCTTTATCAGCTTCAGAAGCATCATAAAATGCTCTTTCTTTCAATGTAATGTAGTCATTGGGAAATTCATTGTTATCAGTTATGTCAAACCATTTTTTTATCATTTGCTTAGCAACCTGCTTTTCAGAAAGTACTTTATCAATAGATAATTGAACCGTTTGCCTTTCATTTGGTAATTTATAAGCTAATGTTTTTTCATCGTTAATGTATCTGAGAGGAGAAACATCTCGCATAGCTTCCAATTTGACACCTTTTATAGTATCTTTTAAGAATCCAGCAGCTCTCAAATCATCATCATCTAGATTAACATTTTTTGTACTAAAAGATTTAGTATTTATATCATGTTTGTTGTACTTGTCAGGGAATGGATAGTTATTCCATGATGACATGACTGCTTCTTTATTTGGAAAAGTTTCACTTTCTAATAAAACCATTGAAAGAGAACTTCTTCGGTATTTAGTTAGTTTATCATTTTGAGCTAAAGAGTTCATTGAAATAAATAAACAAAAAATGATTGATAATTTTTGGGTAAAAGTAAATTTCATAAATTTTTGAATTTAGTGTGTAGTTTTTTAATTTATATTTATGCAAACGTAAATAATTATATAAATAAAAATGGTACATATTTGATACATTTGTTTATAATGTTAGAAAAGCTAAAAATTAAGGCAGAAGAAAGGATTGGAAGGAAAATAGCAAATAGAGGTGATTGTCAATTACTTTCAAATGCAATTTTTGATTCAACAGGTTTGGATCTAAGTTATAACACGATCAGGAGGCTATTTGGTATAATACCCCAAACAAAACCAAGCATCAATACACTGAACACACTTGCCGTCTATGTTGGATATAAAAATTACACTCAATTCATTCAAGATAATGAATTAGAAGGTAAACAAGAATTATCAAGCGTTATCTATCGTTTCCTTTACTATAAAAACAATGTGAATATTTCAAAATTAATTAAAACGCTAAGAAATAAAAACGGATTGTATTTTGTTGAAATGGTTACTGTACTTCTGAGGGAATTGTTTCGCGAAAAGGATTATAGTTTAATCGATAAAATCTTTGAAACGGACGAACTTAATCATCGGAATTTCACCTATTCTGAACTTTTATACATTGGTAATTGCATTGGTCTTATCTTTAGAAAAGAAGGATTTTATTCCAGTAAATTAATGAATAACACCAATTTTTTGCATTGTATTTACTTAACTTTTGTAGACTACTCAAGTTTAAATGGATATTATGGGCGATGCATAGATTATATATTGATTCAAAAAAAGATAAATGAAGGAGTTGAAATTGAAATTTTTTCTTCTGCTTTGTTAGAACTAAAAAATTTTCTCAATTGTAAAAAAGTAAATTGGTATAATCAAAATTTAGCTTACTCAGAAAAATTGAATCCTATTTTATGTAGTCGAATATTTTCGTTGAATTTTCTTAAAAGTGATATCAAAAATATTGATGAATTGCTTTTAACTTATCATAAAACACATTCAAAAAAATTAAATATAACAGACTATTATTATGAGCTATTCGTGACCTCTATACTCATTAAAAATGTTAAAATAATGGCATTTATAATTAAAAAACTAGACTTTAAAATTAAATTTTATTATCAAAAATCGCATTTAAATTGTTACTATTTAATGAGTGGGTTTTATTACAAAATCCTAGGTCTAAGGCAAAAAGAAAAATATTGTATGGATCATTTTGATATCAGCGAATGTAGATACAGTTATGAAGAATTTATTAAAGTATTACATCTCATTTATTCGTTTCATAAAACCGAGGTTAAATCTGAGCAAAATGTTATTAAAAGAAAATATAATGAAGCAACAACTAAAATGAAATATAATTATTTCGATGAAGCTTACTTAGAAAACTATTTTGAAAAAGCGGAATAGTAGTTGATCGAGAAAATATACTTTATCGAACCCAAAATCAGAATGTATTTATTGAGTACATCCAAGATATAACGGGCAACAACAGACAAACAAAAAAGCGGAATAGTGAACTAAAATTCAACTATTCCGCTCTGGTAGCCTCGCCAGGAATCGAACCTGGATCTAATGTTTAGGAAACATCTATTCTATCCGTTGAACTACGAAGCCCTTTTTAGGAGATGATACTTCCGGGCTTAATTGGCTCGTTTGGACTAACAAATTTCAACGAACCCCCTTCTTCTTCTGCCATTAGTATCATACCATGACTTTCTATTCCTTTTAGCTTTCGAGGAGCTAAATTAGCCAAATAGGTCACTTGTTTTCCGATGATTTCTTTTGGGCTAAAATGTTCAGCAATACCACTAACTACCTCCTTCGTCTCCGACCCTATATCTAAGGTTATGTGCAACAATCGGTCTGCTTTTTTCACTTTTTCAGCGGCTACAATGGTTGCAACTCGAATATCTAATTTTACAAAATCGTCGTATTGTATCATGGGCTTAATGGGTTGGTCATTTTTTGAGAGTTCACTTTTGTCAGTGGGGGTTTTTGAAGCTAATTTTTCAATTTGAAGATCAATGACTTCGTCTTCAATCTTTTCAAATAGCAGCCTACTTTCACCTATGGTATGTCCAGCAAAAATCTCATCGTCAAACGATTTGAGATTTAAAATTTCACCAATTTTTTGTGAGGTTTCAGGTAAGAATATTTGTCCATACAAACCAATTTTTTGGACAATCTGAAGACATGTTAAAATACAATCTGCAACTTGCTGTTTGTTTGCGTCATCCTTAATGAGTTTCCATGGGGCGGTATCTTGCAAATATTTGTTTCCATAACGCGCAATTTCCATATATGCCTCCAACCCTTGACGTTGATTAAATTGGTCTAGCGAGGTTGTAATTTTTGCAGAAAAATCGGGTAATTTATCGACATTACCGTCTGGCACACTACCATCAAAGTATTTGTGCGTTAGAACGATAACGCGGTTCACAAAATTTCCCAAAATGGCAACAAGCTCGTTGTTTACTTTTGCTTGGTAGTCTTTCCATGTGAAGTCTGCATCTTTATTTTCTGGAAGAATAGAATTGATTACATACCGCAATTCATCGGTTTTTTCTGGAAATTCTTCTAAATATTCGTGAAGCCAGATAGCATGATTACGGCTAGTTGAAATTTTATTTCCTTCTAAGTTCAGAAATTCATTAGCCGGAACATTGGTTGGCAAAGTGTATCCACCATGAGCATGGAGCATAGCCGGAAATACAATGGTATGAAATACAATGTTGTCCTTGCCCAGAAAATGAGTAATTTCTGTGTCAGCATCTTTCCACCACGTGGTCCATTGATCGCCCACCGCCTCTTTAGTAGCAGTAATGTATCCTATGGGAGCATCAAACCAAACATACATGACCTTGTTTTTCGCATCTTGAATCGGAACACGAACACCCCAGTCCAAATCTCGGGTCATTGCACGGGGCTTTAATTCATCATTAAGCCAACTCATACATTGTCCATATACATTCGATTTCCAATGATCTTTTTGATCGTTTACCCACTGATTTAGAAATTCTTTTTGAATAGTATCAAGGGGTAAATACCAATTGGTAGTTTCTTTAAGGACGGGTTTGTTTCCCGTTAGAGCCGATTTTGGGTTTAAGAGCTCTGTTGGATTACTGGTTCTACCACACTGCTCGCATTGGTCGCCATAAGCATTTTCGTATGAGCAATTGGGGCATGTACCTACAATGTAGCGGTCTGCTAAAAATTGATTAGCCTCTTGGTCATAAAATTGCTCCGAGGTAATTTCATTAAACACATTATTTTCATGCAAAGTTTTGAAAAAATCTTGAGCAGTTTCGTGGTGTAGCTGGTTAGTTGTTCTACTAAATTGGTCAAATTGAATACCAAATTGGGTAAGACTTTTGGCAATGATAGCATGATTTTCATCAACGACTTGTTGCGGAGATTTATTCTCTTTTTTAGCGTTCAATGTAATGGGTACACCATGTTCGTCAGTACCACAAACAAAAAGAACATCCAGCCCTTTCATTTTCAAATATCGATGATGAATATCTGAGGGAAGAAAACACCCTGCCATATGCCCAATATGAATGGGACCGTTAGCATAGGGGAGTGCACATGTTATAAGATGTCTTTTGGGCATTGCGGCAAAAATAAGAGAAAGCCCCAAGTCGATGACTATGAATGCCTATTGTTTTAGTTTCTTCCTGTTTTTTAGGTTAGAAAATAAAGGGTGCATCACCACGGCTAATAAAATAATTGAAGTTCCTAAATAAAAATCGAAATTGAGAAGGGAGTCTTCATTGAGCAACCATATGGCCAATAAAATGCCATACACGGGTTCTAAATTGATGCTCAAATTTGAGATAAAAGCAGACAACTCTTTGAGTGAATTTATAGCGAGAGCAAAAGCTAAGCTGGTACACAGCAGTCCGAGTATGATTAACCACACCCAGTCGCTACCAACGGGTATCCATTGAGGTTGAGGCATGTAGCTCTCAATGAATGGATATCCCAATGAAATGAAAATAAAACCAGAGGTGAGTTCGATGGTGGTTACTGATAATGAATTTTGTCCGGCGATATACTTTTTATTTAACGTAGAAAATAATGCTGCTAAAAAAGCAGAAATTATCCCAACAATAATTGCAAGGTGATAGGATTTGCCAACACCACTGAGCAAGTAGATTCCTGCAATGACTACAATCCCAAGAATCAATTCAATCCATTGAAATTTAGATTTTGTAATGAGTGGCTCCAAAACAGAGGTAAAAAGTGAAGCTGTAGCAAGACATGCTAAGGTTACAGAGGCACTCTGTCCTATTTTTATACTCCCATAAAATGTCAACCAATGGAGTGCTACTAGAACACCAATGCCAATAAATCTTAGCACGTTTTTTCTGCTGATTGATTGTATTCCTTGAATCACACCGGGTATAAAAACCAATCCAAGGACAGCAATCCATAACCTGTTCCAAACCAAGGCAACCTCGTCCAAAGAGATTAACTTCCCTAAAATAGCAGTAAATCCAAATAAAAAGACAGCGATATGCAGCTGTATGTAAGCTTTATTTTTTGTGGTTTGTTTTTGCAAGACAAAGACAATATTAGGTTAATCGGGTGAGTAGTTTAAAAAATTTATTGCATAAAAAAACCCAGCATAAACTGGGTTGAGATTTTTTATGCTATTTACCAATCGTCATCATCGATGAATGGAGTGGCAGCACATGTAGTTTTGAGATCATCAATAAAGTTGTTCATATGATTATTGCATGCAATGAGAATTTGGTCGTTCCCTCTGGCATTTTTCTTTGCAGTCATGTAATATTCTAAGTAGGTTACATCGTCTTCTTTTCCGTATGTACTTTTAGATTTATGAACAAAATTATTGAACTTGTACCTATATCTTTCGTCTTTGAATCGAAGCTCCATGTCAAAATAAATAACACCAGCATTCACTTTTTGGTACTCATTCACTTGCACTACTAAAGGCATATGTACTAATGCTTTAATCGTTTGGCCTTCTTTACCATCTGGATCAATACCCGCTGCATCAATCATGCTTTTAGCTTCGCGTTTTCCAAACTTGGTTTGCATAAAAGTTAATGCTCTTTGGTATAGCGAGTCAGACAAAGAATAGTCATCACCACCCAAATCTAAAAAGCGTTCAGGAACAACAACTTCTACAACCTCCACATACGTAATAAGTTGAGAAGCACTATCAAAAGGCATACTAGTAAAGCGTTGATAAGGTCTCGCTTTAACAGCTGGTCTTGCGGATCTTACGTAATCGTCTCCGCCACCACCAAAGCTGAAATCATCAT
>Ga0206130_10009465_pt1 | contig 10192 bp, 10 predicted proteins | sample Helgoland_Spring_9_FD_148637 | JGI IMG/M metagenome (GOLD analysis project Ga0206130, IMG submission 148637) | Pelagic subsurface seawater microbial communities from Kabeltonne, Helgoland, North Sea - Helgoland_Spring_Bloom_20160512_1 | ecosystem: Environmental > Aquatic > Marine > Epipelagic ...
AAATGTCCCTGGCTCTTGGAGCACCAGAATATCAGGGCTAACCGCAATTCTGAGGGTCGTATCACTGGCTTAAACATCAATGAGGTGATTCTCTGGGCATCGACCTACCAATCCCGTGAGGTGCAGCGCCGAGCGCAGGCGGCCATTCCTCGATTGATCGCACTGGTGACTGCTACGGCGGCTGTTCAATCAGTCAACGGTGTTAGCGTACTGCGCGAAGCCGGGCTCACTCAGCAAGCCGCCAATGATGCCTGGCTAGTCATTGAGAGCCGCGCGGCTAAACATGCGTTTGAGTTCGTGCGTGATGGTTGAGACCAAACATCGATTTCAAGGGCGTTTTAACCCGCAAAACGGTGGTTAATTCGGATAGCCGCATCCAAGTCGAGTGATACTGAAGGGCCGGCATTTCACAGCCGATAAAACCACGAAGTGATTACCATGCGTCTAACTAGACAATCGATCTGATCCCCCATATCTACAGAGGTAGTGTTCTTTATTCGTTCTTGATACTTTGGCGTGATAATGGTGTAACCATTATCGGACTAATTTGGTCGCAGAGGGGAAGCAATTTCGTGAGTGAAAAATTGTCTTGGCTGGGTTTTATTTTGCTGTTGGGCGCTTTTTCAGCTCATGCGCTGGACAGTGATGGCAACGGCATTACCGATGCAATAGAAGCCTCGACGGGCGCAGATCCGTTTTCCAGGTATGCGGTGAGCGCGGGTTCCAGTCACGCCTGCGCGTTAGACGACACGGGCATGGTGTGTTGGGGTGATAACAAAAATGGCCAAACCACGGCACCGGCTTTGATGATTGATCTTGATGGCCACGGGGTCAGCGGTTAGAGCGGATTAGGCGGCTGCCCTCTCGATCCCGCCGGAACCATCGACACTGACGGCGATGGTGTTTGTAACAACACAAACTTGGACGACGACCGCGACGGTATCTCAGGTCTGGTCGACCTTTGACGCGATATCGGTCAATGTTGAACAGTACCGACTGAGTGAGGGTTGCATTTTCGAAGGGTGGGTAATGCTCTCTACGAAGGGAAAAAATAGATAGATGGAATGGCTGCTTCTGGTTGGTATTGCGCTTTTGATAGCGATCATTGTTCTTCGGTGGTTAGTTCTAGGTGCCTTTGGGTTTTTCACTTGGTCAGCGGAGCATGGGTTCATGGGAGTTGCCGTCTACATTATCTTGTGGGGGTTGCTATTTCCGGTGATGCTGATTGGGTCGATACTCTTCGGGATCTACATTCAGATTATTGGTAAGCAATAATGTGCGATCACCGGGTGATTCTGGCTCTGGAAACACTCATATATAAAGATTGCTGAACTGAAGGGATTAACAGTTGAGATCGATAGCCCTAAAAATTCTAGTGATTTTCTGCTTACTATCTTCCTGCTTGTACGCGGATAAAGCCGAGACACTGTTTTGGAAAGAGATTGTTGGATGGCAAATTCGTGTGGATGAAATGCTTGGAAATGGGTGTTTTGTCTACCAACTATTTGAAGAAAACACGGCCCTGCGTCTCGGTATCATTATTGTTCGATTTTCTTTTCGTCATCATCAATCCTCATTGGGTCAACGATGAGCAAATAGTGTCGCTTATTCAATCAGAGCCAAGTGCCCATCTAGTGCTGACGGGATACAGTGAATGCTTGAATCGGGTAATTCTTTTCGGGGAGGCATCTCTTCGCCGGGCACTCAGAAATTATATTGCGCATTATCACAGCGAGCGGAATCATCAGGGCGTGGAAAATCGATTATTGAAACCACTTGCCACGATCAGTTCAATCCATGAGCCAATTAAGCGCCGCGAACGCCTTGGCAGTTTACTCAACTACTACTATCGAGAAGCGGCCTGAATGTCGTCGTTCGAATTTTTGCACCACACGGGGTCAAGCTAAGCAAAACGGATACCGATCCTGAGCGAGCATGTGAGTTCGACACGGCAAACTCCAACCTAGCCTCATCCCCAATTTCTCGTTCTTGTACTCTAACTCTTCTTGTTTGATCCATCTTTCTACCCTCATAAGTGCAGTTGGTTGTTATTTATTGGAATCTAAATCTAATGCGACCAGCTGATTAATAGCTTAACCTGACATCATAGCCGGATCAGGTCTTTGGAGGCGTACCTGTGATCCTAAAGTACATATAACCCGGTCCATTCTCAAAAAATTCGCACTCGCCCTACTCCTGGAAAAATGGACTCAATTGACGACGCCATGCAGTTTCAATGCAGCGACACGTTGTTCCTCCAGGCCCAGGGCTTCCAAAATCTTGTCAGTGTGTTCACCGATCTTGGTGGGCGAACCGGCAGATGCGGGCGTGGCGGCTTTTTGTACGGTTTTTTAGTTGGTGGTTATGTTTGCGGGGCACTGCAAGAGAACGGATTTGGGGACAGCTTTGCCGAGGTTTTAATCATCATGGCGATTGGAACTGCACTGATTTTAATCTGTGGCATTGCCCAATTGACCTTTTTACACGGGCTTGACAAAGCATTAGAGTATGTGTTTTGGCCATTTTGGCCAGGAGCGCTCGTGAAAATTATTTTAGGTGCAGTGATTATTTATTACATGCCTAAAAATGGAACTAGCCGCGGTCTAGAATAAATACTCTACTCTAGAGCTAATAGAATATCGTGAGTCGATTAAATCAAATGTGCTATTCTTACTTGACTGCCACACTTTGATGTACGTACTACATGGGTAGGGTTGGAACGAGAATTTAACGGATGAATATCCTCTTGTAGAAAATTGCATTTTTTAATGAAAGGAACGAATCATAAAAGCGAAATCCAACCAAAGCACACTTAAACTCATGATCGTATCGGCCATGGTAAGTGGCTCCGCTGCTCTTAGTGCTTATACCCAAGCTGGCTCAAGCACTTCAACCATGAACGTTAGCGTATCAGTTGGACATTCCTGCTCTATGGACTCCAGCCCAATGGCATTCGGAGCCTATGACGGTATTGTCGCAAATGGTTTGGCCGCCCTTGAAGCCACTGCCACGATAGTTTCGACCTGCACCCCAGGCGCAGCGGCCCTGATCACTCTGAACGCTGGTGCCTCCGCAGGATCGGGTTCGGCTGATGCGCCAGTTCGTCGAATGACTGCCGGAGCGGGAAAGTATCTAGTTTATCAAGTTTATTCAGACGTCGCTCGCGGCGCGGTATGGGGAAATACCTCCCCCACAGGTGTGGCGCTTACCGGAACTGGCGTCTCCCAAACTCTTACGGCCTATGTTAGGGTCCTGGCAGCGCAACCAGCGGCCCAAGGGGTTTACAGGGACCAGCTCAGCGTCACAATTACTTACTGATGCTGACACGACCACTGACACAGGCCCCTTGCGGCCTATTTTTTTGTTACCTGGAGCCCGCATCGCAACCGCCACCTCTATTAGTCGGAGAGGTAATTGTTAAGTTTTGAGGGATCTACGGCGGTTATTATAGTATTTCAGTGCAAAGTATACCTACATGGTTTATCGGTCTATCCCACGCTATATAGCAGCTAAGCCTCTGTTTTTACGAAGTTTTTATAGTCGTTATATTTGTAGCCCAATAGGCATAATAATGGGTACAACGTCGCTTGACTCAAAGTGCTTTTACTCCTAACAACTACTCTTCTTCCGACACAGTCTCTTTCCAATATGTATATACCTGCCTTAAAAAAACTAGACCGCTTGGCACATTTAACTAATAGGAAAAAGTGTTAGGTTGATCATCTGTTATGTGTTACCCTCTGAATGATGAAATCACCAATAAAAGCATTAGGAAACGTAACTCGTCAGGCAAATAAAAAATTGCGTCGTGAACGTATATTTACTATAGCCAAGCGTCTAATAGCTGAAAAAGGTTTAGAAGACTTTACTATAAGTGAACTTGCCGAAGAGGCTGGGGTTACTACGCCAACAATTCACAACCTATTCGGGAAAAAAAGTGACATCATTAAAGAGTTGGTTTCGAATTTAATTGAAGAAATGCAGAGTATTTTCCTGCACAACCCGCCTATCGACCCTATTGAAAATGCAAAGTTCTTCATCGATAGCATGGTTGCTGCATACGAGCAAGATACGAATTTTTATCGCGCCGCACTTATGTCGGCAGAGCAAGTAAGATTATTTGATCCTAGAATCCCGGATGGACTTTTCCAGCGAGCAGAGCAACTGGCAGCACCGAGAAAGGAGTGGTACGAGAGTGGATTGTTTTTAGGGAACATCGAATCCAGCACAATTATGAAAAGAGTTCACAGTAGCAACCGGCTTGGGCGGCTTGACTGGGTTAGAGGCTACATTGACTTGAATCAATTCCGCCATCAGGTGCTAGAGGGCATACTTATGGTGTACGCGTCCGATGCCAGCCCCGAACTTCACGCTAGGCTGAGTGAAGAAATAAATGGACTCAACAGCCTGTAGTTTATGGCGCTATCAAGTTAGTAATTATCCATTAGTCTGTGGCGTTGCAATGAGGGCTAATTGAAAAGTTCGCCGGTGTTGCCAAGTTAAGTCGCCATAATGGGTAATGTCAGGCAATGCGCACCTACAAACGCGACCAATTTCCACCGGACATCATGCACGTATCGCCCCTATCATAGATCTAATCCCGCACTTCCAATCCCGCACTAGGGCGCCTAAACACTTCTGCCGGGTGGTTTTTCAGTGACATCTTTGCTAATTAAACTCAGCTCTCAGTGCGATCTTATGTGCTGACGGAGGCGCTGTCGACACTTTCGGTTGTCTGTTGTCGCTGTGACAGGGCCTGGCGAACTTCCAACTGACGGGCGTGACTCATATTCACTTTGAATGACATCCACACCGGTAGCAGCATGATAATTGCTAGTCCCGGGCCCATAAGTAGGCCCAGACCCCACGTTACCGTGCTGGATACTTCGCCTGGTTGCGCTCCAGCCTGCAGGCCTATCAGGTCCAGATACGGGCCAGCTATCACGTAACCAAAGGCGCCCGTGAATTTGGAGGAAAAGAAAGCTACAGCAAAAACAACGCCCTCCTTTCGCTTGCCAGTGGCCAACTCTTGCTCATCCACGATATCAGCCAGCATCGAGTGAACGGTGATAACGCGCGTAATACCCATAATCGTATGTATTGCCCAGTTAAAGTAGATCAAGGCAAATACCACCGTGCTGTTATCTGGCAGTAGGTCAAACAATTTCAACGGTGTCAGCCAGAGCAGGTTAATGCTGGTCAGGGCACAGGTTAGGCGCAGTATCTGCTGTTTTTCAAACAGCCGATTCAGTGATCTGGAAAACACGGCGGACAACAGTGCCGCGAGAATAATGGGACCGGCAAACAGTAGGGAAGTCTGGATCGCATCCAGTTGCCAGAAATAGACGTAAGTCAACATTAGCAATGTAGCGGTAATGCTGCCGATACCGCCCACGGCCATATCCAACACCACCATGTATAAAAAGTTCTTATTGCGAAATGTGATGAATATATCGTGCAGCATATTACAGTCGGCATGCCCTTTGCCGCTGGCGATTTTGGGAATGTATTGCCAAGTACCGGCAATGCAGATGACGCTAAACAGTACGACGAGCAGGCCGTTGACCCAGCCAAAAAAATGGTAATTGTCGATGAGGAAGCGACCGTCGAGGCCATTTTCTTCCTTAAATAAAAAAATCAGGGCGGTGGCCGAGACAAGAGTACCGGTAATCCAGGCCATACTGGTGCGCACCGCAGCCAGCTGTGTGCGTTCGTGGTAGTCCTCGGTAATCTCTGCACCCAGGGCTAGCAAGGGCACCATGAAAAAGGTAAGAGCTGTGCGTAGCAGCAGCATGCTGATGAGCAGCCAGGCAAACAGCTGGCCTTGGTCGCTCAGCACGCTGCCGGGTGGCCCGTACAGCATCACAAAACCCGCAGCCATTGGAATAACAGCGGCAATCATTAACGGGTGGCGGCGGCCAATGCGCGAGCGCAAACGGTCTGACCAGGCGCCAATCAGTGGGTCGCTGATACCATCCCAAATAATTGAAATACCAATAGCAAGACCGGTCAGCGTCCCCGACAGGCCCAGCACCTGCTTGTAGTAAAGCAGGACAAAGACACCCATTGCCGCCTCTTTGAGTGCGTGACTGACAATACCCGAGCTATACAGTAGACGGTTATGCAAGCCAATACTTGAGACGCCATTGGAATAAGTTTGAAAATTTCCCATTAAAGAACTCGAAGCAAATCCTGAAGTGTAATGCGGGAGGATATGTAATGCTGAATAGAGATATGCAAAATCAGCCCATCAACTCATTGTTTTAACTCTAATATCTGAGATTTGAGTTATAGCTCGCTTATTCCAAATACTGTAATGAAACCCTATCTGAAAATGAGTTGTGATAAGTTCCGGCATCAGCTTCATGATCACTATTTCACAGACCCCGGGTGGTGAAATTGGTAGACACGGTAATTTCAGGTGCTATCGCTCTAATTGACAACCCTCTTCGGGGCAGCATAAACACACGTAACCCGTTGTTTTTCATAGATTGAATCATAACGTTATAAAATTCAATCCACCTAGCCTCAAATAGACTTTACAACGCTGAAATCCAGTTGTTACTGATAAGAGCCTGAACCGATTTCTCTTAATGCATCGAGCTCTTCGGGTGTTAATAGATTCTCTCTGGCAGTCACATTTGACGAAATCTTAGTCGGTGATTTTTGATCATCAAGATTGTTTGCTGCGTCAATCGCCTCGGTAATACGCGTCTCAAAGCGAAGCAACACAATGATTACGCCCAGCGCAGCAACCACTAGCGAGCCGGGCAACCCGATATAAGTTGCTGCCACAAGTAGTGCATAAATAGTGGCTACCGCCGCAAATAGGGTTACGAGGACTGGAATAATATAGCGTCCATTTAGGAGGGCGTTAACCAGGCGTAGATCTATTTCACGATTGACGTTTGCTCCATGTCCCTGCCCCTGATCGTTTTTCATCAAACATACAACCTATTCTGCTTACCATTATAATTACGTCGAAGCGTCGACAAAAATATATCTGTATCTATTACCATTCTAGTTTTCACGGCATATAGCCATTTGGTCGACCGATAAAAGCATTGATCAGCATTAATTGAACTGCTCCAACCTCTCACTTTTTTGCTTTTTATGTATTTTATGTATTTTTTCACTGGTTCATGCTGAGTGTTTATAGCAAACAGATTTAATCAACAAACAAAGTCTATTATGTGTTAAATTTGACTTAGAAACAAATATCATACACCAACAAATTTATGGTATACACAAATCTGTTGACTTTCCGAGAACACCTAGATAGCCTCCTCAATCGCGTCGTCTCAGATCAGTTCGATGCGGACGATAACTAATCTATCTCTTGCAGAAACCTGCAGTTGTTAACAAAAGGAAAACAACATGAAACCGAAGTTCAATCAAAGCAAAATCAAACTCGCGGTCGTATCGGCAATCGTCGCCGGATCCATGGGGCTTAGCGCCACTAGCTACGCTGCCACGACTACGGCCACCATGACTGTTAGCGCGACAGTTGCTAATTCCTGCAGTATTTCAGTCGGAGCGATGGATTTCGGAGCCTATGATCAGACCGCTACAGAGTCTCTTACTGCTACTGCCGATGTAACGTCGACCTGCACTCTGGGCGGAGCGACCACCATTACAATTAGCCAGGGTAATACTACAGTCAACGACTCGAGCGAAACCTCCCCACTGCGTCAAATGACCGATGGAGGAAGTCAATCTTTGAATTACAATTTGTACACTGATTCCACCCTCGCATCTGTATGGGGGAATACCATAGGGACAGGTGCCGCGGTCACCGCAACCGGCAGCGCGGTTACTACTACAGTTTATGGCGAAATTGATTTCGGACAATCGGTCGGCGCGGCGTCTTTCTCTGACAGCGTAACGGTGACACTCACTTACTGATGCTAATACGAGTGCTAAAACAGGTCGCTTGCGGCCTGTTTTTTTTGACTTTTCTTACTAGTCAGGGCGAACGTGTGCAAACGACAAGAAACCAAAGACTGCTTAAAATATTGGGCTTATCGCCTATGCTGCTATTCGCTGCAGGCCTTAGCCTGCCGGTCTATGCGGCCACATCAGTTTCAGACATGGTTGTAGCAGTCAATGTTAACGCGTCCTGCACGATGAGCGTAACAAGCTTAGACTTTGGCATCTATGATCCTTTTGGAGCCCACGCAACACAAGACCTTACGGCTTCTGCCACGGTATCAGCGAACTGTACACCAGGTACGACTGGCGTTGTCACTATGAGTCCCGGTGACCATTTGCTGTATTGTGTTAATAATGACTGCCTTCGCCAATTGGCAAATGCAGAAGCAACTAGTTTTTTAAGCTACAACATCTATACAGATGCAAATTATTCTTTTTCAGGTATCTGGAATCACGATGTTGGCGAAATGAGCGCAGTCGCCCGAGTGGTGGGTAGCGGCGTTTCTCAGGATTTGACGGTTTACGGTGAAATTCCTAAAAATCAAACGAGTGCATCAGCAGGAAGCTACACTGATACCATCAACGCAACACTCACCTACTGATGCTCGCCCGCGCAATGGTCAAAGCAGCTTTCGGCATCATCCTTTTCGTCATGGGAGCCAGCGTCGCAAGCGCCGCCTCTTTGGGGGTGAGCCCCGTGCGAGTGACGCTATCCGAGAGCCAGTCGATGGGCTCACTCACCGTGCGTAACGACGGCACTGAGCCGGCGTCGCTACAAATGGAGATGCTGAACTGGTCACAAGCCGAGGGCCAGGATGTTTTAATGCCCACTCGCGAGCTGCTGGCCAATCCGCCCATTTTTACCGTGCCAGCGGGTGGTTCGCAGTTGGTCCGGGTCGGACTTCGGCGAGCGCCGGATGGGCAGCGCGAGCTTACCTATCGCCTTGTCCTCCAGGAATTGCCGCCCCCCCCCAATCCCGATTTTATGGGTACACGAATGTTGACGCGCATCAGCCTTCCAGTATTTGTTTTACCCAAGGTCGACGCTAAACCCGTGCTGCTGTGGCAGGCGACTCGCGCCCCGCAAGGTGCCCTCAAGATTAGCCTGACCAACAACGGTAATGCCCATATCCAAATCGCCAACTTCAAGCTGTCGTTGCCCGGTAGCGCGCAACCTTGGGTGACCAAACAATCTGCTGAGTATGTGCTGTCGGGTCAGAGTCACGAATGGAACCTGACAGCTGACTCGGAATACCCAGTCCCACCACCAGGGACTTCCTTACAGCTTTTTGCTCAGACGGATGCCGGTGACATTGAGGCTGAAGTCATGATTGCACCTTGATGTGCGCCAGACAGGAATCGCTGCTCATAAGCTTAATACCTGCAAGTCTCTAAATGCAGGCTTACTCCTGCTTGGTTTGCTGGCACTAGTCCCGTCGGGCGCGCTGGCGGAAGACACGGCGCTTGCTGTAGACGAAGTGTTTCTGGTGGTGGTTATCAACCAGCAAGAGCAGGGGGTCGCTTTTTTACTGCGCAGTGACGAGCGTTTTTTCGTGGGGGCTCAAGATCTGCGGCGCTGGCGCTTGCATTTGCCTGACACTCCTCCCCTTAACCGTGACGGCGAAGATTTTTATGCACTTGATACGCTGGCAGGCCTGTCATATGAATTTAATGAATCCAGTCAAACGCTAACGGTTCAAGCCCCCCCAAACTTATTTGATGCCACGCGGCTAAAGGGGACGGTGACCGATTTCAGTGCGCCCACCCCGGCGTCACCCGGCGGCTTTCTTAATTACGATGTGTCGGCCAGTCATGCGCAAGGGCGAACATCGACCAGCGGGCTGCTGGAGCTGGGTGGTTTCGCTGGCTGGGGTACGGCCCAAACAAATCTATTGGCGCGGGTCCTCAACGGAAAAGCGACCGCCGTCCGGCTGGATACCACCTGGACGCGAGATCAGCCGCTGAAAGTCGCCAGCCTGCGAGTTGGCGACGCAATCAGCGGCACAAGCAGTTGGGGAGGCGCAGTGCGCTTCGGTGGCGTGCAGTGGACGACTAATTTTTCTACCCAGCCTGGCTTTATTGCTTTCCCACTACCCGCGGTGTCTGGCGAAGCGGCGCTGCCCTCCACAGTGGACCTTTATGTTGATAGTACCTTACGCATGAGCCGCGAAGTGCCCAGCGGGCCGTTCAGCATCCAGGATCTGCCGGTTACGACTGGCCAAGGGGATGCACGTTTGGTGGTACGCGATATTTTAGGGCG
>Ga0206130_10009467_pt1 | contig 10191 bp, 9 predicted proteins | sample Helgoland_Spring_9_FD_148637 | JGI IMG/M metagenome (GOLD analysis project Ga0206130, IMG submission 148637) | Pelagic subsurface seawater microbial communities from Kabeltonne, Helgoland, North Sea - Helgoland_Spring_Bloom_20160512_1 | ecosystem: Environmental > Aquatic > Marine > Epipelagic ...
GAACATACCAAGCCCCGACAACTTACAACGGACTTGAGGCAATCTAGACAGATGGTGCAGCGTCTTGCTATAGTCCAATAAACCTGACGGGTTTCGCTTATGCGGCGAACCCGCGTGGCATAGCGCGACGCGCGTATTTGGTGCGTCCTGCAACAGCTCCCCCAGTGCCGGCATCAATTCTGGAATAAGCTGAAGATCAAAGGTTAGGCCCCGTGCGCCGACTGCCCTTAAACCATCCAAAAACGCGCCTGATTTCGTTAGCTCGTTTGTGCCTGTTTGCGCATCTTCCCCAGGAGCACGTCCGACGATTTGACGGACGCCTTTTACGGTAGACAGTGTTCGGAATTTATCGAGTTGTTCTGCTAAATCTGGATGCGTTAAGTCGCAATAGACAACCTGTGCCATTGGCCAATCCGGATTTGCATCTGCGATTTTTTGGACCCATCTCGCCTCTTCCCAAGGATCAGCTGCCCCAACTTGAATATGGACTGAGCTGCTAAAGCCAAAAGGCGCTGCGTCTTCCTTGAACTCATCAATCAGGTAATTGCGTTGAATGGGCGACGGATCGCCAAAGAACCGTGTGACACCCTTTGCTTCGAGCCAAGGATAGGACACTGCATTTAGATCCCAAAGGTGATGATGCGCATCTATAAAACTCACTGCAGTGCTCCCTTTAGTCTGCCTAGAATGTCGATGCCTTGCTGGTTAAAGAAATACAGCATATCAATGAAAACCCAATTTTCCTTGAGCTTGTCACCTTCACGTCTGTAGATATCGATCACTCGGAATTCGCAGGATTTGTCGCTTGGTGGTAATCCCAAGTACCCGCCCGTTGCTTTGGCTTTAAAGTTTGGCCAACCGAAAAAGCCACCGTAATCCCCTTCTGCAATTCGGGCGATATGACCGGTGCCTGATCGGTCGCTTAGTCCAGCACGGAAAGGTCCCGAATGCTGCTGCGCATACCGCGCGATCGTATAGGTTGCGCCGATCCCAGCAGGCCCCCACCAAATCATATCATCGTGCCAACTTAGCGCGAGCTCTTCCTCAAGCGGCAGGTCGTTTTTCCATTGACCCAGATCGCTTATCATCTTGTGCATGACATCTAAGGTTTTTTGCCCCGCACTCGGGGCGGCATCCGCAAACAGCAAAGAATCATGTGGCATGGGTCCCGGTTGCACCAAATGCGCCGCCGCTTGATCAGGAAAAGGAGCGTACCCCGCTTGGATCATTAAATGCGGGATGTCGAAATAAAACGCAGTCTCGGCGATTTTGCCCTCCACAACTTTGTGAAACTCGGCGTACCTCAGCATGATCATCTTGCCGGTTGGTTGGATGCCGAGCCACGGGTTATCAAACAAACCCATCAGATGCCCCATGGAGCAGACCCAGATTGAACCGCCCTCATCAATGAAATTATCGCCTGCGAAAAATACATCCATGCGCCGTTGCATGTGCGTCACCGCGCGTCGAAACGGTTGCCAGAACACTTCTGAAACGGCTTGCGAATTTGTCTGCATATGGAACGGATGAAACCCACGCCAGATATAGTTGCAGGAGGTGCGGGCGTTCAAAATCGCGGTGATTCCTTCTCCCTCAGCCTTATCTAAAGCTTCATAGTATTCCCGGACCACTTGTTTTTCAGCTTGAAAGCCCAACGTCTCATCCCTTGTTTATTTAGGCTTTAAAAGGCCTTGTTGGTGGTCAAATCGTAAAATTGCATACGTTTGCAATATTAGCTTGCGTGCCCTTTTGATCAAAGTCTATCCTTTTTGCAAACGTATGCAAAATGGTCTTTGATCATTAGGGGGACTGCATGGCCGAAATCCAACTGCGCAATCTATCAAAGCGCTGGGGTTCTTTTGTTGGGGTGCAAGACTTTAACCTCACAATTGCGGATCAAGAGTTCTTGGTGCTGCTTGGGCCGTCAGGCTGCGGCAAAACCACGACCATGCGTATGATTGCTGGGCTTGAGGATGTTACTGCTGGTGACATCATGATTGACGGCAAAAGGGTCAATGATCTGGACCCCAAGGACCGCGACGTTGCAATGGTGTTCCAATCCTATGCGCTTTACCCAAACATGAATGTTTACGAGAACATCCGCTTTCCGTTGAAGGTGCGAAAAATACCGGAAGCAGAACACAAAGAGCGCGTGATGAACGCCTCTGCGATGGTAGAGCTGGACGACTTCTTACATCGCAAACCTGCGGAGCTATCTGGTGGTCAGCGTCAGCGCGTTGCCTTGGCCCGCGCGATTGTGCGCGAGCCCAACGTGTTTTTGATGGATGAGCCACTTTCCAATCTGGATGCCAAACTGCGTGTTTCCACACGTGCGCAGATTAAGAACCTTAGCCATGAACTAAAGGTCACAACGATTTACGTTACTCACGATCAGATCGAAGCCATGACATTGGCCGATCGGGTTGTCGTCATGAAAGACGGCGTGGTTCAGCAAGTCGGAAGCCCGACTGACATTTACGACCGCCCCTCGAATGCCTTTGTGGCCAGCTTTATTGGCTCTCCTGCAATGAACTTGATCGTCGGCCAGATGGCGGGCGGCAAATTCACTGGCGATAACATCAGTGTCGCAGGCCATGACGCCGCTGATGGTGCCGTTCAGCTTGGATTTCGGGCCGAGGATGCGTCGATCGTTGAGCAGGATGGCGAAATCCATGCTGCCGTATACGCAATGGAATTGCTTGGTGATGCGACAATGATCACCGTCAAAGTAAACGGAGAATTGGTTTCTGTAAAAGCAGCCAAGGATTATCGGGCGCAGATTGGCGACATGGTTCGCATTTCTGTGCCACTCGAAATTTGCCATTTGTTTGATGCTCAGACAGGTGCGCGAATTGGGGATTAACCCCAAATCAAAGCCCCACAAAGGGGAGAAACCAAGATGCGGTCTTGCAAGGCGCATCTTAATGACAACTAGGGAGAAACAAATGTTTCTAAAGACAATTACAGCTGCCGGTGCATTCGCACTATTGGGCAGCACAGCCATGGCTGGCTGCGGCATAACCGCAGGCAACGTCAGCATTCTTTCTAACGATTTCCCAGCAATTCAAGCGGTAACCGCGGCGGCGTCCGCCTGCGCAGGTGATGGCGTTACGGTTGAAACCAACCTGACCAAAGACCACAAAGACATCATGGTTGCGGCGCTCACAGCCAACCCTGCCCAGTACTCATCCGTTGTCGTATCCAACTCAACCTTGGTGACATTGATGAACGACGGCCTGGTCCGTCCTATTGATGATCTGGTTGCCAAACACGGCGCGGCTTTGAACAAAAGCCAGCTGATCACAGCGAACGGTAAAGTGATGGCCGTCGCGTTCATGGCTAATGCACAGCACCTGTTTACACGTACTGATGTTCTGGCAGAAGCTGGCGTTGAGGGCGTTCCTGCGACTTATGAAGATGTTCTCGCCGCTGCTGAGAAAGTTCGCGCCGCTGGCTTGATGGAATACCCAGTTGCTTTGAATACAAAAGCCGGCTGGAACTTGGCCGAAGAGTTCGTAAACATGTACATGGGCACTGGCGCTGACTTCTTCAAAGCGGGCACAGCTGAAGCATCCGTGAACAACAAAAATGGCGTTGCTACGTTGGAAATGTTGAAATCATTGGTTGCCTATTCCAATCCTGATTACCTGACCTACGATTCGAACGCGACACAAGCTGAGTGGGAAGCGGGCAACCTCGCTATGGCCACAATGTGGGGCTCGCGCGGTGGTGCGGTTTTAGATGACGAAGGGTCAACAGCAGAAGTTGTCGCCGGAACATTGCTGTCAGCAGCACCAACATGGGGCAACGGCGCACGCCCAGCTTCAACACTTTGGTGGGACGGTATCGGCATCTCAACAAACATCTCGGATGAAGATGCAGAAGCAACATTCATCGCTATGATGAACGGCATCACAACAGAGGTCGTCAAAGCCAACAATGACGCTGCCGTTTGGTTGGTTGAAGGCTATACGCCAAGCCCAGCATCAGCTGGTGTATCTGGCACAGCTGCGGGCGGTGCCGCACCGTATCCGATGGTTCCATTCATGGGCGCGTTGCATACCGCACTTGGCGCGGAAATCACCGATTTCCTTCAAGGTACTGAAAGCGCGCAGCAAGCGTTGGCAGATGTTGAAGCTGCATACACCGCAGCGGCAAAAGAGCAAGGTTTCTTGAAGTAAGCAACTTAGGCAGGGGGCACGCTGTCCCCTGTCACCCTTTTCCTATCACCTGTAACGCCTAGGCAAGCCTGATGAAAAACCGCACCTTCTTTTGGTTTATTTTGCCATCGTTGATAACGATGGTGCTGTTCATCGCTTTGCCGATTGTTTCTGTCGCGTTGCAGTCTCTGCATATCGAACACGAAGCCGTTATGGTCGAAGTTGAAAATTGCGGACCCTTTGGCTGCAAACAAGAATTACAGGTCGACGTTGAGGAAACCGCCAAGTTGAAAAAAGAACGCCCCCTCGGGCAGTTCAACGGCCTTGGCACCTATACCAACCGAAATCACCTCGCCTTTGCCGAAATTGGTGAGGCATGGCAGTCCAGCAATGGCTTTGCCGACTTCATTTCAAAAGCGTTGAATTTGCCCTTTTACCGTGCGCTGGCCTTTACGCTGACCTACACATTTGTCGTGACACCGCTGGTCCTTATCTTTGGCTTCATGATCGCGCTTGGTGTGAACACACTGCCCAAGCGGATCAAAGGGCCAACGATCTTTATCTCCCTTTTACCCATGATCGTGACCCCCTTGATTGGGGCCTTGATCTTGTTCTGGATGATTGATGCAAACGGCGTCATTGGCTCGACGCTCCAGTGGATTTTTGATGATCCTGATCTGTCGCTCAAAGCCTCTCCAACGCTCACGTGGATCATGCTGATGGTCTACGGCGTTTGGCATTCCGCGCCCTTTGCGTTCATCGTCTTTTATGCGGGTCTGCAAACCGTGCCTTCGGACACGATGGAGGCCGCAATGATTGATGGGGCGTCTCGATGGGAACGGACACGCTACGTTGTTTTGCCTCACCTCATGCCGCTGACAGTCTTTATTTCGCTGATCCAGTTGATGGATAATTTTCGTGTACTCGAACCGATCATTAGCTTTTCGGCCCAAGCCAGCGCGACCTCTTTGTCGTGGATCATCTACAATGATCTTGTCGGCACCGAGAGCCAGTTCTTCGGCTCTGCTGGCGCGACTTCGGTCCTTACGATCCTTGGTGTTGCCATTTTGCTGATCCCTGTCTTGATCCGCACTTGGCGTGACTTTAAACAGAAGGTGGTTTGATGTCTGATATCGTTCATCGCCGTTCACCTGTTTTGAACATGGTCATTTGGGGCCTTGTTCTGGTCTGGATCGTGGCCGCTGGTTTCCCGTTCCTTTGGACCCTTTGGGGGTCATTCAAAGTCCAAGGCGATTTCTTTTCTAAGGCGGATTGGACCAATGCCATCACCGGTGCGCGCACCCAAATCGAAACAGGTGCTGCGTTCACAGGCAAGGGGTATTACGGCGCTTGGGTGACACAAGAGTTCTGGCGTGCTGTCCTGAATACCATGCTTATTGTCGTTTCGGTTGTTATTATTTCGCTTACTCTTGGCACGTTGGGTGGGTATGCGCTTGCCCGCTCTGGCAAGAAATACGCGTTTTATTTGCTAATGCTTGCGCTGGTATTTCGGGCGATGCCGCACATTACTTTGGTGTCAGGCTATCTGTTGCCGTTCTTTGAATGGAACCTTTGGGGCCATCTGCCCACGACGATCATCGTTATGGTGGCGATCAACCAACCGTTCACACTGTGGATGTTGCACAGTTTCTTCCTCAATATCCCTGAGGACCTGGACGAAAGTGCGATGGTCGATGGCTGCACCCGCTTTCAAGCGTTCCGTCATGTTATCGTGCCTGTCATGTGGCCGGGTGTTGTTACGACAGGATTGTTTTCATTCCTGCTGGCTTACAATGACTTCACCGTCACGGCGACACTGCTGAGCCAAGCGAACCAAACCATGGTGCCAAAAATCGCCAGCTTCTTGGGGACAACCCAGACTGAAGGCAACGTGATGTTTGCGGTCGCTGCCGTAGTTTCTGCAACAGCGCCCTTGTTCGTTTTGATCCTGTTCTTCCAACGCCAAATCGTCAGTGGCCTCACAGCAGGAGCCGTAAAAGGATGAGCGGAGCACGACCAGTACAAGCGATCCTATCTCGCGACACGGACATGTCAAAAACCGAAGAAACCCGTGCGGTTATCGAAGGAATGGTGGATGGCCTTAATGACCACCGAATTGCGGACATTGGCGAATTTTTTAGCCAAGGGTTCAGCTGGATGGGCAACACAGGCTGCGGAACCAAAGAGGGCATCAAAGAATTCCAAGACAACTGGCAAAAGCCATTCCAAGCGGCGTTTTCCGACAAGGTCTGCGTTGATGAGGCCCGCCTTTACATGGGCGAATGGGCCGCTGCCTTTGGGCGGCAAGAGGCATTGCATTCGGGAACCTTTATGGGTGTAGAACCCACAGGCAAACGTATCCAAATTCGCTATATGGATTTTTGGAAAGTGGAGAATGGCAAGATCACCGACAATTGGGTGATGGTCGATTTTCCGCATGTACTGGCACAATTGGGCGTAGATGTATTCAACGGTCACGGATGGGAAACCTATGACCGTGGTGAGAAAACACCGCCCACCCCAACGACACAAACAGGACAGAACTGATGGCTATAGAATATCTAAAACGTGGCAAACCCGATACAGAGCGTGCCGAAGACGACGCTAAAACCAAAGCGGTTGTCGAAACTACATTGAAAGATATTGAGCTTCGTGGCGACGCCGCAGTGCGTGATCTGTCAGCAAAGTTCGACAACTATACGCCCGCGTCATTCAGACTGTCGCAAACTGAAATCGATGATCTCATTGCCTCCCTTTCGGATCGTGAATTGGCCGACATCAAATTCGCGCAGGAACAGGTCCGCAATTTCGCCCAAGCCCAGCGCGACAGCATGTTGGATGTCGAAGTTGAAACCATGCCCGGCGTTATCTTGGGTCACAAAAATATCCCCGTGCAATCGGTTGGATGCTACGTTCCGGGTGGTAAATTTCCGATGGTCGCATCCGCCCATATGTCTGTGGCCACCGCGACCGTTGCGGGTGTTCCACGTATCATTGCCTGCACTCCACCGTTCAACGGCAAACCAAATGCCGCCGTGATCGCAGCCATGCATCTGGGTGGTGCACATGAAATTCACGTTATGGGCGGCATCCAAGCCGTCGGCGCGATGGCGATTGGCACCGAAACCATCGAAGCAGTGCATATGCTTGTTGGCCCGGGCAACGCCTTTGTAGCGGAGGCCAAGCGTCAACTGTTCGGCCGCGTTGGGATTGATCTGTTTGCTGGCCCGACTGAAACGATGGTCATTGCAGACGAAACCGTAGACGGGGAGCTATGCGCCACAGACCTTCTGGGCCAAGCCGAGCACGGCTATAACAGCCCCGCCGTTTTGCTGACCAACTCTCGCAAATTGGCCGAAGATACCTTGCGTGAAATTGATCGCTTGCTGAAAATCCTTCCCACTGCAGACACGGCATCTGTCAGTTGGGCCGATTACGGCGAAGTCATTTTATGCGATACCTACAACGAAATGCTTGCCGTTGCGGATGATATCGCATCCGAGCACGTGCAGGTTATGACTGACCGTGATGATTGGTTCTTGGAACACATGACGTGCTACGGAGCGTTGTTTCTTGGCGCACGCACCAACGTTTCAAATGGGGACAAAGTAATCGGGACCAATCACACTTTACCAACTAAAAAGGCCGGGCGTTATACAGGTGGGCTTTGGGTAGGAAAATTCCTCAAGACCCACTCTTACCAAAAAATAACAACTGACGAGGCCGCAACTCTTGTGGGCGAATATGCAGTCGTTTGTGGTATGCTCGAGGGCTTTGTTGGCCATGCAGAACAATGCAATATCCGTGTTCGCCGATATGGTGGGATAAACGTCCCCTATGGCACAGGCGCGCCTTGTCGGGATGCGGATAAATAAATGAATACGGCGCGTGACAATGCCAACTCGATCCATCCGCTACTGGCGGCCCTACGTGATTTTGATGCAGCAAACGTGCAAACGGCTCTTAAGCAACACATGACACCCGACGCGGTTGTTCATATGTGTCACCCCTTTGGTGACCTTTCCGCGGATACTTTTTATGACAGCTGCTTTGCCCCCTTGGCCAAAGCAATACCTGATCTTGAGCGGCGCGACACGATCCTTGTCAGTGGGCAAACGCCAGAGGGCAACGATTGGATTGGGTGCTGTGGCTCCTATATCGGAACCTTCGCCGCCCCCTTTTTGGACATTCCACCAACGGGTCATTTGGCCCACATGCGCTTTCACGAATTTTACCGCATCGTTGATGATTTTGTGGTCGAGGTTCAGGCCATATGGGATATTCCAGAGTTGATGATGCAAGCCAACGCATGGCCCATGGCCCCAAGTTTGGGCCGTGAATGGCACACACCTGGCCCGATCACACAAGACGGCCTGACGGATGCGACGGGGCAAACCGAACGCGCGCAATACTGCCAAAACCAAGTACTGAATATGCTGACAGCACTTACCCGTCATCCCGCAGAACCTGTGGAGGCTATGGAGCTTGAACGCTTCTGGCACCCCAAGATGACATGGTACGGCCCCGCTGGGATTGGAACGGCGCGTGGCATTGCCGGCTTTCGCCATTGGCACCAAATCCCTTTCCTGAACGCAATGCCTGATCGCGGGCAGTTTCCCGATGAAACAACCTTCCATTTCTTCGCTGAAGGCGATTACGTCGCTGTAACGGGATGGCCTGATATGGTGCAAACAGTGACGGGATCGGGATGGATGGGAATTGCGCCGAATGGGCAAAAGATCGAAATGCGGTCCATAGATTTCTGGCGTTTGGACGGTGACAAGATTCGCGAAAACTGGGTTTTGGTCGACCTGCTGGATGTATACCGACAACTCGGCGTTGACGTGTTTGCAAGGTTGCGCGAATTCAACAAAGCGCGGAATATGTCGGCTTTAAATTTTCCGGTCGGAGATAGCGCATGAACTTACCCTCCACCCCATCGTTTTCGTTGCAAGGCAAACGTGCTTTAGTCACCGGTGCTTCTTCTGGGATAGGTCAAGCCTGTGCTGTTGCTATGGCCCAAGCGGGCGCATCTGTTGTCTGCGCAGCCCGCGGCGCTGATCGTTTGAATGAAACGGTAGAGGCGATGACAGCTAAAGGATGGGATGCGCGGCCGCTCATCCTGGATCAAGCCAACCTTGGATTATTAAAAGAGGTGATGCAGACCCCATTTGATGTCGTCATCAATTCAGCGGGAATGGCGCGCCACAAACCCGCCTTAGAAACCTTGCCTGAGGATTTTGACGTGGTGATGGATATCAATCTGCGCTCCGCCTATTTCTTATCAACCTACGCAGCGCAGGCTATGAAGGCAGCGAATATGGCCGGATCAATCATCCATATTTCATCGCAAATGGGCCATGTCGGCGGCACAGATCGAACGGTCTACTGTGCATCCAAACACGCGCTCGAAGGGATGATAAAAAGCATGGCGATTGAATGGGGATCACTGGGCATCCGCATCAACACCATTTGCCCAACCTTCGTTCGCACGCCACTGACCCAAGTCACTTTGGATGACCCTGAGCGCTCCAAATGGATCAAAGATAAAATCAAACTGGACCGTATGGGCGAGGTCCAAGATATCATGGGTGCTGCGCTTTATCTGGCATCAGATGCCTCATCGTTGGCTACAGGTACGCATTTGCTTGTGGACGGAGGTTGGACAGCAGGCTGATGGCAGATCGCGTTACATCTTTGCAAGTCGCCCAGCTGGCTGGTGTCAGCCAATCAGCCGTGAGCCGCGTTTTCACCAAAGGGGCGTCGGTTAGCCCAAAAACCGCGCTTAAGGTTCGCGAAGCGGCTTTGGAACTTAGCTATCGGCCCAATGTCCTCGCCAGATCATTGATCACCGGTAAAAGCCGTATCATCGGATTGATCGTCGCCTACTTGGACAACTATTTTTATCCGTTGGCACTCGAGAAACTATCGAACTCATTGCAAGCAGAAGGCTATCACGTTCTGGTCTTCATGGCATCGAACGATACCCAATCGACAGGTCAAGTAATCGACGAATTATTGGATTACCAAG
>Ga0206130_10009472_pt1 | contig 10185 bp, 10 predicted proteins | sample Helgoland_Spring_9_FD_148637 | JGI IMG/M metagenome (GOLD analysis project Ga0206130, IMG submission 148637) | Pelagic subsurface seawater microbial communities from Kabeltonne, Helgoland, North Sea - Helgoland_Spring_Bloom_20160512_1 | ecosystem: Environmental > Aquatic > Marine > Epipelagic ...
TGTGGGACAACTTGGAATGTTGACAGTAAAGCCTATGCGGAGCCAACCAGAATCTTCTAGGGTAGGATTCATCCTAACTGCAAATCCACCATTCTGTCTAAATGGGTTGTGTTGATACTCTGTTTGCGGTTCAAGTAATTTCATCAAGTACTGCTCGAGACGTTCTAAAAAATACTCCTGTTGTAGCACTTCTGTTTTCCAATCAGCCACTGCCGTTCTTGTATTAAGCAGATGCTCACCTGTCTTCGATTGAATATTCAATGGTAAATCTGGATACAAATACTCAATTTCATCCTGCACCATACTTGGAGTAAGTTCCAGAAGACCTTCTTGTTTCAACAAACGAAATGCTGCATATCGGAGGAGACCAAGTTCTGCCCCTGCAAAGAAATCGATGTACTCTAAGTCTACCACCGTATTTGGAATACTACGTTTTTGAATCTCTTCTGACAGCCTTTTCAAGGCAACATCAATCCATAAATCCTTTGTGGATGTAGATGCAATCACATCAGAACAAGAATACCCAACATCATCGAAACTAACCAAGAGTGAATCCATGGTATGGTTACACACTACAGGATTGCTTCCCATTGGTTGCCACTCAACAGACGATATCGGTGTTTCTGGAACCTTTTCAGACACATCCAACAGACCAAACGTCAACTGTGAAGCCCCTATAGAAATGGACACCAATACACTCAACACAACAAAAGATTTTATCGAGGTACGAGGTGTCAGACTTTGAGTCACCGAATAATGACCACATTTTGTTGAGCGCGACCCAATAACTTTCCGGAGGCAGACCACAGCATATTGTTTTCGATTGCATACCCATCTTGAACTTCCGAACATGTATTGTACAATAGACAGGGTTCTGTTTGTTCAAACGGTTCATCAAAGCACACATCTACCGTAAACGAGATTGTCCCCATTGGCCTGGGCCCATTCAGTCCCAATGAAACGGAAGGCCACCAAGCATCCATCAAAGACAATATCATCGGCACATCAATCGTTTGATCGTGTCTTGAACGAATCCACCCCCCACAATTCAGGTCTTTTGAACGACTAAATGGAAAAGGGCCGATGGTCGGCCAATACTCAAAGTGCTGGGTAAACTTCGGCATTAGAGGGTTTTGTGGTATTGATGGCATAGTCGGTACAGTAGATTGTGGCATTTCAAAATTGTGTGCATCAAAATCCCCCAGTCGACCTCCACCACACACAGTGGTACCATGTGCAACGACTTTACCTTCTTGCAAACAGGCGACATAGAAAAACTGACTGTTGGCTCCACAGCGAACCTCTGTCACTTGAATTTCTAAATCCCCTGTTGCAACAGGAGCGCACATATCGACCGTTAAACGGCGTATCGGAAATCGACTCTGATGAGATACCTCAACAGCCATTTGGGCAAACACCAGACCACCATATACACCACGACCCTGAAACCACGATTCTGTATTCACCGTCTTTCGGTGTATTGCATTTCGAAATGCATTGGTCATTGGATATCCTCAATAGTAGAGATTTTACATCCCAGTTCAAATCGTAAGGCATCTTCTAAGTCAGCAAACATATACGGATAATTTATCGACAACGCTACCCCTGGTTTCACGTTTCGACCTTCCAACAACAGGGTTTGTCCCATTTCTCCAAACAACGTTTTGATGGCAAATGCTGGTACCGGTATCACTGTAGGCCGACGCAAAACTTTTCCCAAAACCTTAGTAAACTCTTCATTCCTCACAGGCTTTGAAGAAACAACATTTACAGGCCCAGTAATGCGCTCGTCAAACAATAGCGGCAACATGATTCCCAAGACATCTTCCAACGCGACCCAAGGCATCCACTGTTTTCCTGTTCCCAATCGACCACCTACACAAGACTGGAATGCCGGTAGCATCTTCTTCAGTGCACCACCCTGCCCGGACAAGACAACGCCCATTCTTGGATGAACAACGCGAATGCCTGCATCCCTAGCTGAATCAGCTGCGGCCTCCCAAGCCATACAAACCTTCGGAAGAAATTCGAAACTCGAAGAACTTTCCTCCGTAGCAACATTCGTGGCATGATTACCATAATAACCGACGGCAGAAGCCGATATGAAAACTTCAGGAGGATTTGTAAGAGACGCCAACGCATCACTCAACAACGTTGTCCCATTCACACGACTGTCATAGATTCGTTTCTTTTTGTTTTTAGTCCATCGACTGTCAATGGACTCTCCTGCAAGATGAATCACAGCATCCATTCCTTCTAGCGCCTTTGTGTCAATGGTCTGATTCTCTACATCCCATTGAATCTCATTGCCCTTCTCTGGGAAACGACGAACAAGGTGAAACACTTGATGCCCACCAGCACGCAAAAATGCACTGAGATTTCTCCCAATCAAACCGGAACTTCCAGAGATTGCAATCTTCTTCGCACCGTGATGCGCATATTGCTCAAAGCGGGTCAAATCCATAAGAGTCCTCTGATGACGAAGTTGAAATGTATTTTCAATCTTGGGAGTAACCAACCAGTCAAACAATCCGAACAATGGTGCCTGAAAATCCAGTTCATCAATCAAAACAGACTCTCCATCTCCATTGGAAACAAAACGATGTTGATGTCTCCATCGGGCAAACGGTCCTCGAATCTGCTCATCAACAAACCCACTGGGATTACTGTGATCAGTATGTTTGGCAACTAGATTCACTGCAAATGGGCTGGGACCAACTTTCAAGTGAACTTCTGTACCCATGGAGATATCTCCAAACTGCTCTGTCGCAGCCAACATCTTGGTTGCGTCTCCACCCTTCCACTGTTGAATCTGGATTTGATCCCACGGGGGAATCAAACGCTCAAATGCACCACCAGATGCATGGTAATCGTATAACTGTTGTTGACTAACGGGTATTCGAGTTTCAAATCGTTTCTGTGACACAAAGAATCCTCCTGTGTCTCACCCTTAGCCCAAAAGTTATACCAATCAAACACGATCAGTATTTTCGACGGCCCAACAATAACAACCCAACACTTGCAAGCCACCATGGAGACTGAGTCGTACTGGAACAACCCATCTTGGGTTCTTCCTCTTCAATCAAACATGCTGGATCCACCGACTGACATACTGATATTGTAGTGCATTCATCATCTTCATAATATCCATTTATTTCACAGAAATCAGACGTTCCATGTACAGATTCAACCGTTTCCAAAATCCATTCGTGTACCAAATCTGTACGTGTAGAACCAGATGTCTGAGTGCAATCTGCATCGCCCCAAGAGTGAACCGCAATTTGGACCCACTCACCCCATTCTTCATTGAAATACATCTGAGAACCACCCGAATCACCCGAACAAATATTGGCATTGTTCGGATTGTCGAGATTGTCTGAAATAACAAACTGCTCTTGCAAATCAGAAATCACAAGATCAGCAGAACGTTTGGTACCCGAATCGTCTTGATTGCTGTCTGTGATGCCAAATCCAATAGACTTAATTGGAGTGCCTATCCACGATTCATCTAGAGGTTCCGTCCAATACAATACAGGCTGAACAGGAGCATCTTCAGCCAATACCAACAAAGAGAAGTCATTTGATCCAAGTGTCCCCGACCATCCATTTTCCAACTCTTCATAATCGGGATGAACAATAATATCGGAAAATCCCACCACAGCATCCGCTTCGTTCACAGAAGGACCAAAGAAAGCTTTCCCAGCCTGAACGATTAAGTCTGGTGGTAGATCCCCACCACAATGCGCTGCCGACAAGACAATTCGAGGGGTAATCAATGTACCAGTACAAGAAGAGAAGGTATAGGACCCAAACTCCGCTCCCAACCCAACGGTGGCGGGAAAGTCAGGTTCTAATGAACCATTTATAATATTTGCTGACACAAGGCCAATAAGACTCATCAAGTACATGTATGCTCCAAGGTATGAATATTATTGTAACTGAGTAAATCCACAGCGTCGAAAGTCTCTCTGTTTACAAGTTACTCATGGTTTCTGTGTATGTTGTAGTACGTCATGAAAAATACGAAACAAGTGTACAAGGTATCTGAGTGTTTTACCAAAACTTCAAATTCAACTCATCTTCCATACTTTAACTTCGAATGTGGACAACAACTTTTTGTCCGACATACCAAAATGCGTAGACTAAGACACATCGTAAACGATTCACTCATCCCAGCAAATCGTCTCAGATGATGGACTTTCATTGCCAGCGACATCACGGTGTACAGCTCTGAAGCAGCGCAAAGGATACTCGTCTCCTGGACGGATCACTTGTCGATAGTTCGTATACTGTAACTCCTTAGGTAAAATGATACTGTGCATCAAAGACTCATCACCCGTTGACGTATCGTGCACTTCGTACACTTGAATAATACTGAGGTTCTCTGTGTTCACTTGATCAACAGTTGTTAATATCTCGTACTTCATAGCATCCTTCCAATCACACTCTTGAACGGCACTCAATTCTCTATCCATATACCCTAGAAATTCTGTTTGAGGTGCTTGTGCATTCATTGTTTTTCTATCTGTAGAGGTCCGAAACATCGCACCAGAATCCACTCCGGGTTCTGAGTGAATGTCAGTTGTCATCACAGAAACATAATAGTCCGTGTTCGGTTCTAGATCGGTATAGGGAAGAAGTAAATAGGTACAATGATTTTCTTCATCGCCCTCATGAATATAACATGTCACCTCTTGTTCATGTGGAACGCTTTGACCATTCATCTTGAGATCCACAGCCATATGCGTGTCATCCCCATTACCAATCGTCAAAACAATCGGCTTTGTGTTCACTGGAGCTGTTGAATTAGCAAGCGGAATAACTTTACGGATACGCATAGCAGTATTGCAACTGGTATCTTCTGGGGGGAAATCTTCCGGATCATCATCCTGAGGAATCGGTTCAAAACCTTGATCTTCAGGCATACACTCAATAGCATCCGGCATCCTATCACAAAGTGATTCTGTCGGTTGTTGAATTACCGCAAATTCTTGATCGCTTTGTACTAAGCAACTGATCATCATTGACAACATAGTTTAAGTGTACCTTTTTCGAACAATTTCACAATCAAAATTTAAATTAATGGAACCAATATTTAGATATTATTCACAATGAATAGGTTTTTTCTATTCAAAACCTTGTCAAAATTAATTCTTGTTTTATATGTGATTGTGTTCAATCTTATTTTTGGAGGAAACAATGATCACAATTACTTTATTATCCCTTATCGCATGTAGCGGTGACAAAGAAGATACCGCTGTAACTGATGACACCAGCGTCGAAGAAACAGATACTGAAGAAACAGATACTGAAGAAACTGATACTGAAGAAACTGATACTGAAGAAACTGATGAAACAGATGAACCATCTTCTGTAGCACAAGTTCGTGTAGTACACGCATCTCCAGATGCACCACCAGTAGATCTCTATGTAAATGGTGCTGCAGCCGGTATTGACAACTTAGAATTTCTTGACACAACAGGATTTGTTGAATTGCCTGCAGGAGATTACTCTTTCGCAGTTGCACCAGCCGGAACTGATTTTGCCAGTGCAGTGCCCGTAAGCTTAGATGTATCCTTAACAGATGGTGACGTGTATACAGCAATCGCACACGGTTACCTCGATACAAGTGTGGAAAGCAATGGTTTTGCCATCACTCCATTCGGAGCTGACCTTTCAGCACCTTCAGATGGTACTTTCCGCGTACAAGTTGTACACGCAGCAGCAGCAGCAGCATTCGCAACAGTCGACATCTGGAACATTACAGATGAAGCAAACCCAACTGCACTAATCCCTGGATTTGCCTATGGTTCTGAAGTTACAACAGAATTGCCAACTGGTGTCGCATTCCGTTTGGGTGTAGATATCAATGCTGATGCCGTTCCGGATGCTGTATTTGACATTCCAGATTCATTGTCAGGGTTTGTCGGATTGTACGCCGTAAACGATAGTACTGGTGCTCCTTCTTTATTGGCACACTTTGAAGATGGTACATCTGCTCAGTTGACTCCTGTACAACCACAATAGTCATCACAGTTACTTTGGTTACGTTGATAATCGACGTATCACAACTTGGTGGCAGTGTTCCTTGAACACTGCTACCTTGTTCGTTTTTTACTGTTGACTAAGTACAGACTGTACATTCCATCACAACACAGACGGCTCATTTGTATTCAACCAACCACCGAAGGCCTTCCACTTCTTACACACATTCACACAATAAAATCAATATCTGTGGCCACGATCTCTGTAGATAGCGCTCCTTCAAAAGACATCACAAGAGAACGATTGGCAAAACCATCACACTCCAGATATTCATCGCCTTCAAAGTACAGTTGTGTTGTTAAGACTTCAACACCATCTGAATTCCAAATCTTCACATGAATGTGGTGCGGACGATACTGAGTTCCATTCAGATAGCGACCAGGCAACAAGGTCTCCAACTGATAAGCACCATCAGAATCCACTTGAATGGCACCTCGATAACGCATCTCTGAAGACGTATTGTCGTACTCTCCTGTTGGACTAGCGTGCCAAAACTCTACAATCGCCCCTTCTAAAGGGGTAGAACAGTCACCCGTTACCACTCGACCTGACAGAGTTACTTCAACCCCCTCTTCATTCCACAATCGAAAATCAGTTCGTTCTGGGGCATCTGTCACATAAAACGGACCTTCAATATTGCTTGCCGTTGGTGTACACTCCGAAGCTGTACGAAAAGCCCCATCTTGCTCAATGGCTGGTTCTTCACAAAATATTGGTTTTTTTATGCAGGCTGTCAATCCAAACGCCATTGAACTTTTCAATAAATTACGACGGGTAAAAGCCTTTGATCCTTCTCTCGACATATAAGTCTCCTAATTTTCATCGGAATTACTGGATGCATTCGAATACAACCATGAAGATAAAAAACATATTCCACCAGCCATCAATATACCCAAAGATTCACGAGCCTGTTCAATCTCTGGTCGATATTCGTTCATCTCTCCCACTCCATGATATTCCTCAGGAAACATCCATAGCGCCAATAGTACGTACACCATTCCCAACACGATACGCCAGCGATTTTGGCTTGCCGTCCCCAACACAGAAACTATAGCCACGAGGCTGTAAGAACACATCCAAACAAATGGGTCTGGGTCATTCATCTGTAAAAGAGCAAAACACAACATTACCAACGCCAATACATACCGTATGATGCAATAGATTCTTTCTTTCATTGTGTGCTCACTCCGCTATATGAACTCTATGACCGACTGGACCAATTTTCAACTCGTTGAAGTCTTATGGAAAGCCATTTCAACCGAGTATTCTACACGAAACAGCCCTTTGAGAACCCCTACTGTAGCAACGGTTGGCGCAAAGCATCCACATATTCGAACGATGGTTCTCCGAGAGATACATCCCTATCATCTCATTTTCTTTACAGACAGACGGTCTCAAAAGTGTACAGATATTACAGTAAATCCAAATACTTCTGTCCATTGTTACCTTCCATCTGGTCAACAACAAATACAAATGTATGGGACTATGTCAATGTCTATACCGTTGACAAGTCCGTCTTCTATTGGGAAACGATTGATGGAAAATGCATTGAGGCGACCACAAGATTACGCAACCTTCGAGCCACCTGGACTAGAAGTATCAACACTGGACTCCATTCACTACGATCATTCTTTGGCTGAACACAATTTTGTTCCCTTGGTATTTGACGTTAGCGAAATACACTTATTGACCCTAGGTAGCCCACATCAACGATGTAAATGGCAGCGAAATTTAGAAACCAATCTTTGGTCAAAACAGTGGCTGGTGCCATAATCTACTAAAAATACCAGTTGGACCAAGGTTCCTTGCTTTACTGCCATTCAATATCCAACGCCTTGTAAATACGAGGCCGCAGACTGTACTTCATAACAGGTATAAATGGCATATATTGAGCCAGTGTAATCACATACACATCGTGTTCTGGACTTGCCCAAAAGTGTGTGGAGCCAATCCCGTCCCAAGTATACTCTCCAACAGGAGATTGATTGTTGGCTTCTATTTGAACTTGAAATCCGTAGCCAAAGCCATCTCCATTCACTGCACGAACCCCTTCCGCCAATTGATTTGTTTGCATCAACTGAACAGAGGCCTCCGATAAGACCTGAGTGCCATCAACGGTTCCTTGATGTACTATCATTTCTGCAAACTGATGATAATCGTACATTGTAGACACCAAGCCTCCTCCGCCAGATTCAAAACGTTCCGTACGAAAAGGAGATTCTGCAATCGATTCTAACTCCACTCCAAACCTGGTATACATCGGACCCAGACGATCAATATCTTCATCTAAAACAACAAAACCAGTATCGTGCATGCCCAACGGCTCGAAAATATTAGTCTCTAAGTATTCTCCAAACGATTGTCCTGTGACGCGTTCAATCAGAACACCCAAAACATCTATTGAAACACCATATCTCCAATCGGTCCCTGGCTCAAAAACCAGTGGCAACACCGCCAGTCGTTCTATAAAGCCATCAGAATCTTTGGCCATCAATGGATGATTCAGGTTGTACAATGTATCAACAGGACCAACGCCAAAGAAACCATAAGAGAAACCCGCACTGTGACACAATAACTGTCCAATGGTGGGTTGTTGCTCTGCAGGTTTGTTTCCCAAAGGATTGTACACTTCTAGATCCGATAATTCTGGAATGTATTTATCAATGGGATCCTCGAGATCTATGAGTCCCTGCTCTGCCAATTGCAGTACCGCAGCAGACGTCACAGGCTTCGACAATGAATACATTCTAAACAAAGTATCCAGTTCCATCTCTTGTTTGATTTTCTTATTTTGCCACCCTCTTCGGTCCAAATAAATCACGTCTCCTTTGTAGGATATCAGCACCACACTACCCATTATACGGCGTCTTTGAATCCTTCGAACTGTTCGATTGACGACCCTCTCTACCTTTGGATACGTCACATCATGAATCTCTACTAGCGCTATTTCACTGGACTCTTCACTGACTGAAGCAATTTCGGCATTGGCATGCCCAGTCCATAAGAATACTGTTAACAAATGCATCATGAAAGCCACCATCGTAATGAACTAAGTTGAAAGTCAACTGGTCCTTCATGAGTTCCAGACAACAATACACCCACCGATGAGATTTTATGAGGACGTATTCTACGCGCAAGATCTTCATTTGTTCGAAATTGATACACAAAATCCTCCCAAGAGAATCGCTGTTTTGAAGTATGAAGTTCTGCCGAGAAATACTCTCGTGTTCTTCTATCTTCTTCATGTAGCACTATCCGATAAGATCTAGCATCTCCTTTCCATTCGACTTCAATCCCCTTTGAGATGGATGGCGGATTCAATATACCGTCTCGAATCCTTGCAGACACAAAACCACCACTATTTTGATGAGACAGAGTACCGATCAAGTGCAGACTATCAGATGAATCTTGGAACTTTAATGTAGAAAGTCCTCCCATCACCCCATCTGTTGTGACCAACCAGTCTTGAGCTGCTAATGTAATCTCTGTTGACAAAGTGCCTCCTCAGCAAATTTTGCGTGATATTTGTGTCGTCTTAACGTCAAATTGGACTATAACTTTGTTGACCATGTATTCAATTCCAAACCATAAACGCAACGCTCTTATTTTTGCAATGACCCTGATGTTTTGCACACCCATTAGTGTAGTTCTTTCAGTGTATACCTACGGTCAAGTGAATATTCTATTCACAATATTGTGGATGTTCTTAAATTGTTGGTTGTTTACTGGATTGTTTATTACTGCACATGATTGTATGCACAACTCTGTATCTCCAACCAATCCATCTCTCAACCGAAAAATTGGGGTCTTAGCACTGTTAATATATGCTGGATTGTCTTATGACAAATTACTGGAAGGCCACATCCTTCATCATAGACATGTCGCAACTAAAGAGGACCCCGATTACCTCGTTCACCAATCAGATAAAGAATCTCTGTTGGGATTGCGATGGTACATTTCCTTCTTGCAGTCCTACTTGACATGGCATCCTTTTATATGGATGGCCTGCTGGTTCACGCTATTTGACAGAGGTCTTGAGATTTCAGTTCCAGCGATGGTTACTTGTTGGCTTCTACCTCAAGTATTCAGTACCGTACAGCTATTTTATTTTGGAACATTCTTACCACACAAAGGTTCTTT
>Ga0206130_10009475_pt1 | contig 10181 bp, 11 predicted proteins | sample Helgoland_Spring_9_FD_148637 | JGI IMG/M metagenome (GOLD analysis project Ga0206130, IMG submission 148637) | Pelagic subsurface seawater microbial communities from Kabeltonne, Helgoland, North Sea - Helgoland_Spring_Bloom_20160512_1 | ecosystem: Environmental > Aquatic > Marine > Epipelagic ...
TGTCAACTTGCAATTGCAATTCGTCTTGACCTTCAATTGCTAATTGTTTATCATCACAACAATTTTTCTTGGTAATAGAACATCCTTCGGTTGAAGGCTTTTCCATTTCCATTCCGCACCCTTTGGCCTTATGAAAAATAGCAGTTTCTACTAACGTATCTCCGCAATAATGCATATTCACAGTAAATGACATTGTAGAGAATAACACTACAAAAGCCATTGCTAAAGACATTATTTTATGGAAAAATTGCTTCATATCTATTTGCAAAGGTATAAAAATTTAATATATGTTAATTTTGTTTAACAGAAGTTTAGTGGTTAGAAAATTAGATAAATCACCATTTACCCATTTTAGAAGGTATTTTTTATACTTCGTTTAATGGCATTTCTTTACTTCCTATTTTATCTAATAAACTTTCTATATTCTTAATTATCTCTTTAAAAAACTCTGGATTATCAAATACTATTTCAAACCTATTTTCTGAAGACACATATTGTTTTAGAGTAAACCTATTATCACTAAAACTCTTAATATTGTTGAACTTTCTATCGCTATTGTTAACAGTATCGTTGTTTTTAATTATCCCCTTGTGATGTACAACTAAATTACGTACTTGTCTAAAATTATCAATAAAACTCCATTCAGGATTTAGTATCGAAAAATCAACTTTAGCGGACTGTTTTAAGAACTTTTTTACTTTATCAATATCATTGTTACCCTTTAGGTCATCTACTCTATAGTCTGTTTGTTTATATGATGCGAACCTATCACAGCCACGTTTTAAAACATCTTCAAAAAAAGAATACAGTTGTATGATTTGAGCGTTTCTATAATTTTTGATGTAAACATCATTAAACATAAACACATTGTCAATAAAGGAATCTTGTATGTGGTCTAAATATTCTTCTGAATATTCTGATTTATCTACCTCTTTGGAATTTTGAAAATTATCATATTCAACCTCAATGTTTTTCAATTCCATTTCAAAATGAGTTTCCATATGATTCATATAATCTTCAATAAGATGGAACTCAAAATGGATAAAACCAAATCCCATTATCGATGCAAGCGTTTCTTTTCTTCTTAATCTTGACATATCATTCTTTTATAAAAACCATAACGCATCTTTAGCATCATCTGGAACACCATTATTAAATCGTGGTGCTATTTGTGCTACCATTTCTGGGTATTTTATGGTGATAGGTACATTTTGTTGTCGAAGTGATTTCCAATACAATCTGCTAAACTGATACACTTGTGTTAATAACTCTAACACCACGTCTGCATCTTCAAAAGCATCTTCATCTGGACTACTTACCTTAATTTTTATTGGAAACGGATAACCATCTGTATCTGTGTATCGCTGTGAATTAGCAGGGTAACGTGCATTATTAAACAAGAGGAATTGATTTTCACTTATTCGTATGTAAGTGCCACTTAATGGCATTAGTTTTTTGTTCCAATTAAGGTCATAAGCAATAATATCTTCTGCTTCTGTTTTATTGATATTTAGAATGTACAAAGGTATTTTTAACCCTAATGTGTGCATCCCTCTTATAATAGGTTTTAATTCCTCGTAACTCATTTCCTTATAGAAGTGAATGACTACTTTATCTGCTTCTGCAACGGATGTAAAATCTCTAATGGCTTTGCATATACTACCTGCTAACAGGTCTGTTTCGCTTTGGTCAAAATACTCGAACTTTCTAAATAAGCCATTGTTTTGAAAACTAAAGGCACTTGCAATGTAACGTCTGTTTTCGCCTTGATTGGTAAATGCACCAACACCGATTACTAACTCTTTTTTGTCAGTTACTGCGAGTTTCCAAGGTGCACCACCTAATTTGGCGTGAATTGCCAATGCCATATTTTGTAATGAAAATTGGAAGTTGTATTGGTTCTCAATATTGACCACCATTTTTTCATAATCTACAACTTGTGTAACAATGCCTTCGTTTAAAAAGAGTTCTTTGATTTGAATATAGATGTCTCGGTCTTCGGGATTTGGTGTAAACTTATCGAAAGGACTTAAATAGAACGCCGCATAACGTACATTATCGTGGTCGAAGGTTAAGCTCTCTAACTTTTCAACTATTTCTGGTATTGGGTTGTTTTCGTTGGTAAACTCAATAAAATGTTCTTTAGACGTTGAAGCCTTAATGTTTACATAAGCCTCAATGCCTTTAAAATATTTTTTTTGAGAGGTAACACCAGTTTTAAGGTTGTTGTAAAAGGTTTTAATTGCTTCTTTATGTGAGGTGTGGTACACAAAGAAAAACTTAATATTTTGGTTGTTTGGTCTTTTATAAGGATTAAGATTATTCATTGCCAATTTAGGCACTAAATGGGTTTTCTTGTTACCGTATTGGTCTTTACCAAATTCTAACAATCCTACTTGTGGGTCGATATGATTAATACGATTGAGTGGCACATCAATAAACGTATCAGTCTTAAATGGAAATAGGGCTTTAAAATCTTCTGTAAATAGATAATTGATAGCGAAATTATTAATGAGTGCTACATACTTTTGGTATTTATTAATTGGTCTTATAGGTTCCTCAATAGGTATATCTAATGCTCGTGCTAATGACAAATTAAAAATTGGGTATGCTTGCTCAAACTGAATAGCATTGTAAAATTCTTCTTTTTCCTCTGTATCGAGGTCCATTTGGTAATTGAACGTTTTTTGACCATATACACAACGTTTTATAAACTCTGAATCCTCTATATCCTTAACCGATGTTGTAAGGACTTTTGAAGTACCATCGTATGATACAATTAACTCTGGTAAGTCTGTGAGTTTTGCAAACTGTATCTTAAATGAAAATTTATAGTAGAGGTTATAGTCTGCTGTATTCCCTTTTTTTGAAGGCATCCACACTTGTACATCACCAACGAAGTTTTTTACTACTATATAGTCTTTAGATTTAAAATAGCTTCTTAATTGATGTTTAAGGAATTGCTTGTATATTCTTAATTCTCTACCATCTACTAAATTTAGCTTAATGCTTGGTGCATCTGGTATTTCTGTTGTAAATGTTGTAAATATTTGGTCTATGTTAGATAAGTTTGCATCTGGAAACACCTCTTTAATCTGCCTTGAAAATTTAGATTTATGTATGGGATGGCTACCTTCCATATCCTCTAAAGATAAATAAATGGTAGGCGCACTATTAGGCCATTTAAAGTTAAGTATGTTCGTTTTGAGGTGTTCTTGCATTGGTATTGTAATTTTCAGTTTTACATAAAATCTATTTGAATTGCTCTGTTATTTTTAATCCTTTTTCAATAACTAAACTTATATCATTACTGTTATTGGTTTGTGCATTTAATGAGCCTAAAATTTTTAAACTCTCTTCCGTTTTATAGTCAATGGATTGTTTAAAAAACACTTCAATAGCTTGTTCTATTCTTTCTTGTAGAATTTTAAGTTCTTTTTGTTGGTTTCCTTTTTCTTCTGCTCTGGTAAGTGAATAGTATTCTCCTTTTGAAGGTCTTTTAATTCTTTTATCCAAATTATATGCTCTATTTAAAAATGCTTCCAAACGCATTGCTTTTATTTCTTCTGTTGCCATATTTATTTAGTTTTCATCAATCTTACTAATTTTTTCTTTAGCTATTTTGAGGATTTCCGTACGTTCTTTTTCATTTTTAAGCATTAGTACAATTTGTTCGGACATCCATAACTTAATTAATTCGTTTTCGTCTTCTTTTAATGTTTTGGCGAATGCAACTACTTGTTCACGTCTTGCCATCCGATTTCCTCGTTCTATTTTGCTTAAATAGGCAACGTCCATATTTAGGTTTGCAGCCATTTCCCTTAATAGCAAATTGCGTTTTTCACGCAATGAGCGTATGTACTCCCCAAACTCCATAATAGAATTATTTAGACTTGTCAAATTTTGTCTAATTTAAGTAAAGGAAACTAAAGGAAAAGAAAAAGATATAAGTAGTTATTAACAGATAGTGAGGATATTAAGGATTTAAGGAAGTCATTTAACCATATCCCTAAATCCTTAAAATCCTTAATTACGTCTTTGCAGGATTTGAATAGTTATTGTGTGCTTCTCTGTGAATTAATCCTGCTTCTACAAATTTGGTAATATAACCTTCTGCGGTTTTATGTGGGATGTTCTGTTTTGTGGCTAAATCTAAATACTCTTGTCTGCTAAATTGCTTTGGCAAACTTTCTAAAAAGCGTTCTTTTCTATTTGAACGTTTGGTTGCTCTCTGCTCTATTGGTAAATCATTAAATACTTTACTACTGTGCTTCACTAAAATTGAAATTATGGTTATAGCGTTTTCAAAATCTATATCCTCACATTCTTTAGTTGTGTTTACATCACCATCTTCCATAATGCGGAATGCTGTGAATAGCATCATTATCCTAAATGCAATTAAGCCTAACCGCCTTATTGTTGCAATGTATTCTTCGGGTTGTAGGTTGATGTATTTGGTTTGTAAGGATTCAAAAAACGTATTGAATTGCTGTTGTTGGCTTGTGGTTAATCGTATTTCAATCTCTGGGTTATTTTTAAGCGTTTTATACAGTTCTAAAAACTCGCTACCTAATTGGTTATAGTAATCATCTAAACCTACTTTATTGCTGTTTTGAAATACGTTTTTCCAAGTTGGTTTAATATTCATATAGTAAAACATAAAACGACTAAACAAACCATTTTCTGCGTTGGGTATTAGAGTCGCCACTTGTTTAGGTGTACCTGATAATACTGTTGATAAACACGGTTTTTCAATATCTACATATTCTCTATCTGTTCTGCGATAATAGCTTATAGTTTCGTGATGAAAGGCTTTACGAAAACCATCGGAATAATTACCATAATCGCTTTTAAAGGCTTGTGCTAACGTATCGCCTTCGGTTTCAAAAATTAAACCTCTGCCTTTATTATCAGAAATTAATTGATATACGCCTGTTACACTATTGTTAGCAGGAATGAACAGCATTCGCTCTGGCGGTTTACTCGGTTTTTCCAAGTTTTCATCTTTGCCTTTGTACATATTGTAAGTAGCGTTTTCTGATTGAAATTGTTGCTTTAATACTTTGGCTTGTTCTCGTTTTAATTTGTGAACAGGCTCTACTAAATTTTTAATTTGGTTAAGCCTTCCTTTACCTGCAGATGCAGGTGCAGTTACAAATAGATATAAATTACAAAACACTTTACGTTGGTCATATATCCCGAAGAGTTTAGGAAAACACGCACTAAATGCTGTTAATGCACCTAACAATAAAATGTCTTTTTCTTCCTGTCCAATAGCAGGGTTTACAACTTGTTGTAAAAACTGTGGCAAATTCTCATATACCTTTTCTGGTATTGTTGGCATAGATTCATTTGGTGTGTCAACTACAGTTACAACCTTTGTTGCAACTTCGTTGTTGTTTTGTAGTTTAGTCGGTTTGACACCTGACTGATGTGCATAGTGATAAAAGGTAGCAATTGTAATTCCGTGTCCTTTTGCGTTTGAGCATTTATCGAATTGTGCATCACACTCTTTAGCATCGTAACCTGCATAATTTTTACTTATACGATGGAAATAATCTCTTCCTGTTTCTCCATATTCTTCTGCTAAAGCAAAGCCTAAATCTCTCCAAATAGCGTAACTTCCTGTTATGTCTGTACCTGATTGCTCTATTGCCGAAATGTAGGATTCAATGCCTGTATCAGCAACAGCAACAACATTGGTTGTTGCTGTATTGTTTTTTGGTTGAGGTTGCTCTTTAGGAACTTCTAACCAATCTTTTGGATTAAATGTTTTACTCATAATGTTTGATGTCTTTTATGTAAAAAGGCTGTTGGGTCGTATGGTAAAAAACACGCTCTGGAAACGTCTTTACCTGACTGGTCAACCTCAATGTTATAATTGTGTTTAATGTAATTTGCTACTGCTGTGAAATATTCTGAATGTGTTACCTCTGAAACATCTATTCTAATAATCCATTTTAAACCATCACCAGATGGTGATATGAATAGCATTTCGGTTTCAAAATATTCATCATTTAAGAGTTGCGTTCTTAACTCTTGTAGATTCTCTAAATGGTCAAAATCAATGGTTAATAAATTAGAATGCTTTAGCAAATTTTTATCGCTACGTTTTTCAAATGTTCCTGAAAGTGTTACGTAATCAAAGCGATTCGCTTTGAATTTACGTGCTTCTTTTACATTGGTAATTGCTCTTAATTCTTCAGTAATCTTTTTGTATTTATTACTTGTGATTAATGCAAATACTTGATGTAATCGCAAGGATTCCGAAGGAAACACATTGCGAACAGGTGCTTTGAAAAAGCTACAGTTGACATACCAGGTATTGTCTGGTTCATTAAGCCATTCTAATTCGTCTTTCTCTTTTATTTCTAAATTTAGATGTAACTCTTGATTTATCTTTTGGAATAATTCTTCTTCATTGGTAATTCTAAAATGATATTGTGCAAAATCGAATACATCACCTTTAAAGGCTTCTAATTCTGTATCTCGATGTGTTGCTATTATACCATCAATATGAATCCGTAAGGTTTCTTTACCACCATTAAAAGGGTTTCGAGTTATCCCGCAGTCCCTTCCTTTTACAGAAAGGACTGTTTGATTAGGATAATACTGTCTCAACACATAGGCATAGATTTTTAAACCATAATGTGTTTTGTCTAAAATTGCTTCTCTACTTATTTCCATCTCGCTTGAAATTATGGTTGTAGTAGTTGTCTTGAAGCAATTGCTCTATATCAGCAACTCTATAGTAAAATTTACCTTTTACTTTGCTATAAGGTAAAGTGCCATTTGTTCTTAAAGTTTGTAGTGTTCGCTTACTTATATGTAAGGTCTGCAATACATCTTGATTGTCTATCCACGTATCTTTTAATACTTCTGCTCTCGATTGTCGCAACAATTCGATACGTGCTTTTAAGTCCTTAACATCTTGCGAGAGCGTTAAGAGTAAATCGATTATTTCTGTCATAACTTCACCGCTCCTTTCTTAATTAGGTAATCGGCAGCTTGCTGTTCGATTTCGTCTTGTGAATCAACACGGTTACTTAATAACCATTGTTCTAATTCAACTCTGTTAAAATAAATTTTCTTACCATTCGGTTTATAATGTGGAATGGTTCCTGTGCTTGTAAGTTTATATAAATGGGATTGTGATAATTCCAAAAACTTACACGCTTCGTTAAAACTCAATACGTTTTTTACGATAATGTTTCTGTCTAAAACGTGCTGTTCGATAATTTTGAGACGTTCTAATATTTCGTCCATAACTAATAAAATTTTAGTATATAGTAAATGGACATCTGGCCAAATGTCATTCTTGGTTTTCAAGAACAGGACAAAGGTTCAAAATTGGCTTTCCGATTTTAGTAAGAGTGTAAAACAAGGGTAAGACAACAGTAAGGCTTCTTACTATTCTTACTGTTTTTTATTGCAGTTGTTGGATGATTTTATCTATTTCTTCCTTTTCTTTTGGGTTGTGAACTTTGTTTTTGTGAAGATTATTCGCCTTTAATAGCGTACCTGTTTTAGTAACAAATTTTCCAGAACGTTCTATTGAGGTAGGATTGAAACCATTAAAAAATGGTTTAAGTTTTGTTACAAGGTAACTAAACTGTGTAGTTTCACATTGAAGATAAATTTGCGATTCTGTATTTGCAAAATCTTTTGCTAATAACAATTGGTGCAACTGTTCAACAGTTGTGCGGTTATCTAACAAATCGATTTTTAGATTTACTTGTTTAAGTATAGTTAGCAAGGTTGAGGTATCATTGCTTTTATATCCAAAAGAGGTCTTGGGTTTTGCTTTAGCTTTTGATGTTTTTTTGGTAGCAACTTTTTTTGTGGTGTTCTTTTCTATTAAGCTAACATCAAAAGTTTCATCATTAAAGTATTTTTCAGCAATTTCAGCAATTGAGAATTTTGTTTTTTCCGAAAACTGTCCGTATTGCTCTTGTAGTTCAGCATACAACCTTATTACAGATACTTTTAAGTAGTTTATGATATAATTGTCATCATTATTTAAATCTGTCGTTATACCTCTTTTATTGATATAAGTTGCAATGTCATTTAAGTACTTATCAAATTTATTAAGTAGAATGGTATAGCTGTATTTATTTTCTGGTGTAGTTGCATTTTTAGGAAATTCCTTCGCAAATGATTCTACTGTATTTTCTGTTTTATTAAATATTAGCTTTTGATAGTATTCTTTTTTCGCATTTAAAGGTTTTTTAAAGTTTACTTTAAAAACTGCGTTATTAGCTTTTTGGTTCAATTTAAAATATGACAATAAGTATTTAAAATCCTTTTCCTGTCTATCATCTCTATGTAAGCCATTGGTTATAGAAACCAAACTTGAAAATATACTTCCTTTCATTATAAATCCAATTGAATACGGTTAGCAGCTTCTTTCTTTTTATCGTCAATTACTTTGGCATATATCTGTGTAGTGCGTAACTCTTTATGACCTAATAATTTTGATACAGTATATATGTCTGTACCCAAAGTTAATTGTAAGGTAGCGTAGGTATGACGCGCACAATGAAACGTAATAGTTTTAGTAATACCTGCCTTCATCATCCATTGTTGTAATTTTAAATTAGACCAGGCACTATAATGTAAGCCATCAAATACTTTATCGTCTGGATTACCTTTTTCTCCTAATAGATTTCTTGCTTGGTCTGATATTGGTAAGGTTTCAACACCTTTAGTTTTCTTTTGTCTAAATCGGATATAATATCCCATTTCTTTTGAGTGCTGGATTTCTGACCATATTAGTTTTTCAATATCTGACCAACGTAATCCGGTTAAAGCTGAAAAAATAAAAGCATTCTTTAAAATAGGAAGTTCACATTCTGTATTAACAGCATTTTGTAATTCGTCAAGCGTTAAAAATTCTCGTTGAGGTTCACCTTGTTTAAAATACTCTACGCCATTTGCAGGATTTACTTTTAATATTCCATCCTTAACCGCTTGTTTTAATGCTGCTGAAAATTTACCGTAATACGAATATTTTGAATTTTGAGACAGTTGCTTACCTGCTCTACCTATTGCATCTTTATCTAAATACTCTTTGAAACGTTCAACAAACGATTTGTCTATATCTTGAAAACTAACATCTGTTGGACAAAACTTTTTTAAATGTTTTAGCATACTATTCCAATTACCATAATTGCCAGAGCTTGTATTTTTCTTTTCTGCTAAAGCTGTGATATAAGTAATAAAACTACCTTTTAGCTTTTCAATATCTTGAAAGCCATAAATACCGTTTTGAATTTCTATTTGTCGCTGTGCACATATAGTTTCTGCAAGTTGCTTGGTTTTCTTATTGACCTCTCTTTCAGTTTTGGTTTTAGGATTAGATGTAAGGTATAAGCGTAAGTATTCGGTTTTACGTTTGCCTTTATGATAGTAATCTAAATACAGGCTAATCTTATTATTCTTTTTGCGTTGTCTTAATGTTACTTTCATAATGGAATTAATTAAATAGGTTTTCTATTTGCCATCTGGCCACAATACGCTTTCTACCAAAAGGAACTGCTTTTAAACGACCTTGTTGTATCATTCTTTGAATGGTCCATCTACTTACTCCAATAAGTTGTGAGGCTTCTGTAACACTTAAAAAATCCTTGTTATTTACTGCATTAGGATTATGAACCTCAACAATTTCTTTTTGTTGTTGCATATCTTCAGTAAGAGTAGCTTGAATTTTTTCTTTTCGTTTGCGTGCCTTATAGGCTCTTTTTGCACAAGTTTCACCACAGTATTTAGTAACTGTTGTACGTGCTGTAAATGCATTACCGCAATGCTTACAAGTTTTAGGAATGAATAAATTACTGCTCATAAATGGTGCTTTATGTAGCGTAATGGTGCAACGTGGTGCGTTATGGTGCATCATTTCGCCAATATCTTCGCCAACAGAAATGGGCAACAATTCTATATTTTAGGCAACAGATATACAACAAATTTAATCAAAAAAGAGCAAATAAACAACAAATAAAAGAAGATAAAATACTATAAAGTCAACAATAACAAGGGATTAACAAATAAAAGAAAGTAAGTTACTTTCCAATACAAAAGTTTGCAAAGATATTTCCTAATAAGTCATCAGATGAAATTTCTCCTGTTATTTCTCCAAAATGATAAAGTGCTTGGCGAATATCAATTGCCAGCAAATCACCTGA
>Ga0206130_10009477_pt1 | contig 10178 bp, 8 predicted proteins | sample Helgoland_Spring_9_FD_148637 | JGI IMG/M metagenome (GOLD analysis project Ga0206130, IMG submission 148637) | Pelagic subsurface seawater microbial communities from Kabeltonne, Helgoland, North Sea - Helgoland_Spring_Bloom_20160512_1 | ecosystem: Environmental > Aquatic > Marine > Epipelagic ...
GAACTGCAATCCAATCATAGCGATTTATAAAGCGGAGTTCCTTGAATTTTGCCCAGTCTGGAATTTCTTTGAGAAAGGTGGGGAGGGCATAATCAGTCATAAACCAAAGGGTATGACTCCAGAGGAAGTTTTTGTGATGGGGAGAGTGCGAATCTTTATCGGTGTCAGAATGCCGATGATGTCTACGATGGTGTGCGGCCCACCAAAGAGGTCCTCTTTGTCCGGATGCACAACCGACAAAAGCTCCCAAAAACTGTACGATTCGTCCTGTATTAAAGGTGCGGTGAGAGAAATAACGGTGGTAAAAGGCAGTAATCGCAAACATGCGTGCCGAATAAGAAAGCAAGAGCACGAACAAGCAAGGCCATACAAACGGAGTAAAGAAGACGAGCAGAGCACCTAAATGAATCAGGATGTATGGAACACAACGGAACCATTCCACTTTATCTTGAGTGGAATCAGGTTCGCCTTGAGTCTCCGGGGGAGGGCAGACCCACTTAGATAAGCTAGAAATCATGAATTACGCGGCATTGTCCAAGATTAAAGAGAGTTGTAAAGGACTCATCTTGGTTTTGCCACGCAATTCGATACCAACTAACTTGTCCAAGTTGCGAAAATCTAGTTTTCCATTGTTCATCACAACGGCCCGTAACTTTCTCAAGCCAAGTGCTTCTAACTGGCGTACACGTTCCCCGGAAACATTAAGAATTTCTGCGATATCATCTAATTTCATCGATTCTTTATCTTTGGTTAAACCAAAGCGCATACCTAATACCTTTCGTTCTCTTTGATCAAGAAAGCCCAAGGCCACCCGAATGTCATCTGCTAAAGAACCTTCCTCACGGTATGATTGCTGGGTTTCTTTTTCATCAGTCATTACATCGATGAGTGAATGGTCAGAATCATCGGAAAATGGTTCGTCTAAGGACATGGTGCTGGAAGGAGCATATTTTACCCGACTCGACAAATTACGGGTGTCATCCAGAGCGGATTTGACTTCATCGTCAGTAGGGTCGCGACCCAAGGAAATCTGAAGTTCTGTACGGAGATTATTTTCTTTTCTTTTGCCTTGGGAAACATCATGAGGAATAGAAACCGCCTCGGCCATTTTGCTCACAAATCGCTGGATGCGCTGACGGATCCACCAGGCGGCATAGGTGCTAAGTTTGATCCCCCTAGTATGATCAAATTTTTCGATCGCAATAATAAGTCCATGAATTCCTTCAGCCATTACATCCTCCATTGGGACATTTACCTGACGGAATTTAAGGGCAATCGATGCAACCAGTCGGATATGTCTCTCAATCAATTCCTGCTTTGCGGATTCAGAACCTTTATTGAAGTCTCCAAATAACTGATCATACTCTTCCTTGGTTGGGGGAGCCATGCGTGAACGGTCGGAAATGAAACGGCCGATTGGATCGGAGGAATCATTCGTTTGCGTGTAACTATATGGTGCCATAACAATTAATAGAACGAAGGTTTTATATTTTAAGATCATGCGAAATCAAAATTCCGATTTTTTTATTCGAACTTCGAAAGATTGTATTTTTCTTTCAGGAGTTCTCTCCAGTTTATCTTATGGATGAACCCATGATCGTGCGGCCAGAAGGACTGTACTGTCCTGCAGGTGGCTTTTTTATCGATCCACGAGGACGAGTGGATAAAGCCTTGGTTACTCATGCTCATAGCGACCATGCCCGTCCGGGGCATGGAAGATATTTAGTTTCGGAAAGTTGTCTGCCCCTTCTGAAATTACGACTGGGTCAAGAGATCCAGGCGGAGGGCATAGCTTACGGAAAAGTGTGCAAGATTGGAGATGCCCATGTTTCATTTCATCGAGCCGGACATATTCTGGGCTCTTCTCAGATTCGAGTGGAGGTGGGTGGCCGGGTTTGGGTGGTGAGTGGAGACTATAAACCACAACCAGACCGGAGTTGCGAAGCGTTCGAGCTTGTAAAGTGCGATGTCTTTGTAAGCGAGTGTACATTTGGCCTACCCGTCTATCGCTGGCAGAAGGAGGGAATTATCCACCAGCAGATCAATGCCTGGTGGCAGGAAAATGTGGAGGCCGGCCGTCCATCGATGCTTTTTGCCTACTCCCTGGGGAAGGCACAACGGTTACTGCGGGGTCTCGATTCTTCAATTGGACCAATTTTTGCTCACGGGGCGGTTCACCCCTTTCTCCCGGTCTATGAAAAATACGGGGTGGTCTTTCCAAAGGTTCAAAAACCAAAAGAAGGATCGGGCGAATGGGCGGGTTCAATGATTGTAGCCCCTCCTGCGGTGGAGGATGCTGGTTGGACGAGACGATTCAAGGGTGCCAGTCGAGGGTTTGCTTCGGGGTGGATGGCCGTTCGGGGAGCCCGCAGACGCCGCAACTTGGACCGTGGATTTGTACTGTCTGATCATGCAGACTGGTCGGGTTTACTCGAAGTGATTGAGGGAACAGGGGCAGAATGCGTAAAATTAACCCATGGAAATGGCGATCCCCTTGCCCGTTATTTACAAGAGCGTGGAGTTGATGCCTCTATGCTTGATGGCTCGGGAGAGCGTACAGGGGAAGAGTAGAGGTGAACAAATGAAAGGATTTTCCGAATTATTTCATGACTTGGACGAAATGACCAAGACTGGTGAGCGGATTGCCCGAATGGTAAATTATTTTGAACACTCTCCCAAGGAAGATGCGAGCTGGGCAAGTTGGTTTCTTGCCGGCAATCGGATCAAAGGCGTGGTCAAGACGGGAGAGTTGCGGGAATGGGCATCCCAACGCTCAGGCTGGCCGGTTTGGTTGATTGACGAGTGTTACGAACGGGTGGGGGACTTGGCCGAAACCTTGTCGCTTTTAATTGGAGGAAACAAAGAGGCTGATCCTACCAGCTTAAGCGAAGTGGTCCAAGGAATCCTGCTTCCTTTGGCTCATGCGGACAGGAGTGAAAAGGCAGAAGCGTTGAAAAGAGCATGGAATCGTTTGCGACCAATGGACCTTTTACCCTTTCATAAATTATTGACCGGGGGCTTTCGTATCGGGGTATCCCATGGGAATTTATGCAAGGCCCTGGCCGAGGTCGGACAGGTTGATCCCGCAATTATCGCTCAGCGGATTTCTGGAGATTGGGATCCTGGAATACGAAAATTTGAACAGATTGTGGGCGAGGAAAGACCGGAGGATTCATGGTGCCGACCTTTTCCTTTTTGCTTGGCCAGTCCTTTGCTGAAAGAGCCTGAATCTTTAGGTGATTTAAACGATTGGTGGGCGGAATGGAAATGGGATGGAATACGTTGCCAATTTTTAAACGAGGAAAACGGGGGGTTGTTATGGACACGGGGGGATGAATCGGTCGGGGAATCTTTTCCGGAATTATTAAAACTCTCCCCGCATTTGCCTGCTGGACTGGCCATAGACGGAGAAATTCTCGCCTGGGGTCCAGAGGGTATGCGCTCGTTCAGTCGTTTACAAAAGCGGTTGGGCAGAAAGGAGCCTGGGCCTTCGGTCCTGAAAAAAGAACCGGTCCGTTTCATGGCTTATGATCTTTTAAAGATGGAGGGTGTGGATATAAGAACCCTCCCATTTCTTGATCGCCGAAAAAGGTTGGAATCCATGCTTGCAGAATTACCCGGAGGGTTTCCTCTGCAACTTTCCATGCCTGTAAAATCTATGGACTGGGATAAGCTTGCCAAGCAGCGGGAAGAATCCAGGGATCGCGGAGTGGAGGGATTGATGCTTAAAAGGCGGGATTCCGTCTATTCTACTGGCCGGGTAATGGGGGGTTGGTACAAGTGGAAGGTCGATCCCTATGTTGCGGATATGGTGGTGGTGGCTGCCCAACTCGGCCATGGTAAACGAGCAAATATTTATTCCGATTATACCTTAGCAGTCCTCGATCAACAGCAGGAACTGGTCACGGTGGCCAAGGCCTATTCCGGTTTGTCTGACGCAGAATTAAAAGAGGTCGACCGCTATGTCCGTAAGAATATTACCGGGAAATTTGGTCCGGTCCGGTCCGTTCGTCCGGGAATCGTTTTTGAAGTTGCGTTTGAGGGGGCCCGATCGTCTGGCAGGCATAAATCTGGGGTTGCCCTGCGTTTTCCACGGATACAAAGATGGCGACGGGATAAAAAACCTGAAGAAGTGGACACCCTTGAAAACTTACTCGGCTATGCCCGAATGGGAGAGCGGGTAATGGAGGATGGGGCTAAGACTGATGACGCAGGCAACTTGCTGCTTTTCTAATCTCTGAGAGTTTATCCTCCGAAAGTCGGGTCAGGTTGCGCATCTGCATGGAAAGACGCTGATTTCCACGGAGCCGTTCACGGTGCCGGTCAAGAAAGTCCCAGTACAGGGTGGTGAAGGGACAGGCGTTGGGACCGACAGATTCCTTTGGTTTGTACTGGCAGTTTTTACAATAATTACTCATGCGGTCGATGTAAGCACCAGTCGCGGAATAGGGTTTGGATGCCATGATTCCCCCGTCGGCAAATTGAGACATGCCAATAACATTGGGAGTGGTCACCCAGTCGACTGCATCGACATAATTGGCAAGAAACCAATCATTAATTTCGCCCGGTCTTACTCCGTGAAGCAGGGAATAAAGTCCAACCACCATTAATCTTTGTATGTGGTGACCATACCCGGTATCCAGCACCTGAGTCAGGGAGGCCCGCATACAGGCCATATCTGTTTTGCCCGTCCAAAAGAAATCGGGAAGTGCACGATCGGCCTCCAGGAAATTTAGTTCACGGTATTCTGGCATGCGTAAATGATAAATTCCTCGAACGTATTCTCGCCAGCCCAAGATTTGCCGGATGAAACCCTCGACTGCGGGCAGAGGGGCTTTGTCTTCTTGGTAAGCTTTTTCAGCCGCTCGGATGACTTTTCGGGGGTCGAGTAGACGTAAATTTATGGGAGACCCAAGAAGGGAATGGAAGAGGGTGGGCTCGTCTGTCCACATCGCATCCTGAAACCGGCCAAAGGTGGGAAGGCAATCCTTGATGAATTGGTCAAGTGCTTGTTCTGCCTGTTTGGGGGTGACCGGCCAGATAAATTGTTTGAGATCGCCCGGGTGGTCGGGGAATCGAAGGTTTACCAATTCGATGACTTCTTGAGTTATGGAATCGGGCGGGCAACCACGGGTCTTGGGAGATTGAGGGGGGCCTTGCTTGCCGAAACTTTCGCGGTTTTCCTTGTCAAAATTCCACCCTCCACCAACCGGGTCTTTCCCATCCATCAATACATCGTGCTTTCGGCGCATCTCACGGTAGAAAAATTCCATCCGCAAAGATTTTCTTCCCCGGGCATGATCTTCAAATTCAGATTGTGAACAAAGAAAGTGTTCATCCTCGCGAACTTCCCAGGTAACCCCGAGGTCATGACAGGTTTTTTGCAGGGCTTCTTCAATCCGATGGTCTCCAGGTTTTACCAAGCTGACAATTTCTGGGTTTAATGCTCTAAGATCCTCGGCAAGTAGTTGATTAAGAGAAGAGTTGCCTTCTGCAAGCTCGTGGTACAGCAGAGGTATTTTACTGTTCGATAAATGATTTCGGAAATGCCGCATTGCTGCAAGGAAGCAAACAATACGGTGTTTGTTCGATCGTACATGGGTGGACTCTTCACTCGCTTCTGCCATCCAAAAGAGATCGGATGAAGCATTGAAGTCGGCGGGGAGAAAGCGGTCGTAATCAAGTTGATCTCCCAGGACCACGAGCAGGCGACGGGGAGAGGGGACAGGGGAAGATGCCATTGAATGAAATGGTTTTACGGTTGTTTGAGCGTGGCAAGAGCAGCGAGTGCCCGGGCCCGGGCCTCGGGATGATCTACACAGGGGTCGGGGTAGTTGTCTCCTAGTTTAACTCCACTTTCCAAAAGGGTGGAGGGGGGTGCCGTCCAAGGGCTAAATAAATGCTTGGATGGAAGGTTGCCAAGTTCGGGAATCCAACGCTTGGCGTATTCCCCCCGGACATCAAATTTAGTCCCTTGAGTAATGGGATTGAAAATACGGAAGTAGGGAGCGGCATCAGCCCCGCATCCGGCAGCCCACTGCCAGCCCTGAGTATTGCTGGCAAGATCAGCATCAACTAGGGTATCCCAGAACCATCGGGCTCCATCCTGCCAAGGCAGGAGGAGATGTTTGACCAGGAAGGAGGCAACAACCATACGTACACGATTGTGCATCCATCCGGTCTCGTAAAGCTGACGCATACCAGCATCGACCATAGGGTATCCAGTTTTTCCAAGCTGCCAGCGTTTCAAATTATCTGGATCGTCCAGCCATGGGAAATTGGCATATTTAGGACGCAAGGGCTGGTCGGGTATGATTGGGAAATGATAGAGTAGATGGTAGGAAAATTCCCGCCATCCGATTTCCACCAGAAATTTATTTTCTCCTCGATGACTGCCCTCGTTTTCCGCCTGCAATATCGCTTTGCAAATTTGCCGCGGACTTACCTGGCCCCAGGCAAGATAGGGGGAAAGGCGGGAGGTTCCATCGACCGATGGATGGTTTCTGCGGGTGGCATAGGAACGGGTAACTTCCTCAACCGTGCGTTCGATCTGTTGATGAGCGGCAGATTCCGATACTTCCCAATGGGTACCTATTTTATTGTGCCATGGATGATCGGGAAGCAAAGCGAGGTTGGTAACTGATTGAGCGGAGGAAGTTTGCTGAACGAATGAAAGTTTCTTGGGATCGTAACTTGCTGGTTCCCGATAAATGATAGCTCGGGACTTCCTCCAGTACGGAGTAAATACCTGAAAGGGTTTGCCCGTTCCGTTCTTAGTCTCCCAGGGTTCCTGAAGCAGGGAGGAGTTGAAGGACTCGGTGTTAATACCTTGTAGGTCGCAAGCTTCCTCCACCGCTTCCTGCGTGGCGATGCCCGCCGGGTCGTAACACCGGCCATAAAAGACTTGGTCCGTCTGGTGAGCCTTAGCAAGTTCTGGCAAAACATGAGCGGCATTGCCCTGTGTAAGGATGAAAGTGCCCCCAAGCTTCGTAATCGAAGAACTGAGGCTTTCGAGGGAGTGATGAAGCCACCAACGGGATGCGGCACCTGGTGACCAGTTGCCACCCTCTTCCTTATCCCAAATGAATACGGGAATAATTTCTTTGTTTGCCTGAAGGGCGGCATCAAGAGCGGGGTGGTCAGCTAAGCGTAAATCTTTGCGGAACCAAACAATAGCCCGCTTGCCGGACTGAGGAGAGCGGGTGGTAATCATTACCCTAGTTTGAGGCGGGACATCCCACCGTCAACCTTGAGAATCTGTCCGGTCATAGAAGCAGCACCCGATGAATGCAGGAAAAGAGCGGCCGAAGCGGCTTCGTCTGCTGCGGGGAGCTTTTTTAATGGGTGACGTCCTTCGATCATGGGGATCATCTTTTCACCGCCGACCATGGATAGTCCCATTTCAGTGGGGGTGAGGGTGGGAGCAACCAGGTTTACGCGTACTTTGGGTGCGAGCTCAGCAGCGAGAGCAATCCCAAATCCCTCCAGTCCTGACTTGGCGGCAGAGATAGCACAGTGGTTGGGCAATCCGGTGCGTGCTGCCACGGATGAAAAAAGCACAATCGACCCGGAAAGTTTGGGGAGCAAAGATTGAATCAAGGTAAAGGCATCGAGCACATTGGTTTGATATGCTTCAAGAACTTGTTCGGGGCGTAAGCGTTTGAGTGGGCCAAGTACCACTTTTCCCGGACAATAAGTGAGGGCATCGATTTGTTCGGGTAATTGATCAGCGAAGGAAGCTGGGTTAGAAACATCTCCAATAATCCACTGGCAATCCGTAGGGGTGGATGCTGGCGGAGTGCGTGAAAGGGCGTAGACTTGGTGTCCGGCAGCGATTGATTGATCGACTAGCGACCGACCAATCCCGCGGGATGCACCCGCAATTAAATGTCTACTAGGAGTGGATTGATTACTATTTTCCATTCAAATAAAACGATCGTTTGATTCTTTTGGATCATCTTTTTTACCTGAACTTCTTGCTCTTTTTGAATTCTGTTACATATTTCAAAAAGACAAGAAAATGAGAAACCAAGGAGGAAGAAGAGAAGGAGCGGGAAGACCAAAAGGGAGCAACCAATACGGAGAGCCCACTCGACCGGTGAGACTGCCGATTAGCCAAGTCGAAAGAGTGCTTCGCTTTGTTCGAGAACGCGAGCACGAACTTCCCCTCTATGCCTGCGGGGTATCAGCGGGTTTTCCCTCCCCGGCAGACGACTATGCCGAGGGTGCCCTTGATCTCAATGCCCATCTCGTTCGCCAACCCGCAGCCACCTTTTTTGCCCGGGCCCGCGGAGATTCGATGATTGGAGCGGGCATACACGATGGTGATTTGCTGGTGGTCGACCGGAGCTTGACCGCAGAAGATGGCAAGGTGGTGGTGGTCTCGATCAATGGCGAACTTACGGTCAAAAGAATGCGCCGAGAAAAGGGAGTCACTTGGTTGGTTCCAGAAAATCCTGACTATCCCTCTATAGAATTTCAGGAACAGGATGAAGCTCATCTTTGGGGGGTGGTCACCAGTGTGATTCATTCCCTGTGATTGCTCTTGCGGACTGTAATAATTTTTATGTCTCCTGCGAACGGGTCTTTCGTCCGCAGTTGCAGAACCGCCCGGTCATCGTGCTTTCCAATAACGATGGATGTGCGGTGGCCCGCTCTAACGAGGCCAAGATACTTGGGGTGCCTATGGGTGCTCCTTATCATCAGGTACGCTACCTTTGTGAACGCAATGGGGTGGAGGTATTTTCCTCGAATTATGAATTGTATGGGGATATGTCCGGCCGGGTGGTCTCGGTTTTACGGCGATTTTCTCCTGAGCTCGAGGTCTATTCGATTGATGAATCCTTCCTCAACTTTTCCGGTCTTTCTGACCCAATCGGATTGGCCGTTCGGATGCGCCGAACGGTGGGTCAATGGACAGGCATTCCTATTTCTGTCGGCCTGGGCATGACCAAGACATTGGCCAAGCTGGCTAATCGTTTAGCTAAGAAATCTGGTAGCGGGTGCTTGCAGGTGGATGTGGGCGATCTTGATACCCTTGCACGGGTAGCGATTGAGGATATCTGGGGAGTGGGCCGCCGATTGGCGGTTCGTTTGCGCCGGGTTGGTGCCCATGATGCCCGTCAGTTTGTTGGGCTGCCTGCCGCTGTGGTTCGTTCGATCGGAGGAGTGACCCTCGAACGTACCCATTGCGAATTGATGGGTACACCTTGCATCGAGATGGAAGAGATGGTTCCTCCCCGTAAAAATACCTGCTGTTCCCGATCCTTTGGTAAACCTCTGACCAGCCTGGAGGGCTTGGAGGAGGCGGTGGCTAATTATGTCGTACGGGCGGTTCGTAAGGTGCGTGCAGAAAACTCCTTAGCTTCTGGGGTACAGGTATTTGTCATGACCAATCGATTCCGCGAGGATCAGGCCCAATATTCCAATGCCCGCGCCCTTGCCCTGGACGAACCCACAGATGATCCTATCCGGGTGATTCGTCGGGCCAAGGAACTTTTACGGTCTATTTATCGCCCAGGATATTCCTACAAAAAGGCGGGCGTTATCCTGCTCGATCTTATACCAGCCGGTTCCCGCCAAAGTTTATTGTTTGAGGAGTTTGGAGACGATCGTACCCGTGGGTTCGTCGATACGGTCGAGGAAGTGGCTGCTCGTTATGGGCCCAGTGGTGGCTTTTGGGCGGCTCAGGGAATGGATCATTCCTGGCGGATGCGCCGTGAAAGACGGACCCCCCGTTACACTACCAACTGGTCGGAAATTCCTGAAGTCGGGTAAAACTGGAGGGCAATTATTTTGCCCAATCGAAGCAGGCGATCTCCTCGCCGTTGCGGGCAAAGAGGTAGCCATTGGCTAGGACGGGGCCATTCCAGCAACGGGCATTGTTTAAAAGTTGTTCAGAAAACACCTCCTGGAATTTATCTGGATTGGCATTGACTACTGATAAAACACCGGTGTTTCCCAGGATAAGTAATTTTTTATCGCAAAGAAGAATACGACCGTATCCATATTTTTCCCCTCGCCACATCCGTTTTCCAGTCTTGGCTTCCAGGCAGACGAGCAGGTTCTCACTAAATCCATAAAGGTATTCATCATGGAGCACAGGGTTGGAGAATTTTGCCTTGAGGTCTTTTGATTTCCACTGCGATTCGATCAGATAATTTGCATTGTCGGATTCT
>Ga0206130_10009478_pt1 | contig 10178 bp, 7 predicted proteins | sample Helgoland_Spring_9_FD_148637 | JGI IMG/M metagenome (GOLD analysis project Ga0206130, IMG submission 148637) | Pelagic subsurface seawater microbial communities from Kabeltonne, Helgoland, North Sea - Helgoland_Spring_Bloom_20160512_1 | ecosystem: Environmental > Aquatic > Marine > Epipelagic ...
ATAAGCAACTTTAGTGGCGATTATCAGCTCGTCGCGCAGGGGCTTTACAAGTGCCCCAAGGATCGTTTCGGAGCGACCTTCTGTATAAAGATATGCAGTGTCAAAGTGGTTAATGCCTGCCGCACGTGATGCGTCAAACATCTCGGCGCTGGCTGTTTCATCGGCAGTGCCGCCAAATTGCATTGTGCCAAAAGCGAATGGGCTCGCGGCGGTTCCATTTAGGGTTTTGATATCTATCATGCTGCCAAAATGGCACGCGCTGCTTGGCTTGAAAAGAGCAACAGCACCGCGCTACAAAAAAGGCCCCGCTTGTCACCAAGCGAGGCCTTGTTCTTGTCAGATGATCCGAACTTTAGTTAGGGATTTCACCTGTAATGCCTTCAACGTAGAAAGACATGCCAGCAAGTGTGCCGTCGTCCGCTGTTTCGCCTTCAGCGAGCCATGCGGAGCCGTCCTGTTTGTTGATCGGGCCAGTGAAGGCGTGGTAGCTGCCGTCACCCAAAGCCGCGACCATCGCAAGCGCTTCTTCCTTAACGTCCGCTGGAACCGCATCGGAAATTTCACCGATTTTAACCATGCCAGGGCCGATACCGTCCCATGTGCTGGTGCTTGTCCATGTGCCATCCATCACCGCTTGAACGCGGTCGATGTAGTAGGGTGCCCAATCGTCGATGATGGACGAAACGCGCGGCATCGGGCCGAACTCTGCCATGTCAGATGCTTGACCGAAGGTGATGACGCCGCCAGCTGCTTCCGCTGCGGCCTGTGGCGCGGTGGAGTCTGTGTGCTGCAAAATGACGTCTGCGCCTTGCTCGATCAGAGCTTGTGCCGCGTCTGCTTCTTTCGCGGGATCAAACCAAGTGTAGGCCCAAACGATAGAGAATTCGACGTCAGGATTAACCTTCTTCGCGTGGATAAATGCAGAGTTGATGCCGCGAATAACCTCAGGAATTGGGAAGGACGCGATGTAGCCAACTTTGTTGGTCTTCGTCATCTTGCCCGCGATATGGCCCTGAACTGCGCGACCTTCGTAGAAACGCGCGGAATAGACAGACACGTTGTCAGCTTGCTTGTAGCCTGTCGCGTGCTCGAATTTCACGTCCGGGAATTTCTTTGCAACGTTGATCGTCGGGTCCATGTAGCCAAAGGACGTTGTGAAGATTAGATCTGCACCCGACAGCGCCATTTGTGTCATCACACGTTCGGAATCTGCACCCTCAGGGACGCTTTCCTGAAACACTGTTTCGACTTTATCTCCAAATGCTTCTTCGACCGCGAGGCGGCCTTTGTTGTGCTCATATGTCCAGCCGCCGTCGCCGACAGGGCCAACAAAGACGAAACCAACTTTGGTTTTGCCGTGGCCGTCTGCAAATGCAGTGCCTGTGAGTGCCAGCGCGACAGCTGCGCTCGCGAGAAGTGTTCTGCGTTTCATGTGATGCATCCCCCTGTGGATGGTGGTGTTCTGCCGCTCTTAACGAGAGGCGTGGAAAATCTTGCCCAGTGCAGCGGGCGCGCCATGATTGCCGCGCGCCGAGATGATCACGAGCACTGCAATAGTTATCAGATAAGGCGACATCGACAAGACCTCGATCGGCACCTTCGCTCCTGCTGCCTGTAGATTCAGCTGTAAGACCGTCACACCGCCAAAAAGATAGGCACCTATCAGCACACGCCATGGTTTCCAGCTTGCGAAAACAACAATCGCGAGGGCGATCCAACCCGCACCAGCGGTCATGCCTTCCGTCCATTGTGGAACCCGCACAAGGCTGATGTATGCGCCTGCCAATCCAGCACAAGCGCCGCCAAACAGGATCGCAAGCAAGCGAATGCGCACGACTTTATACCCAAGCGCGTGGGCGGCATCATGGCTTTCGCCAACAGCGCGCAGGATCAGACCCGCACGACTGTATATCAGCACCGCCCAAGTCGCTGCAACGAGGGCCACTGAGAAGTAGACCATCGGATCGTGCGAGAACAGCATAGGCCCAACGATAGGAATATCAGAGAGAATCGGCAGCTCCATCTTTTGCAGCGTTGGCGATTTGATACCCTCATAAGGTTTACCAATCAGTGAACTTAGGCCAAGCCCAACAAGGGTTAGTCCAAGTCCCGTGGCAACTTGGTTAGAGAGCAAATATTGCGTTAAAATGCCGAAGGCGAGCGACAGCAAAGCGCCACAGATAGCCGCAAACATAAAGCCTAAAACGGGCGAGCCTGTATTGACGCCAATCGCAAAACCACAGATCGCGCCAGTGATCATCATGCCTTCAACGCCTAGGTTTAGAACGCCTGACTTTTCGACAACGAGTTCGCCCAAAGCCGCGAGCAAAATAGGCGTGGCAGATACCATCAAAGAGGCGATGAGAAGGACGGGGTTGATGGATGACAGGTCCATTATGCGGCCTCCCCAGAGTCTAACCGGATACGGAAGTTGATGAACACATCTGTTGCAAGCAGGAAGAACAAAAGCATTCCTTGGAACAATTGGATTGCTGCGGATGGGATGCCCAGCATCAATGACGCGAGTTCACCGCCGATGTAGGTGAGCGCCATAAGCAGGCCCGCAAAGAGTATACCGATAGGGTGCAATCGGCCCAAGAACGCGACGATAATCGCGGTAAAGCCATAGCCCGAATTGAAGTCGATGGTGATTTGACCTGCGGGGCCAGAGACCTCGAACATGCCTGCCATACCCGCGAGCGCGCCCGCAAGACCGAGGCAGAGAAACACGATCCGCGTCGGGTTCACACCAGCGAACCGTGCAGCGCGGGGGGCTTCGCCAGTCAAACGGATCTGAAAGCCAAGCATGTGTCGTGACAGCAAGACATAGGCGAAGATCACCGCGATGAAGGCGGTCAAAACGCCATAGTGCATACCTGTGCCTTGGATGATTTCAAGGTTGGCGCTTGCAGGGTATTGCTGCAAATTGCGGCTTCCGGGAAAGCCCATGCCCTCAGGGTTTTTCAACAGACCAGACGATACAGAAGCAAGCCAAGCTTCGGCTACGTAAACCAGCATCAAAGAAACCAGAATTTCATTTGTACCGAAACGGGTTTTCAAAATCGCCGGGATCATCGCCCAAGCCCAGCCGCCAAGCGCGCCTGCGAGGATCATGAGTGGGAAAATGATAAAGCTCTCAGAGGGGTAGAACGCAAGGCCCATGCCAGCGCCGCAAATGGCACCCATGATGTATTGACCTTCTGCGCCAATGTTCCAGATGCCAGCCTTGAAACCCAAAGAAAGTCCAATCGCAATCAGGATCAGGGGCCCCGCTTTCACCAACAATTGTGGGCGTGAATAGGCGGCGAATTGTTCGCTAAACAAAGGATCCCAAAAGATGGTGCGGATCGCCTCGAATGGGTCACTGCCAAGCGCGGCAAACATGATGCCACCGACGATCATCGTCATGATGACAGCCAAGAAAGGTGTCGCAAAGGTCCAAAACTGACTTGGTTGCGCGCGCTTTTCGAGACGGATCATGCCGCGCCCTCCATGTTGTCGTGCACACCGCCCATCATCAGGCCAATCTCTTCGACGCTTAAGCCTTGCACAGGGCGAATGGCGGACAAACGTCCTTCGTTCAACGCCGCGAAGTGGTCTGAAATTTCCATGAGTTCGTCCAAGTCTTGCGAGATCACGATCAAAGCCGCACCTTTCGCGGCGAGATCCATCAACGATTGGCGGATCGCCGCAGCGGCGGAGGCATCCACGCCCCATGTGGGCTGGTTCACGATCAAAACATCGGGGTCTTGCAAGACTTCTCGTCCGATCACAAATTTCTGTAAATTACCGCCAGAAAGTGAGCGCGCTGCATTCGCAGGTCCGGGGGTGCGCACATCAAATTCTTTGATCACGTGCTCCGCATAGGCTTTGGCCTTGCCCCAATTCAAAAAGCCGGATCGCATCATGTCTTTGCGCACGGCTGCTGATAAAAGCGCGTTCTCTGTCAAACTCATGTCAGGGACTGCTGCATGCCCGAGGCGTTCCTCAGGTGCCGCCAAAACCCCCAAAGCGCGCCTTTGTTGCGGGCCGAGCTTACTGATGTCGCGCCCACGCAGGCTGACCGCATTCGTGCTGCTCACTTCGCCAGACAAAGCGCCAAGCAGTTCGTCCTGACCGTTGCCAGCGACCCCCCCAATTCCAAGGATTTCGCCCGCGCGCACCTTAAAGCTCACCTCTTTGAGCGCCGTGCCAAATTCACTGGGCGCGCGCAAAGATAGGTTTGTAACATCAAGCAAAACCTCGCCAAACGCGCCTGCTGCGCGTTCTGGCACATGCAAAGTTTCGCCGACCATCATTTCTGCGAGTTCTTTGGCGCTGGTATCTGCGGGTGTGCAGGTCGCGACTTTTTTGCCCAAACGCAGGATCGTCGCCGTATCACACAGGCTTCGAATCTCTTCGAGTTTATGGCTGATATAAAGGATCGCTGTGCCTTCTGATTTAAGTTGGCGCAGCGTCTTGAACAGGATTTCCACTTCTTGCGGGGTTAGAACAGATGTCGGCTCATCCATGATCAACAATTTGGGATTTTGCAAAAGACAGCGAATGATTTCAACGCGTTGCCGCTCTCCTGCGGACAAATCGCCGACCCGCATGAAAGGATCAAGCGGCAGACCATATTGATGGGACACCTCTTTGATCTTTGCGGCCAAGTCACGCTGCTTAGGTGCGTTTTCCATCCCGAGCGCGATATTTTCTGCAACATTCAACGCATCAAATAGCGAGAAATGCTGGAATACCATGGCCACACCAGACAGGCGCGCCGCACTTGGTGCGCTGGGCGCGAAGGGTGCGTTGTTTAGCGTCATGCGACCCGTGTCAGGCTTTACCAACCCGTAGATCATCTTGACCAGCGTTGACTTTCCAGCACCGTTTTCGCCGAGCAAAGCATGCACTTCGCCTGCGTGAATATCAAACGAGATATCGCTATTGGCGACAACTCCGGGATAGGCCTTGGTCAGGCCGCTCAAGCGCAGAAGTGGATCGCTCACGCTGAGTTCCTTTGTGTTTGTGCCACAGTTTGTGACGTCTTCAATAAAGAAGAGCCGACCCCAATCGCAATAGCTTGCGGGTGTTTGCCTAAGACAGGGTTACCGATCGGGCACGTAATGCGCGAAATTTGAGCGTTTGAGTGGCCAAGCGCTGCGAGACGACTTTGAAAGCGTGCCCATTTGCTTTTCGATCCGATCAACCCGGCGAATTGGAAATCATGCGTCAGCAGTTGATGACAAAGCTCAAGATCAAGGGCATGCGAATAGGTCAGAATAATGTGTTCCGCATTTTTTGGCGCATGCTTGACCAGCGCTGCTGGATTTTGCGCTGGAAGCTTGGTGACATCTTCGGGAACGTTGTTTGGAAAGCGATCTTCACTGGTATCAATCCATGTGGTCGCAAATTCGGGCAAAGGTGCCAGCGCGTTCACCAATGCGCGTCCTACATGTCCTGCTCCCCAAACCCAAAGCGCGCGCGTGGTTTTATGCACTGCCTCAATGAACCATCCTTGGCAAACGTGCGTCTCTATCAAAGCACCGCCGCGCGCGTCCTTCAGCAATTTTTGAACGCGCAAAGGCATGGTGTGGGATCCATCAACTGCTCTGACAACAACCCCGTCTCGCGAGGTTGGAAGTGTGTTTTGCTCAAACACCTCCGTCACAATTTGAAGAGCCCCTCCACAACATTGCCCCAACTCGGGTCCAAGTGCGTGGCGACTAAGGCGCTTGTCGGCTACGTTCAAAGCTGATTTTGCGAGCTCAAATTCCAAAGCCCCGCCACCAATCGTCCCGCTTTGTCCGCCTTGCCAAACAAGCATGGACGCACCAATTTCGCGCGGTGAAGACCCTTGAATCCCAGTAATAACCACACGGCCCACGCGCCCATGCTCGGTTACCGCGCGCTCCAGTGCGTTCAGATCAAATCCCATGTTTCACCCGCTCAACTGTTTTCAAAACACGCTCCGGCGTGGCAGGCGCATCAAGCGACGGATAACTTTCGCCGCAGGAAGCGATGGCATCTGACAAGGCCATGAGCGCAGAAATTCCATGCATAAACGGTGGTTCGCCCACAGCTTTGGAGCGGTAGATGGTTTCCTCTGGGTTTGATTTATCCCAAAGCGAAACGTTGAAGATGTCAGGCCGATCAGAGCAAGCCGGTATTTTATAGGTGGACGGCGCGTGCGTTCGCAGAGCGCCTTTGTCGTCCCAGACCAGCTCTTCCATCGTGAGCCAACCCGCACCTTGAACGTAGGCTCCTTCAACTTGCCCAATGTCCAACGCAGGGTTCAAGGATGCGCCTGCGTCGTGCAAAATGTCCGTGCGCAGGATACGGTTTTCGCCTGTGAGAGTGTCGATCACAACTTCGCTCACCGACGCGCCATACGAGAAATAGAAGAATGGCCGACCTTCTCCCTTGATCCTGTCCCATGCAACTTTTGGTGTTTTGTAGAACCCGGTTGCCGACAATGAAATACGGTTTTCATAGGCGAGCTTGGCGACGTCAGCGAAGGCCAAAAGCTTGTCACCGATATGTACTTCGTCATTGCCAAAATCAATTGCTTCTTGGGCCACCCCAAAATGTCCGGCCAAGAAATCAATCAATCGCGTTCGGATCGTATCACAGGCTGCCTTTACGGCCATCCCGTTCAAATCAGATCCAGATGAGGCCGCCGTCGCAGATGTGTTCGGAACTTTGCCTGTATCAGTCGCTGTAATTTTGACCGCACTCACGTCAATGCCAAATCGCGTTGCCGCAACTTGGGCAACTTTCAGAAACAAACCCTGTCCCATTTCAGTGCCGCCATGGTTCAAATGCACAGAGCCGTCTGAATAGACATGCACCAATGCGCCCGCTTGATTGAGATGAGTAAGCGTAAAGGAGATCCCGAACTTTACGGGGGTAAGTGCAATACCTTTTTTCAAAATAGGATTTTGCGCATTCCACTTTGCGATCGCCAAACGGCGCGTTTCATAGTCAGCCGCTTTTGCCAGCGCTCCAGTCATCTCATGTAAAATAAAGTCTGTGACCTCCATGCCATAGGGCGTCGTCTGCGACTTCATCTTTCCTGTTAAACTTCCGCCGGAGGCTCCTGTTCGCTCAACTGGCATCTCTTCATAATAATTTGCGCGCCGCACAGCCAGCGGATCCATCCCCAACGCGTGGGCGACATGATCCATCACACGCTCGATTCCGAGCATCCCTTGTGGTCCGCCAAAGCCGCGATACGCTGTTGCGCTCTGCGTATTTGTTTTCAGTCGGTGACTTTCAATCCGTGCATTTTCGAGCAAGTAAGCATTGTCCGAGTGTAGCATCGCACGGTCCGCGACGGGTAGCGACAAGTCTTGCGCCCAACCACAGCGGGCATACTGGATGAAATCAACTCCGCTTACGCGCCCGTGTGCATCAAAGCCTGCTTTGTACTTGATGCGAAAATCATGACGTTTGCCGGTTATGATCATATCATCATCGCGGTCATATCGCATCTTACAAGGCTGCCCCGTTGCGCGTGCTGAAACCGCACATGCGACAGCTAAAGCATTGCCTTGGCTTTCTTTTCCACCAAAGCCACCGCCCATGCGCCGCACTTCGACACGCACAGCATTCATCGGAACGCCAAGTGCCTCTGCGACTTTGTGCTGAATTTCTGTAGGATGCTGGGTCGAGCTATGCACAACCATGTCAGACCCTTCTTGAGGCAGGGCCAAAGCAGCTTGCCCTTCAAGATAAAAATGCTCCTGCGCGCCCATCTCGATTACACCTTCGATCGTGTGATCTGCCTGCTTCATCGCGTTAGTGGCATCGCCTTTTTGATAGATGCGCGGCCCTTCCTCAAAGCGGCTGTTTGCGGCGAGTGCGTCGTCAATGCTTAGTAGGCTGGGTTTTTCGAGGTATTCGATCTTGGCCAATCGCGCGGCTTTGCGCGCGAGCAAATGGGATGTGGCGATCACCAAAAAGATGGGCTGCCCCACATAATGAACTGATCCTTCCGCCAACAAAGGCTCGTCATGTGCAGAGGGGCTAACATCATTGTCGAACGGTAAATCATCCGCGGTGAGGACGGCGGTTACGCCAGAGGAACGACGAACTTCGGTAAGATCAATGCTTTGAATCTCACCATGTGCAATCTCGCTCTGACCAAATGCCAGATGCAAAGTTCCGCGCGGTGTCGGGATATCATCCACGTAGCGTGCGGCACCTGTGACATGCAGCTTTGCGGCGTCATGAGGAAGTGGTTTTGCAACGCTCATGCTTTCACCTCCAGGACAGAAACTTGCATTCCTGAAAGCTCTGCAAAGTACCGCCGCAGCATGTTTTGTGCAGTAAGCAATCTGTACTCGGCAGACGCGCGCATGTCTGACAAAGGAGTGAAATCAATTGCCATCATGCTTGCTGCAAGGTCGATATTATCTTCATTCCAAGCTTGACCAATCAGGGCCTCTTCAGTCTTTTCAGCCCTCATCGGTATCCCTGCCATCCCCCCGAAAACGATACGCGCATTTGTGACGACGCCCCTCGAAATTTCGATGTTGAAGCACCCACACACCGCAGAAATATCCTGATCAAACCGTTTGGAGAGCTTGTAGCAGCGCATTGCGTCTGCATGCTTGGGGATCGTCACACCCTCAACAAACTCCCCTGCTTTGCGATCTTGCTGGCCGTAGCTGATGAAAAACGCCTCAATAGGCATTTCGCGCCGCGTCGCACCTTTGCGCAGATGCAAGGTTGCACCAAGGGCGATCAAAGCAGGTGGGTTGTCTCCAATAGGTGAGCCGTTCGCGATGTTGCCGCCGATCGTAGCGGCCTGGCGCACTTGCTCTGACCCATAGCGGCGCACCATTTCTGCATAAGAAGGATGATACTCTTTCAAAACAGGATGAAGCTGCGCCATGGTGACCCCGGCCCCTATCTTGAGATGATCGCCTTGGTCTTCAATGCGTTGCAAATCGCGACAGCGATGCAAAAACGCGATGTCGGTAAGCTCTCTTAACTGTTTCGTCACCCAAAGCCCCACGTCAGTCGCACCGGCGACAAGCATCCCGTTCGGCTTGGCGTCATACCAAGCCGCCAATTCATCACTTGTTTCAGGGGACAAAGCGCTTGCGCTGACTTCAGGCGCAATGTCCTGCACCCAGCCTGGAACATCCTCGCTCGCGGCAGCTTTTGCTGCGCGAATAATCGGTGCGTAGCCTGTGCAGCGACATAGATTACCCGCCAAAGCGTCGTCAAAATCATCGCGCCCATTGCGGTGTGCCGTCACCATCGAGCCAATAAATCCCGGCGTGCAAAATCCACATTGCGATCCGTGATGCTCAACCATCGCTGCTTGCACAGGATGCAACGCGCCATCGGGGCTGCTAAACCCTTCAACGGTGCGGATCGCTTTGCCATGCAATTGCGGCAAGAACAGAATGCACGCGTTCAAAGCTTTCGCGCCGCTTGCGTCCGTGACCATGACGGTGCAAGCCCCGCAATCGCCCTCGTTACAGCCTTCTTTGGTTCCCGTCATCGCGCGTGTTTCGCGCAGCCAATCGAGCAGAGTGACCGTCGGACTGCCGTCGATTAACTCTACCGCCTCTCCATTCAGAAGAAACTTGATGCTCATGCCATATGCCTGCCGCGGTACTGGTTTATTTGATAGTGCTGAAGTGTGCGCCCTCGATGCGGCGTAGAAAGCGCTTTGTTTAGATTGTGAAATTCAAACTTAGGAGGCGAACACGTGAACTTGCAAGAACATTCGATCTGGTAGCACGAATTGAATATTATTTTTTCGTGCGTTACGCAGAGATTCGATCTGCCTCGTCCAAGGCAAATGTCACCAAACGGTCTACGGTGCGCTTGCTGGTCACGATCCCGTTGTGATCGCCACTTTCATAGAGCGTGACTTGCGCTGCTGGCCATGTTCTTTGCAACGGAGCAATGTCTTCAAAAGGGGCAGCGAAATCATTTGTGGAATGGAGGAGCAATAAGGGCGCACTTTGAGATTCAGCGACTTTGTACCAGTCCTTATCTAGTTGGTAAGGCGCCCCTAATGCGTCGACTTGCTTGATGAAATAGGAAAGACTTTTACCCGCTATACACAGAGTCCTCGAGCACCCGACTTTTGACGGGTTGACGTCTGACCGTAGAACGATTCAGCTAACCGCATGATCCGTCCCAACTTTCTTTCTCCCACGGAGCGCCTTGAG
>Ga0206130_10009479_pt1 | contig 10177 bp, 10 predicted proteins | sample Helgoland_Spring_9_FD_148637 | JGI IMG/M metagenome (GOLD analysis project Ga0206130, IMG submission 148637) | Pelagic subsurface seawater microbial communities from Kabeltonne, Helgoland, North Sea - Helgoland_Spring_Bloom_20160512_1 | ecosystem: Environmental > Aquatic > Marine > Epipelagic ...
AAAGGGCATCAAAGTTCTCTCGAGAGAGAAGACCATTTACGTGACAAAGATTCCAAGACTGAACATCACAATACAGATTCGGAAGAGGCCGCTCTTGATGAAACAGAGATAGAGAACGAAATCCCTGCAATCCTAGAAGCTTCTCTGTTTGAAGATGTTGAATATGAAGAAGCACCACCTATGATTCGAGCAATGAGAATGCTTGGTCGTTTGCTAGACGCTGATTTGGCTCAACGAGCATTGGAAGTGGGTGATGATGGCGCCTTGAATGAAGCCCGTACAGGACTACTACAGTTGGTGGAGAATGGATTGACCCCTACTCAAGTACAGTCGTTTTTTGAGTTGTCTTCTGCCTTAGCGGAAGGCGAGTCAAGACTTGCTAAAGGAGCGGTAGAGTCTGAACTGCTTCCAGGAGATGTGACGGAATTGAAATCCATTGTGGATTCTGGGATAGTTGCGACAGATGCTGTACATTCAGAAATATGGGATGCCGATGATGAAACGATTTTGGCTTTCCAAAACTTGTCTCAAAATGAAGCAGATGAAGTGCAAGAGGACTTGAGTACTCTCGACGAAGAGACCATTGCTCCAGAAGATAAGTTGAAGATCAAGGCGGAAGGGGTGACTGCCATTGAGGTTGAAGAAGTGTTGGTAGGCTTTTGGGAGGCCGCTCACAATGAAGAATACGAAGTGGTCGAAGAAGATGACGTAGATTAGCCGCGTTTTAAAGGATTATCCTCGATTTGGTAGATCGAAGTGAACGGGGTCATGATACGTATTAAAATTTCCACCCCATCGAAACCCAAGTTCATCAGCAATTTTCGGAACCCCTGTTTGTTGCCATGTACGTTTACTGTCTGATTTTCGAATGAAGCCTTTTGGTCCAATCAGATTGATATCAATGGCTCGTTTGAATTCATGTGGGCTTGAGCCTGGTCGGGCATTTTTTGTGTTTTGCTTATAGAGAGCCTTTTGACGTTCTGTACTGCGATAGCCACTGGTAATATAAACCAAGTAGGGTGTTTCCCTGTGTATTCTGTGAATCAGTTCTTCAAACTTGTCTTGATTGCTACCTAGATTATCAAGTTTTGTTGCATTGTGTTTGTGTAGACTTAGTCTAAGACCTCCATAAGAGAAGACCAATACAAGTGCTACAATGCCAAATCCCCAACCCAAGTACTTCATCTGTATTCCGTTTTACGCATGTCATTCATCGATGTATCTATTGATGTATGAATCAATGGATGCTGACGAGAGATGCTTAGGAAAACGTCAAGAGGGTATTTTTTCTGACAAAATAGCGAATAGTGTATCTACGTCATCCGTACCAATACGCACTTCATCTCCAGACTTCATTGTGACCAACAGAACATCTGAACCCGAGACATTGTACATCCATCCGGGGCCGACATAGCGAATGCCATATCCGTAGTACCACTGTGAACTTGCGATGTTAACTGAAGATATTTCATGCAATGGGTAGGAACGTTTCCAAAATCCCCATGAAAAATAATGCGAAAGATGGGTATCGGAAACCTTGACAGTGAGGGACCAAAAACAGACTAGGAATATCGCAATAACCGGACCACCAACGGCTATCCCGATGAGGTTTTGTTGAATATTCCACACAAATAGTCCTACCAATATCAGTATACTGACCCCGAATAGGATTCGAATCACCCAAGCGGGTTGTGTGTGAATGTATTCTATGCGCATTAGTCCAAACCAAATTCGTCTTTGGCATTTTTGATAGAGAGTTGGGGTTGTTCTGATTTATAGAGAATGAAAGGGCCCATAATTAGAGCGTCCATATGGGTGCGCATAAAGCAACGATACGTATCTTCAGGTGTATTAACGATCGGTTCGCCACGGACGTTCATAGACGTATTGATAAGAACACTACACCCTGTTGTTGCTCGCATCGTGTGAAGCAAGTCGTAGTAGAATGGATCTTGATCTTCTCGAATGGTTTGTACTCTAGCAGAGCCATCAACATGTGTGATTGATGGTAATGGTGAAATATCAGTGCGAACAGGTGCAACCAACAGCATATACGGAGAAGGGCAGGTGAGTTCAAAATAATCTGTGCAATCCTCTTCCAAGACAGTGGGTGCAAATGGTCTAAATCCTTCTCTCATTTTGATTTTGGCATTGATGATTTGACGCATCTCAGGGTGTCGAGGATCTCCCAAGATTGAACGGTGACCAAGTGCTCGAGGTCCCCATTCCATTCTGCCTTGATGAAGGCCCACGACTTGTGCATCATTGAGTAAGCGTACACCTTCTCTCAAAAGATCAACGCGTTCTTTTCGATGATAGACGGCTCCATATCTATTGAGAATCTTTTGCATGTCTTCAGGACTGTATTCGGGACCTAGATAGGGTGTTGTCAGTTTCCAATCTCGTTTTTTATTGAGAACTTGATGCCACAACCAAAGAGCCGCTCCCATTGCACCACCATTGTCTCCAGCAGCGGGTTGAATGAAAATCTCTTCTACAGGACTGTCGCGTAAGATGTGTCCGTTGGCAACACAATTGAGGGCAACACCACCAGCCAAACACAATTTGGTCAATCCAGTTTGTTCTACGATATTGGTTGCCAACTTCACCATAATTTCGTTGACGACTTCCTGGAGAGACCGAGCGACATCTTTATGATATTGCTCTAGATTGCCATCTTCCATCTTACGTGTCGGAGCACCCATAATCTTTTCAAAAGAGGGTTTGTACATCCTAAGACCGTAATCAAAAGCAAAGTGTTTCATGTTCAACCGAAAAGTACCATCCTCTTTAATGGTGATCAGTTGTTTGATGCGATCGACATATTTTGGCTCTCCATAGGGGGCCAATCCCATAACTTTGTATTCAGCAGAATTAACTTTGAAACCCAAAAAGTATGTGAATGCTGAGTACAGAAGACCAACAGAGTGGGGGAATCGAATCTCATTTCTCAGATCAATGTGTTTGTCTTTTCCAACGCCCCATGTGGTGGTCGACCATTCTCCAACTCCGTCGACTGTCAAAATAGCGGCTTCATCCCATCCACTGGCAAAAAATGCTGACGCGGCATGAGACATATGATGTTCGGAATAGCAAACAGGACCAGTGTATCCAATCTCTTTTTTGAGAACCTTTTTGAAACGAAGCTTGGTATTGAACCACGAGGGCATGCCTTTGACGAATTGACTGATGGATTGTGGAAAGTTTGCAACGTGACTTTTTAGGATGCGTTCAAATTTAACCAATGGTTTGTCGTAAAATGCGACAGCCTCAATATCGTCTATGGAGATGCCAGCAAACTTAAGTGCCCATTCCGTTGCCAACCGTGGAAAGGCTGAGTCGTGTTTTTTACGAGAGAATGCCTGTTCATCTGCCGCCGCAATTGGAACGCCATCTTTAAGAAGGCAAACAGCCGCGTCGTGGTAAAAACAAGAGATGCCGAGAATGTACATAAACCGTTCCGTATTGAAGTTATACCATCTGTATCATTGCAAAGAACTCTTGACTAAATCTTCAGTCTCTTGGATTGATTTTTTCAATGCATTGGATACCGTTCCACCGATATTGACCATTTGATTGACTGTATCAATTGTCAATTGAGGATTGGCAGAACCAGATTCTTCAAGGGTATCCACTTGTGAAATCATGTCTCGGATGGCCAATTCAGGCATATCAGACAATAAAATACGCCGTCGAGCAGATTGTAGTGCTTCTGTGAGTTCACGGTATTGTGCCACCCCAACGCGTTGGCTTTTTTTCCAATTCTTGTGTTGAGTTGATTTGTGACTGGTCTTCCATAATTGACCTGAGAGCCAGATTCCAGTCCCCAATGCTACTGGTATCCATCCAAAGCCTACGATGCTAAGTCCAATACTCCCTAGTAATCCGATGTGCATTCCATACCCCAAGGCCGAGTTGCCCAATGGACCGGTAGATGGTTGTATATCCAGTGTAATGGGAACATTACTGTATGATTTACGTTTCTCGTCGGCTTCTTGGTAAGTCTGTGCACCATCAATGGGAATGGACGTTCCTCGATTATATGCTGTACACAAAGGTTCCGGATCGATCTGTGCAATGGCTGCCAATTGTTTGGCGACAGATGGTGAGGCAATCTTTGGAGCCACAATTAGGTATTTTGGTAAGGGGATATCTTTGGTGGCATAAGACACAACTTGTTGAGCAGATGTCTTTTGGGGAGTTGCATCTTGGATCTCGACTGTTGATAAGACAAGAGGAATGTTGGATATTGGGAGGTTCGGTAGGACGTTCATTGTCAATGCTGCTTGGATCCATTCTTGATATAGAGGGGGCAATGTTGGTAGCAATGTGGAAGCCTTGACGGTGGCAAGCCATTGTTCAAATTGAGTCAAAGAGTCCCAAGACAGATTTTGATGATGAGATAACACAACCATCATCGCAATTGAAAAGCCAACGTTGACTTCTAGAGAGGGGGGATGAAGTGGGTTGACACGTATTCGACTTGGTTGAGTTGTTTCTCCGAATTGACGCACAACAACAGTGGTATTTAAGAGGGTGATTTCTTGTGGTTGCAAATAAGGTACTTCAGGCAAAGCCTGGACTACTTGTGAAATAAAGTGCTCCCACATATGGGAAGGCACTCCATCAGAAATGATGAATTCTGATGTTGGAAGAGGGTATATTGCAAATGGGTATGTGTTTTCACTCCCCTGTACAATACAGTGTTGATTTTGAGAATGGACGTCCACAAAATATTGGGGTTGAGTCGGTGTCAGCATTTCTGTGGGGGTAATGGAAAGCAATTCCATTTGTTTGTGTTCTTTGGTATCCCATACAATCCATCGAGTGGTACGATTCAAATTTGGTAGTTGGTGCTCCAATCTCCAACGGTTTAAAATGAGTAGTTGGCTTTTAAACATTATTTTTTCCAGTTTGGGAATCTGATGAACACATGGTGGGCCTGAAATGATTCGATTGTGCTATTGTACGTAGAACGACGACGCTTTTATGAGGATAAATATGACACAATCGACGACACCTATCAACCTTGAAGATGTGGTAGGATTTTTACAAGAAACAGATATTTTTTCTCTTCTTACTCCAACGGAATTGTCTGAGATCACCACAATCTTAGAGTTTCAGCGCTTTGCAAAAGACGAGGTTGTGTTTTCTGAAGGAGACATTGGAGATGCTTGGTATGTTCTATACGAAGGTGCTCTTTCAGTCATCAAACATGTTCCCTTCCAAAAGGATAGAAAAGTTGCTGTTCTTCAAGCCCCTGCAGTCTTTGGTGAAATGGCTATCTTGAGTTCTGTTCCCCGGTCTGCAACCATTATTTCAAAAAGCAATGTTGTGGTGATGCGTTTTGCACGCCGCAAGTTTGAAAGATTGCTTGAAGAAGGAAGTTTGGGTGCATATAAACTGGCTTTGGGAATGGGGGTTGTGTTGTCTGACAGACATCGTTTGTTGACAGAACAAGTTGCTCAACTCACTCAGCAACTTGATGATATAGAAACGTCCAATGATGTGGATGGAGAAAACACCGATTTGTTTGATCGAACAGACATGTTCGTAATCGATAAGTAAGACTCTATGATTGTTGGATTAATTGCGTTGAGTTCTTTGAGCGTTGCAGAACCATCTTCGATTCGGATTTCGGCGCTTCCCATGTCGACATATCAAGCCAAACAAGATTCAGTCTATTGTGCTGATTGGAATGATGAGTTTGTATTGTGTCCCTTGAAAGTGGTTGGCAATGGCCTAGAATTTACCAACATGACCAAAGTAACCTCCAGTTTGTTGCTGGATCAAATGCGCCGACAGAGTATAGACTCCGTTGTTAAGACTCGATTCTCTTTTCAATCTATGGACGGATCTGAACAGGGGTATTGGGCTACAGGTGTTCAAGATGGCTTTGATGCGGCAGGTTGGTTGCATCCACAGAAACTTGAACGGATAGCTGGTGGACCTGTGATGGCAGCTCAACCGTCTAGAGGTACATTTTGTTTTTGGTCAAAACTCTCAACAGATATTCATAAAAATATGGCGGTCGGCATCAAGGAAACATACCAGTCATCATCCAGTCCAGTATCCCCAAAGATTTATCAGTGGGATGGAGAGCAATGGACAGTATGGGGAGAGGCTGTTCCAGCAACAGAGTCAACGGAAGAGAACACTTCTCAGAGCAGTGACTCGAAACAACCAAAAATCAAATAGGACAACATCGTGATTCAGCAAAAAGTTCGAAATGTATTGCGGCGTATTGCAAAGAGAGTTGAGAAAAATCATCTCTTTGAACAACAAGGCGAACGCTCTGTACAACCACCTATTTTTCATGATTCCACTTCCAAGAGAGTTCAACCCATGAAGGCTAGCGAGATTGAAGAACGCTTGCTGAGTGCAAGGGTCGTCAATCATTGGGCTACATGGTGTGCTCCTTGTGTTGAAGAGTTGGACATTCTCGCTTCAATCCAAAGTCACATTGGTGCAGAAAAAATGCTGGGTATTAACTGGGATTTGTTTCAAGGTGGACCATTGTCTGAAGCATTGAATGAAGTGACAACGGCGGCTTCTGGTGAAGGTATTGAATACGATCATTGTGTCGTCACAGATGAGCCAGAACAGTTTTTTGCTCATTTTGACCTAGAAGAGCAATTGGTTCCTCAAACGTTTGTATACTCTCCAACATTTGAAGTGTTGTTTCATCGAGTAGGAGTGTTGACGCAAGAGGACATCGCTGCGATTGTAGAATTGGTTCAAGGAGAGTAATATGAGTGAGCAAACCGATTTGTTAAAATCTGTTCTGAAAACTGTTTTGAAGCAGGGAGCGGGTGGCGCAAAAAAAGTGGGTCAAGAGTCAAAACGCCAAATGACTGTACGAACATTGAAACAACGAAAACAAACGTTGTATCAAAAGTTGGGCAAAGAAGTAGAGCAATTGGTCAAACAGGAGGAACTTTCCCATCCTGGTTTGGATCGTGCGTTGCAACATTTGGCTGAAGTCGAGGCAGAACTACAGCGTGTGTCGAAAGTATTGGCTTCCGAGTCTCAGGAATCATCAGAAACCACAGATTCTTCTGAATAGACAGGCAACCTGCAACTAAGGTGTTCTGTAACAGTCATCAATTTTCTCAAAAAGACCACATTTACAAGGATCGAAACAGGTATCCACGCAATTAGATCACCTGTTAAACCATCCCAATGTGTCGTGCATAAATTGTGATCAATTGATTAAATAGAGAATGGTTATCTGTTAAAAGGCTTGGTGTGATCTTGTACGGAGGGTGGCGTGATTTTTGTGGCTCCCCATTCTTGTACACATTTCAGGTCTGTTTTGTTGTAATACACCCACCAAACACCGACTGGATCAACACCTACAGAGATGTTGAAAGCCCCATTTTGTCTAAGTACGACGGTAGATTGTTGAAAGTTTTCTCCATCTTTGCTTAGAGAGACTTGAAATTCTCCCGGTCTTCCATTGGTCATACCGTACAATCGATATCCCCCCTCAGGATCAGCAAGCGCATCTGGTGTTGCAAAGCGTTGTCGAGTGTTGAACGTTGGAGGTTCGAATCTTGGCCATGTCTTACCATCTGCAGAGACCCAAGCCATTGTAGTGTGATCCAACGGTCCCACAAATAGAATCTCAGACCCATCTTTACGGGTTAAAATTGCAGGGTCAGCACCTCCATTGCTTCCTTCAGAAGAAGAAACAATGATATCTGGAGTGGGAAAGTCTAGGAGAGATGAACTGACAGTTCTATAAAAGTGATGTGGTTTTTTAGATGCCATCGGACCATGTTGAGTGCGATTCATAGAGTTGGGTTCGACTGCAAAAAAGTTGATTCGAAATTGTCCATCTGCGGTGATTCCGATGTCTGGGTCTACCAATTCTAGTGGTGAGTCCAAATGGAGATTTGGAGACAATGTTTGTAGTCCTGCATCACTCATGGTATCAACGGCAAGCCCAAGCCCACCGAATCCTATGAGTCCACGTTGCCAAAGAATGTCGGGGTCTTGTTGTAGAGTCTCTACGAGTCTGTTTGGACTGGTATCGTTGTACACTATGATGTGTCGTCCAATTGTATCAATCACCACATCGGCAACGGATGCCGATTGGAGTACAAGTTCTTCAGGACCGTCAAACTTCAATCCATCCATTGAGGACCGTCTGTGCACCTGATCGCAATGTAGGGTGGTTTGAGTATGGTATTGCTTCATCAGTGTGTCGATGGATTCTATATCTTGCTCATGTACGCAACGATTCTTTTCAAGACGTATAAAATAATCAATTAATGTAGCATCATTGGATAAAGGAGTAGAGCATGGTTCTTGTGAACACGATGCTAGGATTGATAATATTAGCATGGCGCTTTAACCTCTAAAAATCGGAGCCAGATTTGGTAGACTTGCTTGGATAATATACTTTCGGGGTGGAATTGTACACCAAAGCACGGAAGTGTGTCATGTGCAAATGCTTGTATGCAACCGTCCTTGCTGGTTGCCAGTATTTGCAATGAACTTGGTAGGCTGTGTACCTGCAAGGAGTGATACCGTCCTACTTGAAGTGGGTTTGGCAAGTCTGTAAATAGTGATGAGTTGGTGTGGTGAACAGATGACGGTTTACCATGTTGAACCTGCGGGGCATGCCCAAGAGTTCCACCAAAGAATATTCCGAGAGCTTGATGCCCTAGACAGATTCCAAGGATTGGAATCCTATGAACAAAACGTTCAATTACATCCATCATAATGCCCGATTTTTCTGGTGTTCCAGGTCCTGGGCCCAATACGATATGCGTTGGTGCCAGTGCTTCAATTTGTTGTACAGTGCATTCATCACTTTTCCACATGGTACATCTACAGTCTAAAAGGGCAATTTCATGTAAAATGTTGTAGACAAAAGAGTCATGGTTGTCGAGTAACAGTACGTTGGGTATCTTGTGTTCAGGATGCATGATGGACATTATTATACGTGGGAGAACATATGGACGTAACACAATTTTTACTCAAAGCCTTAACGGAAGGTGCATCAGATGTGTATCTTTCTGAAATTGATGGCGTGAGTGTTCGAAAAGATGGTTGTGTAGAACGTATTTATACTGGTGAACTGCCTCTCCAAGAATGGTTGTCATCAAGTTTAAATGCCAAACAATGGGATGATGTTCAACACACTGGAGATTTGGATGCTGGTCTCCAAGTTGGGGAACATCGATTTAGATTGAATATTGCGATGGCTCAAGGAAGATGGAATGTGGTTGCCAGGCCATTGGTGAGTGGCCAATTTACCTTTGAAGAATTGGGATTACCAACCGTTGTGGCCTCATTTTCAAAATCGCGATCGGGGATTGTTTTGGTCACAGGAGCAACAGGTTCTGGAAAGTCGACGACTTTGGCCGCCATGGTTCATGATATCAATCAGCGATTTCCCTACCATATTGTGACGATTGAAGACCCGATTGAATTTATACATTCCCCAATTATGTCTAAGATCACTCAGCGTGAGGTTGGAGGAGATACACAATCCTTTAATGAAGGATTGCGTCGAGTGGTTCGTCAAAGTCCCGACGTCATAATGATCGGAGAAATGAGAGACAAAGAAAGCATTCAAGTTGCTTTGGCCGCGGCATTAACAGGACATCTTGTCTTGGCAACACTTCATACCATTGATGCATCACAGACACTACAGAGATTGATGAGTTACTTTCCAGAGCATGCTCGAGCCCAAGTGGCAATGGATTTGTCTCTGTCATTGCGTGGGATCGTTTCTCAACGGTTGTTGCCAAAAATACTTGGTGGTAGGGTATTGGCCACAGAGATTTTGACAAACACACCTGCAGTTGGTCAGTTGTTGAGGGAACGTGATTATTCTGGGCTCGAAGATTTGATGCGATCTTCAAGAACGGATTCACTGTGTACTTTTAATCAATCGATTTTGGAGTTGGTTCAAGTTGGTTCTGTGGATAAGACTGTTGGACTGGCCTATTCATCCAATCCAGATGAGTTGGCATTGTTGTTACAAGGCATGGGAAGTGCAGGTCAGAGTTATGCTCTCCAAAAGACAGACCAACAGCCCATCCCTAATATTAAAGAAATGTTGTACATGGCTTTGTCAAAAGGGGCATCAGATTTACACCTCACATCTCATCGCCATCCATTGATCCGAGTAAACGGGCATTTAAGGCCACTGATAGAACAG
>Ga0206130_10009498_pt1 | contig 10165 bp, 9 predicted proteins | sample Helgoland_Spring_9_FD_148637 | JGI IMG/M metagenome (GOLD analysis project Ga0206130, IMG submission 148637) | Pelagic subsurface seawater microbial communities from Kabeltonne, Helgoland, North Sea - Helgoland_Spring_Bloom_20160512_1 | ecosystem: Environmental > Aquatic > Marine > Epipelagic ...
TTTATAATTACAGTGATATGGAGTATGTATTCTATAATAAATAAGGTTAAAGGAAATATCGTCTCTGAAGATATAATTAATGAATATAACACTATGAAGCATATTTTAAAAAGTAAAAATATTAAATGAATGTTATATCTTTACCTTGATATTTATTGATATGATATATTAATTTAAACTTACATAATTTATTTATATGTTTATATGAGAAATTAATACCGTTATAATTAGATTTATGAACAGAAATCTTACCAATATCTGTTTTAATAACTATAAAGTTTTTATCAATTGAATATATTTCACCATATATATTTTTTTGTTCTAATAATGTTAATCTTTTTAAAAGTTCATCATTATTATTATTTACAATATTATATTTAGGTATATATCGTTGTTGTTCATTTTTACGTTTATTCACTTGATCCCAATACATATTTTTCCAATCATTAATATTCATTAATTATAAATTTGAATATTATTTAAAGGTAAATAAACTTTAAGTATTGGAAATGGATAATTTATTAAACAGTTTAAATGAATATTCAAATGTATCTAAATTAGAAATAACAAGTGAAACTTGTTGTGAAGATTATACAAACCACAGTGTATCTGAAGAAAAAAGTATATGTCGTGTATGTGGTAATGATATAAATAGTAATATAAGTTTCTTACCAGAGAAATGTTATGATAATAAGAATCAATCACATCATGGTATGCCTGTGAATGAATTATTACCAGATACTAACCTTGGTTCAGTTGTTGGTGGAAAACATTATAGTAATTATAATATGAGATTAGTCCAACAAGTAAATAATTATTCTTCTATTACTTATAAGGATAGATCCGTATTACAGGTATTTACATTAATCGCAGATTGTTGTAAAAGACATGGTATAAATGATAAGATAGTTGGTGAAGCAAAAAGTATATATAAACATATTTGTGAAAAGAAAATATCTAGAGGTTCAAATCGTAAAGGAATAATAGCAGCTTGTGTATTTATGGCATCTAAGAATGTTGGTAATCCAAGATCAAGTAAAGAAATAAGTAAAGTATTTGATTGTGATTCAAAAGTAATTACAAAAGGTATTAAATCTGTAAATGAAATATTAAGAATACATAAATTAGGTGATAGAGTAAATAAAGAAAGAGTTGAATATTCTGATTTAATAACTAGATTCTGTAATAATATAAATATTGAACCAAAACAAATAGATGAAATACATTTATTGGCAAAAAACTTATTAAAAAAATATAAATCTGAATTGTCTTCATGCACTCCTTCAAGCCTATCAGCCAGTTTTATATATTATTATATTTATTTAAATAAATTAAAAATATCTAAAAAAGACCTGTCAGAAAATACACATATCAGTATAGTGACAATACAAAAAATAGTAAATTTATTAAATGATTTAGAAATTAAAAAAAATGAGATTTATTAGATTTATAATTTAATGTTTTCCTATTATTTTTTATCGTATAATAAATATTTACATTATTATAATTATGATTAATATTTAAATTAAATATTTCACATATTAATATAATAAATGGATCACAACAACTACATAAATATCCATTATTTATATTATTAATATTATATTCTTGAATCATTTTAAAATTTTCTTTTAATAATTTATCACTTAGATATTCCGATTGCCACTTAACTTTTGAACAAATTTTATTATTTTTTTTTAATAAATTAATAAATTCTTTAATATTAATTTTTTTATTAGAATTAATTAATTTCATATCTTCATCAGTTAATTTCCTATATATACCGTCCCAAAAACAAGTCATATATATAATATATTTATAAAATTTGAAATAAATTTGATTATATTAAAGATATTAAAATAATATAATTATATTATGACTCAATTCCAGATATTAGATATTTCATCCGATGATATTGAAAAAGATGGTGAAGAACCTGTATTCATTATAACATTATATGGTAAAACTAATATTGTGAATAAAGGGTTTAATAAAAATATAGTATGTCATATTGAAGGATTTAAACCATTCTTTTATTTAAAATATCCTAATAGTTGGACGAATTCATTTATAAAATCTAGTTTCTTTGGTGTAAGATATTTAAATATAGAAGGATATATTCATGATTTATCTAATTCTAAATTACCACCTAAAAGTAAAGAATTTTATGGATATCATTTAGATGAAAATTTTAATGAAAAAGAATTTAAATTTATTAAATTAGAATTTATAAATTATGATAATATGAAAAAAAGTATTCGTGAAATAAAAAAATATTGTGGAAAATATTATCAAGATATTAATATAAATAAAATTAAGAATGATACTAAAGATAAAATAATAGAATTTATAAATTTAAGTAAAGAAAATGAAGAATATAGATTTGATAGTAATTTATATGAATCAAATATTCATCCTATTTTAAGATTTATACATGAAACAAATATAAAACCCTGTGGATGGGTTGAAATAATCAGTGGAAAAGAAGTAGATGGTGATAAAAAAAGATTTAATGTAGATATTGAATATAAATATTTAGATATTAAATATTTAAAACCTATTGATAAGAATGAAATTAATAAATTTATTATTGCTTCTTTTGATATTGAATGTGATAGTTCTCATGGAGACTTCCCAAATCCTAAAAAAGATTTCCGTAAGCTATGTATTAATATAGTAGATAGATATAAATTAGAAAAACCTGAACTAGATAATACTATAATAAAATGTGTAGTAAAATGGTTAAATTTGGCAGAATTAACCGATGGTGATATATATATCGATAAAATACATATTGAAAATGGACCAATATCTAAAAAATCTATTGATAATATGGTGAATAATTATAAAGATGAAATATGTAGATTATTAAAAGATAGTATTATAGATTCTAAATTAAGAGAATTTTGTGTAAAAGAATTAAATAATATATTCTGTAAATTAAAAAATGATGAAAATGAACAAATAATTGTAAAAGGTGATCCTATAATTCAAATAGGGACTGTATTTCATAAGTATGGTGATAAAGAACCATATGATAGAAGTATTGTTGTAATTGGACCACAAAAAGATATGGATGAAAATAAAATATGTAATGATTTAGATAATATAAATGTATATCGTTGTAATACAGAAAAAGAATTATTATTAAAATGGAAAGATTTAATGTTAAAACATAATCCAGATTATATTACAGGATATAATATATTTGGTTTTGATTTTGATTATATAATAAAAAGAGTTGAATCATTATTTAAATGTGAATCAAGTTGTAAATTTAATTATTTCACTAAAAGTATGAATCATAAACATTCATGTGAATCTCATATGTTTTATAAACTAGGAAGATTAATGAAAGATAATAATAAAGATTATTTTAATAATATAGAATTATCTGATCCACCTGTTGCTAGTAATAAGAAAAACCCAGATTTTTGGACATATAAAGAGAAAAGATGTAAAACAGTTACTAAAAGATTAGGAAATCAAAATGATGATGAAGATAGTGATTTTATGCAAAATACATTAAAATATATTCATATGGATGGTAGAATAATATTTGATGTTCAGAATGAAATTAAAAAGGGAACTTCATTGGATTCATATAAATTAGATAATGTATCTTCTCATTTTATGAGAGGTAAAATTATAGGAAAGAAAAGATGTGTTAAAGTTAATATTACTTATATTGAAACTAATAATATAGGTAATTTAAAAATAGGGGATTATATATCAATATCTATCTTAACAAAATATGGTGAAATGAAATATAATAACGGAGAAAAGTTTATAATATTAGATGTAAAGGATAATTCTATAAAAATAAAAGGATTATTAAATTATATTAAAGAATATGGTGATAATTTTATAAAAGCAGAATGGTGTTTAAGTAAGGATGATATATCACCACAAGAACTATTTGATGCTCATAAAGTAATGGATCCTATTGAAGGACCAAAAGGAAGAGCTAGAATAGCAAAATATTGTATCATGGATTGTGAATTATGTATTCATTTACTATTATTATTAGATTTCATACCAAATAATATGGGTATGAGTAATGTATGTTATGTTCCTCAAACATTTATATTCTTAAGAGGACAAGGTATAAAAGTTCAATCATTAGTTACTAAGTTTTGTAGTGATAATAATATTAGAGTCCCTACATTAAAACAATTCAAAGAAGAAGAATGTGATAACTCAGGATTTGAGGGAGCAATTGTATTGGAACCTAAAACAGGTATATATTTAGATGATCCTATTGCTGTATTGGATTATGCTTCATTATATCCTACATCAATTAAAGAAAAGAATTTATCACATGATACATATTATGGTGAATGGTCTAAAGTAAAAAAAGATATTGAAAATATGGGATGGATCGAAGAAGAAGATTATAACCGTATTAAATATTTAGATTATAAATATGAACAAAAAGAAGGAACAAAAGTTATTGAGAAAAAAGAAGTAATGGAACTAGATAAATATGGTAAAAAAATATTAGATGATAATGGTAATGAAATACATAAAAAAATAGATTGTGTATTCTTAACAAATAAGAGAAAACAAGGTATTATACCAACAGTTGTGAGCGAATTATTAAGTGCTCGTCAAAGAACTAAGAAATTATTAAAACTAGAAAAAGATGAAGATAAAAAGAAAGTATTAGATGGTTTTCAATTAGCATATAAATTAACAGCTAATTCAGTATATGGTCAATTAGGTGCTAAAACATCTAGTATATCCTTTAAAAAGATTGCTGCTTGCACTACAGCGATTGGTCGTGATAGAATTGATGATGCTAGTAGATTAGTTAAAAGTTATGCTGAAGATAATGGTATGTTTGAACCTGATGTGGTATATGGAGATACAGATTCTATATTTGTAAAATTTAGTAGAAATACTGGCGGAAAAGTATTAAAAGATAAAGAAGCGTTAGAATATTGTATAAAATGTGGTATAGAAGCAGGTAAATATATTACAGAACATTTACATAAAGAAAATAAAGAACCACAAGATTTAGAATATGAAAAGACTTTCTGGCCATTTATACTTATATCTAAGAAAAGATATACTGGTGAGAAATATGAATATTCATCCGATTTTAAAGATGCTAAAAGAACTTCCATGGGTATCGTGACTAAAAGAAGAGATAATGCTCCGATTGTTAAATATGTATTTGGTAATTTAATTAATAAATTAATGTATGATAGAAATATAGCAACAACAAAACAATGGTTAGAATATATATTATCAAAGATTGTAAAAGGTGAAGAACATATGAGTATGTTTATATTATCAAAAACATTAAATAGTTATTATAAGAATCCTGATTCTATTGCTCATAAAGTATTAGCAGATAGAATTGGTAGAAGAGACCCAGGTAATAAACCTAAAGCAAATGATAGAATACCATACGCTTATATTGAAATACCTAAAGAAATGGAACAAGAATTTATAGGTTATAAAATGATTCCTAAAAAAATCCCAACTGGTAGAAAAAAAATGATTACTAAAACAATTGATAATGGTTTTTATAAAAATGGAAAACCAAAAACAAAGAAAGTTCGTGTAGAAGAAGGTGAAGAAATATTTAAAACAATACAAGTCCCTGAAGGTGAACCTAAATATAAAAAGAAAAATGTATTACAAGGTGATAGAATAGAACATCCTGATTATATTATTGAGAATAATTTAAAATTAGATTATAGATATTATATATCAAATCAAATAATGAATCCAGTTAAACAAGTATTAGATATTACTATGAGTCCTGAAGAATCTATGTTATTATTTAATAAATTTCTTAAAAAAGATTACAACTGAATTAAATATATAAGATTTAAATTTATAATTATATTTATGTTTTTATATTTTTTTACATTATATATATATTTTTTTTTATATAATATATAATATAAAGGATGTCTTCAGATTCAGATGAAGAATTAAGAAATCAACTAAGAATAGAAAGAATTGCTAAAAAGCATGTAGAACAAGACACTTGGATATTGGATGGTAATTCTACATCAGATGAAGAATTTATAGAGCATTATGCAACTGAACATGGTGGACCAGAAGATCTAATTAGTGAATTTAATAACCAAAGGAGAGAATTAAAAGAATCTATGCCACCAGAATTTAAAATATCTAAATTAGTAGAGGCAGATGGTCCTAGATCTAGAAATGAAATAGAGCGTTTAATAAAAGAACATGATATAGATATTAATAGTGTTTATTTATATGAAAAATTAGGAAAAGGTAATCTAAAACCAATAGAACCTATATTTTTACATATTAAAAGTGCACCAATGTATAAAATGTTAAAAAAATACGGGGTTATAAATATGGCAGGTTTAAATGGTGAAACATTATTACATAGAGCATGTAGACACTGCTATAATCCAGTGATAAAACTATTATTACAATCAGGTATGGATGTAGATGTGGTTGATAACCAAGGACGAACACCTTTATTTTATTGTGGGTCTAATTTTAGTGTATCAGATATATTATTAAAACATGGTGCAAATATTAATCACCAGTCTAATAATGGTAGAAATGTTTTATTGGAAACATTATCACCTGGTAGGGGAACTTGGGGTTTAGAAAAAAGAATAGAACATTTTATAAAAAATGGTGGAGATATTAATGCCAAGGATAATGAGGGAAATACTGTGTTAAATTATTTAATGGCTATATTTGAGAATGAAATATCTGGAGTAAAGAAGAATATAAGATATAGTGGATATCCAGAAGGAACAACTCTACAAGATATTTATAATAAACACCTACCTGCTATTAATAATCTATTTGAACATGGTTTAAGTCCATTTAATAAAGGTAAAACATCGGGTAAAATGATTGGAAAAATACCTGCTGATCATTATTATATAGTAAAAGAACTATATACAAATTATCTATGTAGGTTATTAAATTCTAAACAAAAATTAGCATTAGCAAATCTTTTTATTAGAGATAATGAACCTAATTTCCCAGTTGAAGTAATACAAATGATCAGTGAATTATTAGAATTACCATCTGAAATAACAGAAGGTATGAGAAAAGATACTGATAAAGTTTTCTTTAAAATATTAAAAGAATCTATCCAAGAATTATATCCTACATTTGATACAGATGATATGGTAAAAAGATATAAAGAATTACTAAGCACTCCCGGATTAAATTCAAGACAAAAAGAAATGTATCAAAATCAATTAAATAGAAGGATAATGAGTTTAAAAGATAAGGGAATATCTATAAAATCAAGACATGCCAATAAATCTAGGAAACAAGCACGTTCAAAAATAAGGGGTTTAAGTAGACATTCTAGATCAGTTAGTGATAAATCAATACCTAATAAATCTGAAAGAGATTCAAGAAGTGTCGGTTCTAAGAAGAAAATGAAATCTAAGAAAAAAATGAGATCTAAGAAAAATAAAAGAAGATAATTATTTATTTTTTAATAATTTCATTTCTTCTTTTCTGAAAGTGATATCATAGAAAAAAATATAAGAATTATAAAAACTACCAAAAAACCAAATCATAAATTGATATGCTATATAGAATCCATAAAAATATCTCATATTTAAATACATATAATACAAATTAAATGGATTAAATATAAAAAATGGGTTATACATATATAATATTAAAATAAAATATTGTATAATATATAACATGGGATTAATAGGAGGGGGAATAAAAAAAGGTATTCAGAAAGTATTTCCAACTTATAATTTTATTCATATATTTTTATTAATGTTTGTAATTATATTAATAAAAATGGTATTAGTAAAATATTGTTATAATGAAGTAATGCCTCGAATAATGAAAGATGATAAAGTATATAAATTAACATATACAGATTCATTATTATTAGTAATTTTAGTAAGTAGTTTAATTTAATCAAAGAAATCTTTAAATTTTAAATGCTTTTGTTTTTTTAATATCTGGAAAATATCAATATCTTCTTCTGAGAAACATTGATATTCTTCGTTCATAATATAATTTATACAAAAATCCACTGTTAATTTTTGTGTATCTAATATTGTATTTAAATCTAATTTATTAATATTTTTAATTAATATATCTATATTAAATTTATTATTATATAAATCCATATTATTAATATTTAAATTATTATCATTCATTATAATTATATTTAATAAAATAATATATATATATATTCAAATTTAAATATAATGATATAATATATATATATATATATATGAATGTAGAAGAAAATTTTATAGCATTTGGTTGTTGGAATAATGGATATTGCGGTGATAAAGTTAGCAATGGTTTATCAATGGTAATGGACGCATTATTAAATGAAGATAAAAATACAAATAAAATAATTGTATTAGGTGATAATTATTATCCAGGTAGTATTGAATTAAAAGGAAAAGATAAATCTAAAAGTAAATCAGAAAAAAGTAAAGTTAGTAAATCAGAAAAAGGTAAAGTTGGTAAGAAAGATAAGAAAAGTAAGAAAGGAGATGTTAAGATAAAGAAATTGAATAGAAGAAATCTTATGAAAGGATTTGATTGTTTGGCTCAAGCGTCAGATAGTTTAGATGCTGAAGTATATTTATTAACAGGTAATCATGAAACTGATAAATTATTAGATGATATAGATGTAGAATATACACCTGAAAATATTGAACAAAATAGTTATGATTGTTTATCATTAGAATTACAAAAAGAAATAGTTGTAGATAATGCTAAATTTAATTTAATAGGTTGGGAACCTACAGGATTTAAATCAGATTCTTCTGAACAATTATCAGAAGAAGGATATTTTGATATAAAACATACTGATTCAATGATGTATATTTATTTAGATACTAATATATATGAGGATGAAGCCAATGTATGTGGTTTAGATCAGGATATATTAAGAAGAAATGTTCAAAGAAAAATAATAATAGAATTAATTAAACATCCTGGAAAAAGTGTTACATTTTTCGGACATGTTCCATTATTCACATGTAGATTGAAAAAAGGAGAAAATATAGGTTCATTATGTAATAATAGTGAATTAATTTTTAAAGATATATTTAATCATTCAAAAATATCAAAATTATTATTAAATACTAAATATGTATATTATATATGTGCGGATACACATTATTATCAACAGAGTATGATAACATTAACTAATGGTTTAGTATTAACACAATATATTGTAGGAACAGGTGGAGCTGATCTAGATGTTCATAGTGAAAATATTGGTATATGCTTACCAACATCTATAGTTAAAAAAGGAAAAAGATTACCTATACCCAATACACATATATCTGAAAGTTATATCATTCAAAATGAAGATACATTCGGTTATTTGAAGTGTGAAGTATTTGATGGACAATTAAATACTATGTTTGTGAATGTAGATTATTATTCTAGATTACCTAAAAAAATTAAAGGTTCTAAAAGATTAAAAATAAAAAAAACATTTAAAAAAAATAAATCTAAAAAATATAAAAAAAGTAAAAATAAAAAAATAAATAAATAAATAAATAAAATTTGAAATATTTATTTATAAATAAAATAAATATATATATAATATTTGAATGGCTGATATAAATAGTATGAATAATATTAATATGGGGGGAAAAACAATTAAAGAATTACATAATTTATGTAGATTAAATGATTGGACTGGTTACAGTAAATTAAATAAGGGTGATCTTATTAAATTTTGTGAAAAGAATCAGGAAGAAGATAAGTTAAAATGTAATATTTGTAGAAGAATGTTTTGTAGTTGTAAATTAAAACAAGGAACAGTTCATATTATATGTGATTTTTGTGGTGATAAAGGCCATGATTTATATAATTGTATAAAAAAGAGAGAAGAATCTATGAAAGAATGTTTTGAAGACCCATTTATTTCTAATGATACTTCTTATGATATAATAGATGAAGAATATTATGAAGAAAATATAAATAATGAAGAATGTAATGAAGATAAAATGGGTTTAATATTGGATATACCAGAAGAAGAACTTGCAATACAAACATTATTTGAATTAGAAGATTTATTAAATAAAAAAAAAAAAAAAAAAAAAAAAAAAAAAAAACAAAAAAAAAAAAAAATTAAAAAAAATTAAAAAAAAAAATTAAAAAATAAAAAAGAAAAAAAAAATAATGTAGTTATAAAAAA
>Ga0206130_10009506_pt1 | contig 10157 bp, 6 predicted proteins | sample Helgoland_Spring_9_FD_148637 | JGI IMG/M metagenome (GOLD analysis project Ga0206130, IMG submission 148637) | Pelagic subsurface seawater microbial communities from Kabeltonne, Helgoland, North Sea - Helgoland_Spring_Bloom_20160512_1 | ecosystem: Environmental > Aquatic > Marine > Epipelagic ...
GCGGCGCTTTAGAACACATGCTGAGGCCGAGGCCGCCATCTTCGAATACATTGAGGTCTTCTACAACCGCCAGCGCCGTCATTCAGGCGTCGGCTACAAAACGCCAAAACAGGCTTTCGAAGATATGGCTTGGAAAATGGCCGCGTAGGGTCAATAAGCAAACTGTCCGGAAAACGGGACGAAGTTCATGCCACAATCCGGGGACCTTTAGCTCAATGGGCCAGCGCCGCGCACAACCTGAACTGCATGGAACTCCGGTGAGAAACTCGTTTGTAGCTACCATATAGAAACTCCATTCAACCTATGAAGGAACTAAATCGCATATCAGTAAGTCAAATGATATGTGGGGTCGGCACACCGCTAACAATTAATTCGTACCTTCAAAATGTTCTAAAACCTCAGAGATCTTATTTAAATCTGCTACAATTGTCGCCGCATTAAGATCATTAGCAACCTTTGGCATTCCATAAATAGCAGAGCTAGACTCATCTTGAGCAATTGTCATGCTCTGATTATTTCTCATTTTTAAAAGACCGAGCGCACCATCCGAACCCATTCCAGTCAGCAACACTCCAACAGAGTAACATTCCTTCAATTCTGATATCGAACCAAATAAGATATCTATGCTGGGACAATGGCTGTTCACTTTTTCAGAGCCTCCTTTAACAACAAATAGCACATCATTTTGCATTCGCACCATCATGTGCTGGTTTCCAGAAGCAACTATAATAGTATTTTTTTTTATTTTTTGGTTTTTCTGGAAAGCTACAACGCTAAGTGAAGTTAGGCTCTGCAGACGATCACAGAATCCTGGAATAAAACGATCGGCCATATGGAGAACAATTAAAACTGGTGGAAAGTTTTTAGGGAAGCTTTCAACTAGAAAAACCAATGCATCTGGACCACCAGTTGAGGCACCAATGGCAACCAAATTCGGCCTTATACTAAAATCAATTTCGTTTTTCAGTTGGGAAATTTCACTAAATTTTTCTGATTTAAGGTTATATTCAAACAAAATATTTTGAATAAAATTAAAGGCTTTTTTCTCTGGTTTTTGATGAAACGAAATATATTTTAATTTAGCCACATTGATTTTTTCTATATAATTTTCAATCCCTTTCTCATAAAAAACCATCACGTCAGCACCTAAAATATGCAATGCCGCGTTTAACTCGTCTACATTCAATAAGAACGCATATGATAAATCTAATATTAGAAAATCAACGCGCGTATTTAGTAGTCTTTTATTTGTGATGGAAGAAACTATTTTATAGTTGCCAACCAAATTTGTCTCGAAGTATTCCTCAAGCGTGCGTCTTAATGTTGCACTTGGCGAAACAAATACAGTCATCATTTTTGGATCAGTCTTTATAAAATTATTCATTTTTTATAAACTCCATTCCCTATTCTTGAGAGGCCATATTTTTTAAATTCAAAATTTTCTGCATCTCCAACAAACAAAAATCCGTTATCACTTAAATTGTTAATGAGATTTGATTGAATAAGGTCACGGTTTTCGTCAACAAAATAAAAAAGAACGTTTCTACAAAATATTATATGAAATTTTTTCTTAAATGGGTATGATGATATGTTGAGGTTAAACGGCCGAAAAACTACTTCATTTCGAATATATTCGTGGAATTTAAAATTATGTTCATCTACCTCTTGGACATACTTTTTTATCAGCAGCTTCATTTCAGCTCCAACTTTAATATTTTCATACATGCCAATTTTTGCATTATTTAGAGATGTTTGTGAAATATCTGTTGCAAGTACACCTGCTTTAATTTTGCTATAGTTAGAGCCAAAATATTGTAATAATGAAATGACGATGGAATATGGCTCCTCACCAGATGAGCACCCAGCGCTCCAAATTCTTAAGTCCAGTTGGTCTTCGCTTGAATGAAAATTTGATATCTCTGGCAAAACTGTCTCTTTTAATATATCAAATTGTTTTTGGTTCCTAAAAAATGAGGTATGATCTACCAGAAAAATTTCAACTAACTCTAGCATTACTCCATCAGATATATGTTTTTGCTCACTTTCGAAAAACTTATGCCAATCCTTAACAAGATATTTTTTTGTAAAGGATAGAAGCTTTGAGAGAGCAATCGGTTTAAGATTTTTAGGTATATCTAAACCATATTTTTCTCTAATATAATTTCGAACCAGTGTATATTCACTGTCTTTCTTCAAAGTACCAGTCATTTTGAAGAAAGCATCCAAGTTCCATCCCAGTTTAATGGAGGGTTGGAAATTAATTGATCACATCGTTTAACATACTCATTAGATGGATTGAAGCCAAAACCTCTGTCAGGTTCCAATTTCTCAGTTTCCAGGAATAAATTTTTAGCTTCTTGAAAGTTCCCAAGTGAATATTGATCGAAAGCTTCATTAAAATTTCCCACTAAAAGTCTTTCTACTTCCACTGAATCCTCAGTAGAATTAATGACTTCGTAGCAAGAAAGCGGTTCTGATTTTCCATATACCGTTATTTTATCGATAATTCTGAAAATGAATACTTCTGAAACATCGTTAATTACTGAGCCACTTATAAGATTATCAATACCGTATTTTGAACATGCAGTCTCTAATCTAGCAGCAACATTGACTGAGTCTCCAATCATAGTTAGGTCTACACGCGCTTTTGATGCACCTAGATCACATAGTATGACTTCTCCAGAGTTTAGACCCATTCTAATTTTTAGCGGGTCATTACAGAGAGTAGGATCGGAAGCGTTTAGTTCATCAATTGCTTGTCTAATCTTTATTATTGCGGATATGCTTTTAAAGTGATTTTGATTTACCCCCTCATCAAACCAAAATGCCATACAGGCATCACCCATAAATTTATCAATATCACCACCCTCGGACATTATGACCTCAGTAATTTTTTCAAACATGTTATTAATTTGGGAAACTATTTCTTCTGGGCTGTAACGTTCACACCTGCTGGTAAATTTCGAAATATCTAAGAAAAAAACTATTGCCTCACGTTTTTCAGCCCTCGACGCAGTCTTCAAACCACTCAGAACGACTTTTTCCAATGCTGACTGAAAGGCAGCCTTGGAGACGTAGCGTTGAAATTGATTTCGTTCCCGATCTGAGCGTAGTTCAGCGATCGTTCTTTCAACAACTGATGCCAAAGAGTCGCCTGTCAGAGGGCTCGCTACGGTATATTTTGCACCAGCATTTAGCGCCATACGACGATCCGCTTCATTATCTTGATTTATAAGAGCAATGAAAACTAAATCTGTATTTGCAAAATCAAAATCACCAAGCTGGGCAACGTCAATTATTGAACCATCAGAAGGATTTGCTTCTGTGACTATTAAATCACTCGAACTTTTTTTCAAATGTCGCCGAGCATCTGATAAGTTCTCGACAATTGTAGAAGAAAATCCCTGTTTATTCAAGAAATTTGCGATTGTTTCGGCCTGCCTAAAATTACTGTCTATAATCAAAATTTTTTCTCGAAGTGATGACTGGAGAGAAAAAGCGCGCTTTATTCGATCTAGAAGATTTTCAAAAATTACAGGTTTTGGCATATATTCATCGATCCCAGCAGAAAACCCTTTCTTTTGGTCTTCTGCGGATTTTAGGGTGCTCGACATAATAATATAAGTTTCTCGAGTGATTTGATCTGCTCGTATAGCTGCGCAGGCTTCAAAACCGTTCATAACAGGCATTTCAACATCACAAATGACCAGATCAGGTCTGGTAGACAAGGCCTTTTCATACCCTTCTTTTCCATCGAAAGCTTGTTCGACAACAAACCCATTTTCCCTTAAGCGCCCTACCAGATTTTTGTGTACTAATTTTGAGTCATCAATCAAAAGGATCTTTTTCTTATAATCACTAAGTCGTTCAGTCTCTATAATGATATTTTCAAGAGTACATGGTGCTTGAATAAAGGAAGAAAATGCTTTTATTGCATCTGACCTAATTAAATAGTCAAAGGACAAAAATATAATTTTTAAATCTTTAAAAAAAAACCCTTTTAGTTTTCGACCGATATCAAAAAATATACCTTCATTTTTTTCCGACTGTAGGATCAATGTTGCTTCAGTATTTTCGGAAATAATTCGCGGAATATTCTCTACAGCCAAAAATAAAGCATGGTGCCCGCTAGATTGACATGAAGATTTCAAATATTCTCGAAAATCCTCGTTTTCAATACAAAAAATCAAATCATGTCTTGAATTTTTATCGTTCATAAGATCTCTCCTGGAAAATCCTGCTTTGAGGCGTCAAGACAGTATTCATCCAAATCTTCTAGAAGGTTTTCAAGTTCAACGGGTTTTTCATAGAAATTCTTAATACGTTTTTCTTTCATAAGTAATACTGAGTTGTCTTTATTCATTTGAATTCCTGAAATTACGAAAATCGGCTTTTCGTCGAATTTTGGTTGCAGTTTCAACCTATCAATCAATTCATAACCGTCCATTAAGGGCATTTGTATATCAATGCAGAAACCATCAATTTGATTAGTTCTAAGAATATCTAGCGCTTCGTAACCATCTCCTGCTTGGACAGTTTTATACCCACTAAACTCAATAAAATCACATATTCTTTTTCTTTGAATCCCAGAATCATCAACGACCAAAATCACTTTGGCACCTCTGGATTTCTTAATTTGATCAACTTTTTCAATTTCTGTAAAAACTTTTGCGGTTCCGTTTTCAGCTACATGATTTGTCAATTCTTGCACGTTAAGAATTAAGACTAGATTACTAGTCGATAAAATCGTGCAACCAATTACAAAAGGTGCAACATCTATCAGACTTCCCAGCTGCTTTAGTAATACGTTCTGCTGACCTAAAACTTCATCAACAATAATACCAATTTTTTTCTCGCCATCATTTAAAATTAATAGAAAGTTTTCACTTCTTGGTTTTGGATTTTTACCATATCCTAAAAAATCTGATAAATAGTTAATTGATATTAGTTCAGATCGAAAATTGTACACTAGAGTGTCATTAATGCGCTTAACATCCTGCGCTAAATTTATATGAATTACTTCATCGACATTTAGAATTGGAAATGCAAATTCGAAACCATTTTCCGACACGAGTAATATGCCAAGTACTGCCAAAGTGAGTGGTAATCTGAGAGTAATCTTGGTGCCCTTATTTACTTGGCTCTCAAGCTTTATAGATCCTTGCATTCGGTTAATTGAAGTTTTTACAACATCCATGCCGACCCCTCTGCCTGAGAGTTCAGTCACAACTTCTGCCGAAGAGAAACCAGGTTCAAATATAAAGTCAAATATTTCTTTTTTAGAAATATCCGTTTTAGACCCATCTAAAATTAAACCTTTCTCAACAGCTTTTGCCAAAATTATCTGAGTATCTATACCCTTTCCGTCGTCTTCAATTTCTATAATTGCATTAGACCCCATGTAGTAGGCTCGTAGATCTATTTTCCCGATCTCATGCTTACCTTGTAGGGATCGAGTTTCAGGGTTTTCAATACCATGATCAATAGAATTTCGGATTATGTGAAGCAATGGGTCAGAAAGCTGGTTAATTAAGATTTTATCTAATTCTGTTTCTGATCCAGTTACCTTTAATTCTACTCGTTTGCCAATCTGACGTGCTAAATCTCTAACTTGTGCTGGGAATCTACTAAAAAGAGTTGAAACTGGTACCATCCGAAAATTCATAGCACTACTTTGCAACCTTGAACTCAAAACTTCTAGGTCTTCAACGTTTTTCTGAATGTTTTTATTTTGTATTGATAGACGTTCAACTCCAATCAACAAATCAGCATGCGAAGATCTTAGAGACAGGCCGCTTTCAGTACTTTTAGCTAAATTATTATAAGTTCGGATTGCAGTTGTATTTTTTGTAGGTGTCGATGCGTCATCATAAATCTCAATACTTTTTAGATCAAAAGCCTTATTAAGATCTTTTCCAATTTTTTCTATGTCTTCGTTGATCTTAAATATCGCATCCGAAAGTTCTCTTTGATCATTCTGCAGACGAATTCTAGTTATGTAAACTTCAGAAGAGGCATTTAAAACACTTTCTAGTTTTTCTGCCGAAATTTTTATCGACTCTTCACGAACTACCTTACCTTTTGCATCTTGTTTTTCAGGTGAAATAATTTTTGTGTCGGTAATTTGAAGCGAGTTTTTGTCCAAAGTTTCATTTTTATGGTCCTTTGTATTCTCAATCTTATTTTTTTTCGTGTCCCAAACACTTTGAAGCCTCGCAACAAGATCATTTACTCTTGTATTGATAGGCTCTCGGCTGGCCACCTCATGGGTTATTTCTGTAATGCGTTTGATGCACGCTAATGCTAAGTCAATGATGTTAGCCGTTAGACTTTTTTTGTCAGATCTAATCTGGTCCAGAACTGTCTCTAATTCGTGAGATAATCTCTCAATTTTTTTAATTTCAAGTAATCTTGATCCACCTTTAATTGTGTGTACTGCTCTAAAAAGCTGGTTTATTAAATCTTTAGATTCAGGTTTGTTCTCCAATTCTATTAATATATTTTCACTTTCTTGAAGACTTTCCCATACTTCTTCACAAAAATCACTAATTAACCCTACTTTGTCTGTTGGTATATTTGTAATCTCTGGTAATTCGTCTTCTAGGGGGTCATTTATACCGGTTGAACTTGAAGTCTCATCCAATACCTCTAATGCAGGTATTTCCGGCACTGTTACCGTTTCATGTGGTAAATCGATCATTGCTCGATCTGATGTTTTTCTACGCTCTTTTTCTAGTATTTGTTGAAGCGGCTCTTTTAAATAAATTAAACACTCATTAACCACATCAGAGATATCGGCACTAGCATGTGAAGACTTTAACAATTCCACACAAATCTGGTCAATTTTAGATAAAATCAACCCATATAAATATACCATAGAAAAGTTTGAATAGTTCTGAAAATTCCTCGCCGCACTGGAAATTAATTCTAAAAGTTGTCCCAAATGGTGAATTTTTTCACATTTGGCAATTTTTCCAAAACCAGAAATGAAATGGCTGTCAGTATATGCAGTATCATATAATTCTTCATTTTCAAAAGTTATGTTTTCTAAAACCTTTATATATCCTTCAATTGATTTAGATTTCTTAGCGACTGCTTTAATTAATTCAAAGTCATTTTTTTCTAAAGAACAGGCCTCAGTGTCAGTATCCTGCGGCCATGACTGCAAAGCATTTTTTAAATGTTCTATCATGAAACGAACGACCTATTCACTGCTGTTAATAACGTCCAAAATCTTTTGATATTTCATTTTTTTCACTGGCCTCTGTTTCATCACCATCTTCATATAGTACCTTTTTTGACGAAGTTGGTTCATCTTCGCTGCTATCAGACATGCCAAGTGGGTCATTAAGTTTAAACTGGTGAACTAATTTTTCTAAATCTGGAACAATTTGCGCTAATTCACTTGCCGTTGAAGATAAATCACTCGACACCACTGCATTTTGCTGGATCACATTATCCAGTGTTTTGATAGCCTCATTGATTTGCCCCGCACCTACAGATTGTTCTTTTGAAGACGCACTAATATTTTGCACTAAATTTTGAGTTTTTTCAATTTCTGGCAGCAACGCGTCAAGCATTTTATTAGTTTCATCCGATAATTGTTTTCCTTCAGTCGAAGATTTTTGAATAGCAGACGCAGCATCTTTACTAAGCTCTGCAAGCTTTGATACTTCAGCAGCAACGACTGCAAACCCTTTACCGTGTTCTCCAGCTCTGGCAGCCTCCACTGAAGCATTAAGCGCCAGAAGTTCTATTTTTCGTGTTATTTCACCAACGACTGCAATTCTTTCAAAAATATCTTTCATAGCCCCAGATGTTTTTTTCATTGCCTCGGAGCAAATAATTGCATTTTCTGCAAGAAGTTTCGCCGTATCATTAGTTTCCAAGGCATTCTTAGCATTTTCATCGATGGTATTAGCCATTTCATCCATGGAAGCTGACGTTTCTTGAACTGAGCTGGCTTGTTGATTAGTGCCATCCGTAACTTGATATGCAGTAGTCTTTAGGTTGGATGAGTTAGCTGAAATTTTCTCGATCACTTGGCCCATTGCAGTAATAACTTCTACTATTTTTTGGCGCATTTGATCTGTCGATGTCATTAGTTGGCCGATTTCGTCATTACCTGAAGAATTCAGTTTCATATACAAATCACCACGTGTGATCGATTCAACAGCTTCATTCGCACGCCGTAATTTTTTCCTTATTCCTGCCGTGAGGAGCAAGCCAAATATTAGCGCAATAGCAGTTGAAGCAACGCCTACTATCAGTGTTACATAAAGTGATTGGGCTTTGGCCCTCTCCATTGAGGAGAATGAAAGAGCCTTGGCGGCTGCAATATCTCTGAATACATTTTCTTTTTTGGTCACAACCTCCTTTTGAGAAGTTTGCAATATCAAATTACTTCGTTCAATATTTTTTGCGAAATTTTCTCGCTTTTTTAACATTGCAGGATTAAAAAAGATCTCTTGTTCCTTTCCGGTATCTAAAATCTCAGCTTCAAATTTTTGGCGAGCTAACGCAGCTTTAACTAAAGATTTTTGGCCCACTTCTATTGCACTGTAATCCGACTTAATCATGATTAAGGAGGATTTGAGACGTTTATAAATTGCTAGCGCTTCCGCATCAATCGGTGGAAATATAATATTGTTTATTCTTTGGCCTAATGTGAGGGGTTTTTTTTCCTTCTTTTTCCCAAATTTTGGCCCCGATGGCGCTATGTCCTTGATAAGTAAGATAGCGTTCTCCAACTCTTTAAGCCCAGACATATATATCGATTTTGCTTTACTTACTGATCCAATAAAAGACTCTTCATTTCTCTTACCTACGGAGCCACCTGGTGGCGACAAAGTCAAAGTAAGAGCTGCACCACTTACCATGTTAGATGATTGAATTATAGCAGCGTCCATTTTGTCAACATTGCCCTCTAAAATACTTTCGATACTACTTATTCTATCAATTTTCAGCCCTATTATATTGATTACATATACGGAATATGTACCCAAGGATGCTAACATAATGGCGAGGCTTAAAACCAAAAAGAGTATTTTGGCTGTGACATTTAATTTCACAAGACTCGCTAATTTCATTTTGTATTTAGGTTGATTCATCCGACATTTCCCAGTCAATAAACTTTGTTGTTTGTAACACTGATTGGCACTTAATTCAAGGAAACTCCCTAAAATTATCCATTGCCATACACAATGTAAGATCAGAGCTGTACTGTCAAATGAATGAGAACAGGCATCGGATTGCAGCTGTCAAACTAATGAGAACTCGCATCAGATTGCTAGCGCAGCCTAAACCTATACGCTCAATAATTGAAGCCACTCGGCGAGAGCAGCGGCACGGTTCAGCTTGAAATTGATGTGTGAATAGAGATGGCAGTTACCAAATAAAACTAATCCCAGATGAGTCCACACATCCAACACTAAAGGCCCTTGGCGCGGGGCACGTGATCCGGGGTCCCCGGTCCTGATTCCTGCGGCTCACCTGACTGAACTTCGTCCCGTTTTCCGGACAGTTTGCTTATTGACCCTACGCGGCCATTTTCCAAGTCATATCTTCGAAAGCCTGTTTTGGCGTTTTGTAGCCGACGCCTGAATGACGGCGCTGGCGGTTGTAGAAGACCTCAATGTATTCGAAGATGGCGGCCTCGGCCTCAGCATGTGTTCTAAAGCGCCGCTGGTGAACCATCTTCTTTTTCAATGAAGCAAAGAAGCTTTCCATCGGCGCATTGTCGAGGTATTGGCCCTTGCGGCTCATGGATTGAGTGAGTTTCGCCTTTTTGATCAGCTTGCGATAGTCCCCGCCAGCATATTGGCCGCCCCTATCGGAGTGGTGTATCAATCCCGGAACCGGGCCTCTGCGTCCCAGAGCCATCTCGAGGGCGGCGCAGCAAAGCTCCGCACGCATGTGATCCTCCATCGCCCAACCGACGATCTCACGCGTGGCCATGTCCTTCACGCCAGCCAGATAAAGCGGTAATCCCCCCATTTTTGATGGGGTCCGCCTGTAGAATTACGCGGCCATTTTCAGTTTCATAGCGGGTGTGATGCCGCCTATCGCCATATTGGGTCTGTCGTTATTGTAAGTCCAGAGCCATTCGGTCGCTTGGTCTTGAGCCTTCTCGATGGTTTCAAAGCTGTTCTGGTCCA
>Ga0206130_10009507_pt1 | contig 10154 bp, 8 predicted proteins | sample Helgoland_Spring_9_FD_148637 | JGI IMG/M metagenome (GOLD analysis project Ga0206130, IMG submission 148637) | Pelagic subsurface seawater microbial communities from Kabeltonne, Helgoland, North Sea - Helgoland_Spring_Bloom_20160512_1 | ecosystem: Environmental > Aquatic > Marine > Epipelagic ...
TCTTTGACCCGATGGCGCGCGCTTTGGTTGAGCAGCGTCAATGGCTGATGTGGTCGAAAACAAATGGCGCGCAAACAGCGCAAATGCTGCGCGCGATTTCTCATCGTCCAGATGATGTGTTCCGCTCTGAAACTGCCTATCTCAAATTGCGTGTGATCTTGCGTCGGATAGAAGCGCAAGTTGCATATGATGCCTTCTCGCCTGAGTCACGTGATGAAGCGGCGCAAGCGCTATGGGACCTTGCGTTGTTTATCGAGGACGGTGATGTCGACGATGCGCTTGAGCGGATGCGGCGCGCGCAAGAACGTCTTTCGGAAGCGATGAAGAACGGGGCAAGTGACGAAGAAATCGCAGAACTGATGGACGAGTTGCGCCGCGCCAATGAGAATTACATCAACCAGTTGCAACGCGAAGCGGCACGCAATGGTGAGCAGCAACAGCGCCAACCGGGTGCGCAAGATGATGCGATGCAAATGACGCAGAACGATTTGCAAGACATGATGGACCGTATCCAAGAGCTGATGGAGCAAGGCCGTATGGCCGAGGCTGAGCAAGCGCTGCAAGAGCTCCAAGAGATGATGGAGAACATGCAAGTCGCTGAAGGTCAGCAAGGCGAAGGCCAACAATCCGAAGGTCAGCAAGCTATGGAAGGGCTCGCAGAGACTTTGCGCGATCAGCAAGGCCTCTCTGATCAAGCGTTTCGTGATTTGCAAGAACAGTACAATCCAAATGCACAAGCGGGCGAAAGCCAAGGCAACGAAGGGCGCAATGGCGGTCAAGGCCGTGGTGAATCTCATGAGGGTCAAGGTGGCGAAGGCCAGGGCCAAGGAGAGGGTCAAACGGGTCAGGGCCAAGAGGGCCAGCAGGCCGAAGGGCAGGGCGAAGGTCTTGCGCAGCGTCAGAACGAATTGCGTCGCGAAGTCGAGCGTCAGCGTGAATCGCTTCCCGGCGCGGGCTCTGAGGCGGGCGACGCCGCGCGCGATGCATTGAGGCGCGCAGAAGAGGCGATGCGCGGTGCTGGTGATGCGCTTGGGCGTGATGATCTGCCAGAAGCGATTGATCGTCAGGCGGAAGCCATGGATGCGCTGCGCGAAGGGATGCAAAACTTAGGTGAGGCTATGGCAGAGGCTGAAGGTCGCGAAGGCCAGCAAGGCACTGCTGATGGACGCGAAGGTGGCGAGCAACTCGACCCACTCGGGCGCAGTCCCGGGGCCAATGGTCAAGCCGGTACGGATCAAGGGTTGCTGCAAGGCGAAGACGTCTATCGTCGCGCGCGTGAATTGCTCGATGAAATCCGCAAACGCAGCGGTGAAAGCCTACGCCCAGAACAAGAGCGCGATTACCTGCGCCGCCTTTTGGATCGGTTTTAACTCGAAAGCTTAGAGGTTTTCAGAGGCCATCTGGTCAAGCCAGCCCAATCCGCGCTCAACAGAACTACCAAGCCAAGAACGCGCGCTTTCAATGCCAGAGCTATATTGCGCGACGATAGGTTCTGCTGCGGGTACCATTTCGCTGATTTTCGGGCCAAAAACATATGCTCCAACCGCAAGCACAGCCAATAGCATCATGCCAAAGAAACCACGACGAAACCCTTGCCCCTTGCGTCGCACTTTAGGCGTCGTACCGGGCAAATCTGCGTCGGTGGCTTCTGCGGGGCGACGACGCTCACCGGATGAGCGCAGCGTCGAGTTGATTTCTTCGATATCAGGCAGTAAATCACGGCGCGAACCAGCGGTGGCGGTCACGGCGGCGACTGCGACTTCGGCGGGAACAGGCTCTCCCCGCATGCGCGCCATACGCTCGCGTGCTTCGCGCGCACGTCGCTCTCCCTCATCCTCGCGTTGGCCCTCTAGGCCAAGCTCTGGCTGACTTTCCAACGCGCCACCATGCTCAGCAGCACGCGCGTTCGCTTCAAACTCGGCTTCTTGGCGCAAAACATCAGAGACATTGGGATCAAGCGCACGTCTTTCCAGCGCTGGCATTTCTGGCTGCGGTTCTGGCTCCGGCGGTGGAGCGACAGGCTCAACGCTTGGGCGATCAACTTCGTCGGCCAAAGCTGTGTCATGATCCGGATGCGCTTGAAACCATGTGTTCGAGCAAGCAGAACACTGCACGTCACGCCCCTCTGTCGGGATGACTTCCGTAGGGACCTCGTACTGAGCCCCGCAATTTGGGCAAATCAAACGCATAATATTACCTTGCCTTTTCGGCGCATTCACCAGCCTGTCAAAGGCTCTTGTCGCGCGCACCTTATGCTTTCCTTAAGATATCGTAAATCCCATTCAAACAAGCAGTGCTGCGCTCATAATTCATGGGTGAAGACGGGTGATTGAAACCAATCGCAAGCTCAGGCACAACAGGTTAATTATTTCACGTTCGGATATGAGTGCGAAAGCGGCACGTTAGAAAGGTCGAAAGTTGATCGAGTTCGAAAGAGTGGCCCACAGCTATAGCGGCGGAGAGCTTTTCAATGAGGTCTCATTGCGCCTCGCGCCCGGGTCGTTTCATTTTCTAACGGGGCCGTCCGGCTCTGGCAAAACGACGTTTCTGAAACTGTGCTACGGCGCTTTGGTGCCTTCATCGGGTGTGGTGCGTATCTTTGATGACGATGTGCGCCAGATGAGCCGCGATGATATCGCGCTTGCACGGCGCCGCGTTGGCGTTGTGCACCAAGATTGCCAATTTCTTGACCACTTGAGTTTGCAAGAAAACCTTGCATTGCCTTTGACTGTCAGTGGCCACGAAGCACTTGATGACGATGCAAACCTGAAAGAATTGATGGGCTGGGTTGGCCTGACATCGCGTGCAGATGCGTTGCCGCCAGAATTGTCGGGCGGAGAGCGACAACGAGCAGCCCTTGCGCGCGCTTTGATCATGTCGCCGGATGTCATTTTGGCAGATGAACCGACAGGAAACGTGGATTGGGAGATGTCGCAACGCCTTTTGACGTTGTTGATCGAGCTTAATCGTATGGGCAAAACAATCATGATCGCGACCCATGATCTGGGTTTGATCCGCGCTGCAAAAAACCATGTGCAAGCACGCGTGTTGCGTATTTCCGAACGCCGCTTGCAGCTTGCTGGGGCAGACCTATGAGCGCGCTTCGCTCTGTTATAGATTTCGCAATTGGCGATGCGCAGGCAGAAAAAGCGGTGCCACCCACTGGCTTTACCGTGCGCCTGACAGTGTTCAGCGCGGCTGCTATGGCGTTTTTGGTGGTCTTTGCTTTGGCGCTGTCTCTTGCGGCAGGACGGCTTGCAGATCGTTGGAGTGATGAACTGGCGCGCAGTGCAACTGTGCGTATTTCGGCCCCCGTGGAGCAAATGGCGGCGCAGACAGAAGCGGCTTTGAATGTGCTTCGCACGACCGAAGGTGTCGAATCTGCGCGCGCTCTTACCTTGGAGGAACAACGCGAATTGCTGGCGCCTTGGTTCGGGCCAGAGCTTCCGCTTGATGCATTTCCGTTGCCACAGATGATTGAAGTGATCGAAACGGCCTCGGGCTTTGATGGAGACGGGCTACGTCTACGTCTCGCAGGTGAGGTGCCGGGCGCGGTGCTCGACAATCATGCGCGTTGGCGCGGCCCGCTTGTGTCGGCTGCCAGCTCTTTGCGGTTGCTTGGTTGGGTTTCGATTATTTTGATTGCCTTCGCGACTGGCGCGATGATCACTTTGGCGGCCAACGCAGCACTTGCGGCAAATGCACAGGTCATCGCGGTGATGCGTCTGGTCGGTGCGCGCGACAGCTATATCGCGCAGGCCTTTATGCGCCGTTTCACCCTTCGCGCATTGGCTGGGGCGGCGGCTGGAACAGTGTTTGGGGCTCTGGCCTTGCTGTTGCTGCCAAGCGCGTCTGAAGAAGGCGGGTTCCTTACTGGACTTGGCCTTCAAGGGGCGCATTGGCTTTTGCTGATTTTGATACCCATTCTCGCAGCGGTCGTCGCCTTCCTTGCGACCCGTCTTGCGGCACATAACACGTTACGGAGCCTCACATGAGTGAAAAGAAAAATCCTGTGCAGTGGCTGCGCTCCCTTTTGTTCGTTGGGCAAATCTATTTCATGATGCCAATTATCGGGCTTTTGTTCGCCCCATGGGCGTTGTTTTCCAAGCGCGGTGCACGCGCGTGCTGCAAAAGCTATAGCCGTTGGGTGTTTTGGACCGCCAGTTGGATGGTTGGCTTGAAGGTTGAAGTACGCGGCACCCCTCCGACAGAGCCGGGGCTCGTTGCGGCCAAGCACCAGAGTTTCCTTGATATTATGATGATCTTCACGGCTATTCCTGCTGGCAAGTTTATCATGAAAAAGCAGATTTTGTGGACGCCGGTTATTGGTCAGTACGCCAAGCTTTTGAACTGCATCGCCGTGGATCGTGGCAAGCGCGGGGCGGCGATTGAAAAGATGGTTGCTGATGTGAAAGCGGGTCTCGTTGAAGCGGGACAATTGATTATCTACAGCCAAGGCACGCGCGTCGCACCAGGTGCGAAGTTGCCGTATAAGGTTGGGACCGGTGTGCTCTATGAGCAAATGGAGCAGACCTGTTATCCGGTCGCAACCAACGTGGGTGTGTTCTGGCCCAAGACAGGTATTTATCGCAAGCCCGGCGTTGCTGTTGTGGAATTTCTGGAACCGATTGATGCGGGCTTGGAACGCGGCGAGTTTATGCGTGTACTAGAAGAACGGGTCGAAGCCCGCTCCAACGCTTTGATGCGTGAAGCGGGTTTTGACGTTTAGCGCGCGATTTTTCTAGAAAAATCGTGGCCCCCTTACGCGTGTATTGCGCCATCCCCACAGGCCAGTGCAGCTTCGCGCACGGCTTCTGAATAAGTTGGGTGTGCGTGACAAGTCATCGCGAGGTCCTCGGCAGAGGCTCCGAACTCCATCGCGACACAGACTTCGTGGATCAGATCACCTGCACTTGGACCAATGATATGTGCGCCCAAAATACGATCCGTCTTTTTGTCGGCTAGAATTTTGACAAACCCGTCTGCCGCAAAATTTGCTTTCGCGCGTCCATTGCCCATGAAAGAGAACTTGCCGACTTTGTAGTCTGTGCCGGCCTCTTTCAGCTCTTGTTCTGTTTTGCCCACATTGGCGACTTCGGGGTGCGTGTAGATCACACCGGGAATAACGCCGTAGTTTACATGCCCATGCTTGCCTGCCACTTGCTCGGCGGCGGCCATGCCTTCATCCTCGGCTTTGTGTGCAAGCATCGGGCCGTCAATCGCATCGCCAATCGCATAAATGCCTTTGACGTTGGTTTGCCAATCGCTGCCTGTCTTAATCTGTCCGCGCTCTGACATTTCAACGCCAAGCGCTTCAAGTCCTAGACCATCTGTGAAGGGACGACGTCCAGTTGCGACCAGAACGGTGTCTGCATCGATCACATGTTCACTGTCGTCCTTGCGCAGTTTATAGGTGACTTTCGCCTTGGTTTTGTTGGTTTCAACACCTTGAACCGCGGCCCCGAGTATGAATTTCAAACCTTGTTTTTCAAGGATACGCTTGAAGCTTTTTTGCACTTCACCGTCCATGCCCGGAGTGATCGTGTCGAGGAATTCAACAACACTCACCTCCGCGCCAAGACGTGCGTAGACGGAGCCCAGCTCAAGACCAATGACGCCTGCGCCGATCACGACCATTTTCTTAGGGATTTTGCCAAGCTCAAGCGCACCAGTCGAGGTAACGACCATCTTTTCGTTAATCTCGATACCGGGCAAGGACGAGGGTTCGGAACCAGAAGCGATGATGATGTTCTTCGCACTGTGAGTCTCATCACCCACTTTGACTTTGCCCGCTTCGGGAATGCTTCCCCAGCCTTTGAGCCAGTCGATTTTGTTCTTTTTGAACAGAAACTCGATGCCTTTTGTATTGCCCTCGATCACCTCGTCTTTGTAGGCGAGCATTTGTGTCCAATCGACAGATGGCGTTTTGCCTTTGAGCCCCATTTTAGCGAAGTTATGTTCAGCTTCATGAAGTTGGTGCGAGGCGTGCAAGAGCGCCTTGGAGGGGATACAACCTACGTTCAAGCAGGTGCCGCCGAGCGTGTCGCGCCCTTCAACGCAGGCTGTTTTTAAGCCGAGTTGTGCGCAACGGATTGCGCAGACATAGCCGCCGGGACCAGACCCGATGATGATAACGTCATAGTCAGACATGATGTATCCTTTTTGATTTGTTGGGGTGGGGGCTTTGCCCCCGTCTCGGCAAGCCGAGCCTCCCCCAAAGTTTATTTAGAAAGATGAAGGGTCAAAACAGAGCGGACAGTAACATGGCAACAGTTGCGGCCAGTCCGATGAACCATATGAGCGAACGCCATGGCGCGAGGCCGAACACATAGGCAGGCACATATAAAATTCGCGCACCGAGATAGGTAAAGGCGAAGAGCATCGTTTTGCTATCAGATTGATCTGTGTAGGTGATCACAACAACGGCAATGGTGAAGAGAATGAGACCCTCGAAGTGGTTGTTCATTGCGCGTTGTAGGCGGCCAGCAGTGCCCGTGAGCACGATCGCTTTGTCGCGCGGGCCAGCGGCCTTGTTAACGCCCACTTGCATGATGGAGGCGAGGGAATAGGCGCAAAACTGCAAAACTTGCAGGAGCGCGGCGAGCGTGAGGGCCATGAGTTCGGGTGTCATGTTTGCGCAGTCCTTGCATGTGGTTTTGACCAATGTCGGATTTGATCGGGGGTTAGGATAGCCTCGCGGCGTGCTGTAAACCAGTCTTGGCAGGCGCGTTCGGCGGTTGCGATTTGAGGAATAGCGCGCAGGCGTTTGATTTCTGCTTGCACCGCTATGAGGTGGCGATGAATTGTCGTGTTTTGGCGCTCGTTTTGGTTGGCGATTTCATGCCAGCGAGAGCCGAGATGGTATTTATCGGTAGTTTTACCCTGCCCATCACCGCGATCATTCTTCATCAAGAACACGTCGCGTGAAGGGACGGCATAGTGATTAATGCATGCAGTGTTCGGCTGCAGCGCGCGTTCCAATGGGCGGTACTTCGCACGCTTTTTATCATAGAGACCTTCGTCGCTGAGGCGCGCGCCAAGGGCAGAGCGCACATCAGGAGAGGGCACTTTAGGCCCGATTGGCATGTGATCATTTGCGTGGGTGAACTTACGAAAGCGAAACATGGATTTGAATTTTACACGTTTTTCAGTGGGTTGGCTTTCGGCCAGAGTGAACTGGTCCAGAATATCACCAGGCCAAGCAGTATGATTGCTATCGCCAAATGCCCACCAAGGAAGCGCGATCACGTCCCCTTGTCCCGCGCTTTTAAGTAAATCCGAAACAGAGCCTGCGCCAATCGCGATATTGATGAACTCGTCAGCGTCTATGTGCGCGATCCACTCAATGTTGGTGTGAGCGAGATGTGCGAAAGCTTTGCGTATTCCGCTGTCCTGTGGAGTGCTTTGTGGCGGTACGGTGTGACGTAAATGAGTGAGGGCACCTGCGGATTCGAGGGCATCCAACAGCACGTCAGAACCATCGGTGCAATCATTTGAGCAGATCACAATTTGGTCGAACCCGATGACACGGTGATAGGCGACCCATTCGACAATAAAGAGCCCTTCGTTGCGCATACATGCGACAATGGCCGTTTTCTCAACGGCGCTCATGTGACAATTGCTTTGCATTCAGGGCAGATCAAAATGTTTCGATCCTCAGGATCACGTGTAAAAGGCGCGATGTGGTGCAGACGCCGATAGGGCGTCTGACCAGGTTTGCTATTTGGTCCCACTCCGATGACCCAATTCACCTTGGCGCTAAAGCTGCACTTGGGGCAGGTCAGCGTTTTGGGCTGAAGATAGGCCATCGCGTTGGATCACAGATCCATCAACAGGCGACGTGGGTCTTCCAACGCTTCTTTGACGCGCACAAGGAAGGTCACAGCGCCTTTGCCATCCACGATGCGGTGATCATACGACAGGGCGAGATACATCATCGGGCGGATCACCACTTGTCCATTGATCGCCATTGGGCGGTCCTGAATTTTGTGCATGCCGAGGATGCCCGACTGTGGGGGGTTCAAGATGGGCGAGGACATGAGCGAGCCGTAGACACCACCGTTGGAAATGGTGAAGGTGCCGCCCTGCATTTCGGCCATCGAGAGCTTGCCGTCGCGAGCGCGTTTGCCCTTTTCCGCGATCGCTTTTTCGATATCCGCGAAGGACATCGAATCCGCATCTCGAATGACAGGCACAACAAGTCCAGAAGGTGTGCCAGCGGCGATGCCCATATGGACGAAGTTCTTGTAAACGACGTCTGTACCATCAATTTCTGCGTTCACTTCAGGAACTTCGCGCAGCGCATGACAGCAAGCTTTGGTAAAGAAAGACATGAAGCCTAGTTTTGTGCCATGTTTCTTTTCGAACAGCTCTTTGTACTCTTTGCGAAGCGCCATCACCTCGGTCATGTCAACCTCATTGTAGGTGGTGAGCATCGCGGCTGTGTTCTGGCTTTCCTTCAAGCGACGCGCGATGGTCTGACGCAGGCGCGTCATCTTCACACGCTCTTCACGGGATGCGTCGTCCGCTGTGACAGGTGCGCGTGGCACGCTTGCAGGTGCCGCGCTTGGTGCAGGTGTTGCTGCGAGCGCTTTGGCAACGTCGTCTTTCATGATGCGACCATCACGGCCTGAGCCCGTCACCGCATCACGCGACACGCCTGCCTCGGCCATCGCTTTTTTCGCAGATGGTGCATCTTCCACGTCTTTGCCACCAACGCTGGTCGCAGAGGCGGCCGTTACTGGCGTATCGCTTGCGCTGGTTGTGGCGCCACCGATCACCGCGAGTTTTGCAGAAGCGCCGACAGTTGTGCCCTCAGCCGCGACGATTTCAGATAGAATTCCAGCGGCGGGCGCGGGGACTTCGACCGAAACCTTGTCTGTCTCAAGCTCACAAAGCATTTCGTCTTGTGCGACAGTGTCGCCGACCTTTTTGAACCAGGTGCTGACTGTTGCTTCCGTCACGGACTCACCCAAAGTTGGGACCATGACGTCCACGCTTGCATCGCCCGATCCCTCTGCCTTGGCAGGTGCTTTCGTTGCTTTCGCAGGCGCGCTTGCTGCTCCTGATCCTTCGACAATCGTCGCGAGCAAAGCATCGACTCCGACAGTTTCACCCTCAGCTGCAACGATTTCGCCCATAACACCAGCGGCAGTGGCAGGAACTTCGACGGTTACTTTGTCCGTCTCAAGCTCGCAGAGCATTTCATCAACGGCCACGGCGTCGCCGGGCTTTTTGAACCATGTGGCGACAGTCGCCTCTGTGACCGACTCGCCCAATGTTGGAACGCGAATTTCAGTGCTCATGGGTTATTTCCCTTCCAGTGTCAGCGCGTCGTCAATCAGCGCTGCTTGTTGTGCTTTGTGTATGCTGGCCAGACCTGTCGCAGGTGAGGCGCTTGCCGAACGACCCGCAAACACAGGGCGCTGATGTTTTGCGTCGATGCGCGTTAGCACCCACTCAAGGTTCGGCTCCATAAAGGTCCAACCGCCTTGGTTCTTGGGTTCTTCCTGACACCAAACCATGTCCGCATTTGTGAAGCGGCCCAACTCTTTCACCGCGGAGTTCGCAGGGAAAGGGTAGAACTGCTCAAATCGCATGATGTAAATGTCATCGATGCCGCGTGCGTCACGTTCTTCAAGCAAATCGTAGTAGACCTTGCCAGAGCACATCACGACGCGTTTGATTTTGTCGTCAGCCACCAGTTTCGTGTCCGAATTTCCATATTGTGCGTCGTCCCAAAGGACGCGGTGAAAGCTGGACCCTGTGGTGAATTCTTCCGCTTTGCTGACAGCCATTTTGTGGCGCAGCAAGGATTTCGGCGTCATCAAAATAAGCGGCTTGCGGAAAGTGCGGTGGAGCTGACGACGCAAAATGTGGAAGTAGTTCGCAGGTGTCGTGCAGTTTGCGACGATCCAGTTGTCCTGACCGCACATCTGCAAAAAACGCTCCAATCTTGCGGAAGAGTGCTCTGGACCTTGTCCTTCAAAGCCGTGGGGCAAGAGAACAACCAGACCTGACATGCGCAACCATTTGCTTTCACCGGAACTGATGAATTGATCAAACATGATCTGCGCACCATTGGCGAAATCACCAAACTGCGCTTCCCATAGGGTCAGCGCGTTGGGTTCTGCCATGGAGTAGCCATACTCGAA
>Ga0206130_10009508_pt1 | contig 10153 bp, 8 predicted proteins | sample Helgoland_Spring_9_FD_148637 | JGI IMG/M metagenome (GOLD analysis project Ga0206130, IMG submission 148637) | Pelagic subsurface seawater microbial communities from Kabeltonne, Helgoland, North Sea - Helgoland_Spring_Bloom_20160512_1 | ecosystem: Environmental > Aquatic > Marine > Epipelagic ...
CAGGCAGGGGCGTGTCGCGACAGTTTGATCGGGGTGCGGTTTGTCGATGGGCGCGGTGATATCATCAAAAACGGTGGACGCGTGATGAAGAATGTTACGGGTTATGATTTGGTGAAGTTGATGGCGGGATCGTGGGGCACGCTGGGGGTTTTGAGCGAGGTTGCGTTTAAGGTGTTGCCGGGGATTGAGGCCACGTTGACGGTTGAGGTTTCGGGGTTGGATGATGTGGCGGCGGTTGCTGCGATGTCGGCGGCGCTCGGATCACCGTTTGAGGTTTCGGGGGCGGCGCATGATCCTGACAGTGGCAAAACGATGCTGCGTTTGGAGGGATTTACGGATTCTGTGACGTATCGCGGCGAGCGGTTGAGCGCGGTTTTGCGCCCGTTTGGGGATGTTGCTGTGAGCGATGCGACGGATTGGATTGAGGTGCGCGACGGGGTGAAATTTGCGGGTGGAACGGGTGATTTGTGGCGGATATCGGTGAAGCCTTCGGATGGGCCAAAGGTTGGTGGCGCGCTGGACGGCGCAAAGTTGTTGTATGATTGGGGCGGTGGTTTGGTTTGGGCCGAGGTTGCGATTGGGACGGATGTACGCGGTGCGCTGAACGGGATGGTTAGACATGCGACGCTGGTGCGCGGTGTTGGCGCTGGGCCTGTGTTTGAGTCTGAGGTTGGTGTTTTGGCGCGGGTTTCAGACGGGTTGCGGGCGCAGTTTGATCCGCGCGGAATTTTGAATGCGGGGATGATGGGATGAAGACGGAATTTACGCCAGAGCAGATGAGCGATCCTGCGATTGCGCGCAGCAATGAGATTTTGCGGTCTTGTGTGCATTGCGGGTTTTGCACGGCGACTTGTCCAACGTATCAAGTTTTAGGCGATGAGTTGGACAGCCCGCGCGGCAGGATTTACATGATTAAGGACATGCTGGAAACGGGGCGACCTGCCGATGAAAAGACGGTGAAGCATGTGGATCGTTGTCTGAGCTGTTTGGCGTGTATGACGACTTGCCCGTCAGGGGTGCATTACATGCATCTGGTGGATCACGCGCGTGAATATATTGAACAGACGTACAAGCGGCCTTTGATGGATCGGCTGCTGCGCTGGACCTTGGCGAAGATTTTACCCTATCCCAAGCGATTTCGGGTGGCATTGTTAGGCGCCAAGATGGCGCGGCCTTTTGCGCGGTTTGTGCCTGATCCACGGCTGAAGGCGATGCTGGCGATGGCGCCAAAGGTTATTCCGCCTGTCAGTCGTAATGATGATCCGCAGGTGTTTCGCGCTGTTGGCGCGCGCAAAATGCGTGTGGCGCTGATGACGGGGTGTGCGCAAAAGGCGTTGAACACCGATATCAATGACGCGACCATTCGGCTGCTGACGCGGTTGGGCTGTGACGTGGTGATTGCGCAAGGGCAGGGGTGTTGCGGCGCGCTGACCCATCACATGGGCAAGACCGAGGCGAGCCACGGGTCAGCGGGCAAGAATATACGGGCTTGGGCGCGCGAGATGGATGGTGCTGGGCTGGACGGGGTGGTGATTAACACGTCGGGCTGTGGGACGACGGTGAAGGATTACGGACACATGTTTAAAGGCGATGCGCTGGCGGAGGATGCGGTGCGTGTGGCCGCGATTGCGATGGATGTGTCCGAGGTTTTGATGAAGTTGGAGATGCCTGAGGTTCGTGATCAGGGGCTGCGGGTGGCGTATCATGCCGCGTGTAGTTTGCAGCATGGGCAGCAGATTAAGACGCACCCCAAGACGTTGTTGAAACGGGTGGGGTTTGAGGTTGTGGAGCCTGCGGATAGACATTTATGTTGTGGCTCGGCGGGGACGTATAACTTGATGCAGCCCGAGATTTCGGGGCAATTGAAGGAACGCAAAGTGAAGACATTGGAAGCGAAGATGCCTGATGTGATTTCGGCAGGGAATATTGGCTGTATGATGCAGATCGGCGCGGGGACTGAGGTGCCGATTGTGCATACTGTCGAACTACTCGATTGGGCGACGGGGGGGCCGAAACCGGCGGGGATGGGATGATCGTTCGACCAGCAGAGGGCAGTGACGCGGCGCAAATGTGTGCGATCCTGAACGAGATTGTAGAGATCGGTGGCACGACTGCGCAAGAAGATGTTGTTTCGTTGGCGGTGTTTCATGCGCAAGTGTTTGAGAATGAGAATTTGGTGAGTTGTTTTGTTGCTGAACAAGATGGCGTGGTTTTGGGCTATCAGAAATTAGGCCGTAGGGATGATTTGCCCGAGGATTGCGGCGATATCGCGACGTTTGCGCGGGCCAGCAACAAGGTTAAGGGCGTTGGGCGTGCGTTGTTTGCACGGACTGTCGAGGCGGCGCGGGGTGCCGGGTTTGCGCAGATTAACGCGCATATTCGGTCGGATAATGTGCCTGGTATGGCGTATTACGCTGCGATCGGGTTTATGCCGTTTGATGTGCGCAAAGGCGTGCCGTTAAAGGATGGAACGCCCGTTGATCGAATGCTCAAACGGTACGATTTAACCACTTAGGGCATATTCGTTTTATCGGATTGAAACCCAAATCCGACTGCGCCAGCGTTTGCAAGTGCGGCCTCGGTGTTGGGTTTCAATACATGAAAATGATTGATCGAATACGCCTTTAAATCTTGCGTCAGAAAAGTGGCGCAACTGTGCGGGCTGCCGCAACCTTGCCCTAATAATTGGTTTTTCTCGCCCTTCTTTGGGCCAAGTCCCCTGTCATTTTCACCGTAACGAAAAACAGGTGACAGTGATGATTTCACGAATTTTAGCAGTGGTTTTGGTGATGTTTGCAGGCACTGCAAGCGCGCAGACGTTTGTAAAAGCAACCGGCGAAGAACCTACGCGCAAGTTGATGAGCGCGGATGAAGCGCGTGATTGGCAGGCCGTTGGGCGTGTGAATTTGCCAAATGGCGGGTTTTGCACGGGGGCGTTGATTGCACCAAACCTTGTTTTGACGGCGGCACATTGTGTGCATGATCCCTATACGGCGCAGCGTTTGGATGCGGCAGACATTTCGTTTGCTGCGGGTTGGCGCCAAGGTCGGGCAGCCGCGCACCGCAAGGTTCGCCGTGTCGTTGTGCACCCGACGTATCAACACCAAGGTAAGGCAGAGTTTGAAAATGTTGGCAATGATATCGCCATCGTCGAATTGGATCATGCCATTCGCAACACAGCGATAACGCCGTTTGAACGCTCTGCGCGGCCATCGATTGGAACAAAAGTGCAAGTGGTTTCTTATGCCCATGATCGCGCTGAGATGCCTTCGATCGAGGAACCTTGCGAGATTTTGGGAAAAAGCATGGCGGTGTTCGTGCTGTCGTGCAGCGCATCCTTTGGGGCATCGGGCGCGCCGATCTTTGTGATCGAAAACGGCCAGCCCAAAATCGCGTCAGTTGTTTCGGCAAAGGCCACGTGGAAAGATCAAGACGTTTCGTTGGGCACGTCATTGGGAACGCCTTTGCAAGAACTTCTGAAGGAGTTGTCACTGGATGAAAGCGTGTTCAAAAGAAAGCAAGTTTCCAGCAAATCATTGAGCGAACAACTGGGCCGAACACAGAGTTCTGCTTTTTTGAAAAATTGATCTTGAAACTCCAATAAAGCGATCCTAGATTAACTGGTATCGGATGCCCATGATGGGGTTCGATGTCTAAATCTACAGGTCTGTCCATTCTGGAAGGCCGTATCTAAATGTCGCTTCTTAAGGAGGATGTTTGCTCATGCGAACTTACGATTTTGCACCCCTATACCGTTCCACTGTTGGTTTTGACCGTCTGGCGTCCATGATGGACCGTGCCATGACTGTTGATGTAAACACAAACGGATACCCCCCCTATAATATCGAAAAAACTGGCGAGAATGACTATCAAATCTCAGTCGCTGTTGCTGGGTTTTCTGATGATGAATTGTCGATTGAAATGCGTGACGGCCAGTTGGTGATTTCCGCCAAGAAAGCCGAAGTTGAGGGTGAGGCCACAGACGATGTGACCTATCTTCACCGTGGCATTGCGGCCCGAACATTCGAGAAACGCTTTCATCTTGCCGATCATGTTCGTGCTAAAGGCGCAAAGACCGAAAACGGTATTTTGCACGTCGAATTGGTCCGCGAAGTGCCCGAAGCGTTGAAGCCACGCCGCATTGAGATTGCGGATGGCTCCAAAACGATCGAGGCAAAAGTCGCCAAAAAAGTGACCAAAGCGTAACAAGATTTGTTCGTTTTTATCTAAATCACTGAATGTGATTTGGGTGACATATGTCACTGTAAAGTAAAGTGTTTCGCGTCAAGCTCTCCTAGAGATTTTCGCGAAGCACCAATGGTTTGGTGCTTTCGACCTCCCCTTTAAAGAAGGCACCAAGATCCAGCCACTATACCCTACTGGCTGGCCGAGCCGCCGCTGCGCCTGAGTTCCCCTACCCGTGCGCGCGGCCTGTAATACAGAACCCCCGTTGCGATAAGCAGCGGGGGTTGGCGTTTGTGGGCTAGGTTTTTAGGCGAAAAAGAAGCTAATTTATTTGCGGAGTTTCGCCAGTTTCATCAGGCGAATAGCCTCGGCGCGGTAGCCAAATGGATCTGCGCCTTTGGTTTGCGTGGCGAGGGTTATCGCGTCGTCAAAGCTGTAGTCTTTGGTGTAATCGGAGCCTTTGAGCAGTTGACCAAACCCTGCGATTGCAGCGGCGAACCCTGCATCTGTTGGTGTTTCAAACGGCGTGATTGGTGTGGTGATCAACTGGCTTTCGGTTGCGCCCGGCGATTTGTAGCGCAGTTTGAAAGAGCCGATTTCGGTTGCATCAGAAGGTGCTGCATCGGCGGCATAGCGCAATGGATCGTTTCGGATCGCAGGGGAGCCGACGGGCGTGATTTCGTAAAGTGCGGTGACTTGATGGCCTGCTCCAATCTCGCCTGCGTCTACTTTGTCATTGTTGAAATCTTCGCGGTTTAGGGCACGGGTCTCGTATCCGATCAGGCGGTATTCAGCGACGACGGATGGGTTGAATTCCACTTGGATTTTCACGTCATTTGCGATGGGGAACAACGCACCTGCGAGTTGATCGACGAGAGTTTTCTGGGCCTCGGCCAAGGCGTCGATGTAGGCGGCGGTGCCGTTGCCGTTTTGGGCCAGCGTTTGCATCATGTCATCGCGGTAATTGCCGCGCCCAAAGCCAAGAACGGAGAGGTATGTGCCGCTGTTGCGGTTTTTCTCGATGAAGGATTTCATGTCATCGGGGTTGTTGATGCCGACGTTGAAATCACCATCAGTGGCGAGGAGCACGCGCGAGATTTCGCCGTCCGCGCGCATTTGATCCGCAAGGGCATAGGCCGCGCGCAAACCAGCGCCGCCAGCGGTGGAGCCGCCCGCATTTAGCGCGTCAAGCGCGGCAAGAATAGTTGCCGTTTCTGAGGCGTTTGTTGGCTCCAGAACCGTGCCAGCACTGCCCGCGTAGGTGACAATGGCAACTTGGTCGGTCGGGTGCAATTCGCCCAGCATTAGGCTGAGCGACTGTTTCAGCAACGGAAGTTTGTTAGCGTTTTGCATGGAGCCTGATGTGTCGATCAGGAACACGAGGTTGAGCGGTGGGCGGTTTTCTACGGCTGGCTTTTCGCCTTGGATACCGATTTGCACGAGCTGTGTGTCGGGGTTCCACGGGGTTTGGGTGACGCTGATTTGGGTTGTGAACGGCGTGTCTGCATTTTTGGCGGGGGCGGCGTAATCGTAGGTAAAATAATTCACCATTTCCTCGACCCGCACCGCATCTGGGCGCAACTGGCCGCCGTTCAAAAGGGTTGAACGGACGTAGGCGTAAGATGCTGTGTCCACGTCGATGGAGAAGGTTGAAACAGGGTCTTGGGCGGTAACTTTGACCGCGTTTTCTGGCGCGCTTGCAAATTGATCATCGTTGGGTTGCGGGGCGACGATTGCGTCGTCTTGGTGTGAAAGCGGTGCAACGATGCCAGAGGATTCCAGCTGCGCGATGCCAGAGGATTCCAGATCGAGGCTCTGGTTCATTGCGCGTTTTTTACGCGGTGCAGGTTTTGCTTGGGGTTGGCTGTTAAGCGCGCCAAGCGGTGCTGCATTTGCTGCTTTTGATGTGGAGCTGGGTACCTGTGGCGCTTCTTCTTCGGCCTGCTGGGGAAGTCTGTTTGCCACGGCGTCGCCTTCTGCGCGTTCTGCCAAAACAGCGGGTTCGGGTGCTTGCGCAACCTCGGCTGAAGTGATTGGTTCAGCATCTTGAAGCGTTGGAAGGCCATCTTGAATGGGTTGATAGTTGGTGAAAATTGCACCAGCCACAACGAGGCAAGATGTAGCGTAAAGTGCGGGGCGGAGGTTTGCGCGATTAAACATGGATGTGATCCCTTTCCAAATAGACCCCTTTTGTGGGGCTTTGGAAATAGGACGCGCGTCGGGGGCGCTTTCTTGGAGGTGGGCGAAATTTTCTGCGGCCAAACGCAGGGCTTCTGCTTTGGCATCTGCATTTGGGGCAGGCGTTGTGTCGCGCAGGGCGGCTTGGAGTTTATCAAGTTCGTTCAACGGATTAGCTCCTCTGATTGGGCAAGGGCACGGAGGTGTTTTTTGACCTCTGACATGCGCCAGCTGACGGTTCCGGGGCTGATATTTAGGGCGTTTGCGGTGGCGTCGTGGGTTAATTCTTCGCCTAGAACGAGGGCCACAGTTTCGCGCAAATCATCGGGGAGGGTTTTCATGGCTTGGTTTAACCAGTCGAGTTGGGCGCGGTTTTTGGCATCGGCGGCGCGGGAGTTGGTTTCATAATCACCCCAATTTTCGCTGATTTTGCGCCTTGTGGATCGTTTGCGGAGGCGGTCGCGCGCCGCGTTGATGGCAACGCGGTAAAGCCATGTGGTGAATTTGGATTCAGCGCGGAAATTTTTGATTTTAGTGGCGAGCGAGAGGCAAAGGTCTTGGGCCATATCTTGGGCTTCGACCTGTGATCCGAGAATGCGATATCCGATACGGTGGATGAGATCATAGTGACGCGACACAAGGGCAGAAAAGGCAGCGGCATCGCCAGCCTGCGCAAGTGTTACCAGATTTTCATCGCTCGTTTCCATTCGCATAATGTGGTTAGACGCGCGCGGTTGGTCAATCCTTGGCGGGAATGTGAATTTTTTATTCAGGTCGTGGGGCGCTGGGTTCTGCGCAGGCCTCACGATAACTTTTGTTGACGTAGCGGCATATTTGGACGCCAATTTGGATATTCAGAAAATGGGAGAAGACACGATGAAACTTACGAGTATGACAGTTTTCACCGCAGCCGCGATTATTGCAGGAGCGATATCCGCGAGTGCGCAGGACCAGCCGATGGGGTTCTTTGTGACCAGCGTAGGTGTAGGTAATGGCGCAGATTTGGGCGGGCTTGACGGTGCGGATGCGCATTGCACAAGTTTGGCCGAAGCGGCGGGTACGGAAGGGCGCACCTGGAAAGCGTATTTGAGCACGCAGGCGGACGGGAAACGTGGCGTTTCGGCGCGGTATCGGATCGGAACAGGGCCTTGGTACAATGCCAATAAAGAGCTGATTGCGGCGGATTTGGATACGCTGCATATTAGCCCGAATATCGTTAAGCGCACAGCTGTGGATGAGAACGGCAATCGTGTTAGCGGCGTTGGCGATAAGCCGAACCAGCATGATATTTTGACGGGTTCGTTGGCGGATGGCATGGCGTATTTCCCGTGGGCCGAAGGGGATCACACCTGTTCGAACTGGACGAGTTCTGGTGAAGGCAGTGCGCAAGTTGGCCACCATGATCGCCATGGCGGCGGAAATATTTCTTGGAATTCAACGCATGGTTCGCGAGGGTGTAGCCAAGAAAACTTGGCCAGCACAGGTGGGGCTGGATTGTTTTATTGTTTCGCGGCTGATTAATCTTGCGCGATTGAAGTAAAGGAAAGGGCGCTCGATTAGGGCGCCCTTTTTTGTGGGGCTGGTCCGCCTAAAAGTGGGTGTTCAGGAAATCTGCAATTTCGCTCAGGGAGGCGTCGGCTTCTGGGATGTCGGGGTAGAATTCAAAGACGTGCCATAGACCTTCCCAGATGCGTAGATCGACGGGAGCGTTGGCCTGTCGCATGACACGCGCGAGGCGAAGGCAACCAGACATCAACATGTCGCGTGTTCCTGTGGTGACGAATGTTGGCGGGAAGGTCGCGTCGAACTTACCATAAAGAGGCGAAATTTCTGGGTCGCGCAGATTTTGCGTCCCAAGATAGGCGGCGCGCAGATCGTCGGTGACGGCGGCTGGCAGGAAGGGATCACGATCTGCGTCGTGGCTGTCGCCGACGTATTCAAGGTCGGTGGCTGGGGACAGGACGGCCAGCGCGCTTGGAGTTGGGAGACCGAGTTTTCTTAAGCGATGGGTGAGCGCGAGGGCAAGGTTGCCGCCCGCACTTTCGCCTGACAGCAGGGTTTTGGGATTGGCGGCGAGCAGATGTTGAGCGACGGTGGTGATGTCGTCGAGTGCCGCTGGGTAGGGATGTTCGGGGGCCAATCGGTAATGGGGTACGATGATCGTAGCGCAGGTTTTAATGGCGAGGGCTGCGGTGATCGGGAGGTCTTCAAACGGGCTGCCTTGGATGAAGCCACCACCGAAACAGAACAGGATTTGGCGAGATGGATCAGGGTCTGGCGGTGTGACCTGCATGCAAGCGATGCCTGCGACGTTGATTTCGGTGGTTGTGACTGGGTATTTCAATAGCGCCCGTTCGACGGCTGGGCGGTACGCAGAGAGGGTTTCTTTGCGTGTGTCTTGGATGGATTGGGGGGCTTTGGAGTGCGCAAGGTTTTGCTGTTCCTTGGCTAAAAGGGCAGCGGCTTGGGGGCTGATGCTGGCTAGTGGGTGCGTTGGCATTTGCTTTGTAAGTTAGGGGCCCCGGCGTTTGGCCGGGGCGGTTTTTGTTTAGTGGTCTCTCGCGTTTTGCTTTGCAAAAAGCTGGCGAGGGTCTCTCAGACTTTGCTTCGCAAAAATTTTGGCGACGCGGCATCTAAGCAAGAGGCTTAGATACTAGTGCAAATGTATTTCATTTCTAGGTAATCCTCAGTGCCGTGGGAGGAGCCTTCGCGACCGATGCCTGATTGTTTGATGCCGCCAAACGGGCGACTTCGGTGGAAATCAGGCCAGTGTTCACGCCGACCATGCCGTATTCCAATGCTTCTTGGACGCGGTGAACGCGCGACAGATCGTTGGAGTAGAAATAGGACGCGAGGCCGAAGATTGTGTCGTTGGCCGCGTGAACGACTTCTTCTTCTGTGTCAAATTTAAACAGCGGTGCGACGGGGCCGAATGTTTCGTCGTTTGTGACCATCATGTCGGATGTGACGCCCGTTAGGATTGTGGGTTCAAAGAACGTGCCGCCGAGTTTGTGGCGGTTGCCGCCTGCCATGATTGTTGCACCTTTGGCGGTGGCGTCGGCGATGTGCTCTTCTACTTTTTCAACAGCATCCATTGAGATCAGCGGGCCAACGGTGATGCCATCATCAAGGCCGTCACCGATGGACATTGCGGATACCGCTGCGGCCAGTTTTTCGGCGAAAGCATCGTAGACGCCTGCTTGCACGTAGATGCGGTTGGCACACACGCAAGTTTGGCCGTTGTTGCGATATTTAGAGATCATCGCGCCTTCAACGGCTTTGTCGAGATCGGCGTCATCAAATACGATGAACGGAGCGTTGCCACCAAGTTCCATGCTTGTTTTCATGATTTGACCAGCGGCCTGTTCCATGAGGATGCGGCCCACTTCGGTGGAGCCTGTGAAGGTGAGTTTGCGCACGATTGGGTTGTCGCAGAATTCCTTGCCGATGATGGAGGCGCGGGAGTTTGTAACGACCGAGAACACGCCAGCGGGGACGCCTGCGCGTTCAGCCAACAGCGCCATTGCGAGAGCGGAAAGCGGTGTTTCTTTGGCGGGGCGTGCCACGAAGGTACAGCCAACTGCGAGTGCTGGTGCGACCTTGCGGGCGATCATTGCATTGGGGAAATTCCACGGTGTAATAGATGCCACAACGCCCACGGGTTGTTTGAGGACCGTGATGCGTTTGTCTGGGAGGTGGCCCGGAATTGTTTCGCCGTAGATGCGTTTTGCTTCTTCTGCGAACCATTCGATGAAGGATGCGCCATAAACAATTTCGCCGCGCGCTTCGC
>Ga0206130_10009511_pt1 | contig 10151 bp, 7 predicted proteins | sample Helgoland_Spring_9_FD_148637 | JGI IMG/M metagenome (GOLD analysis project Ga0206130, IMG submission 148637) | Pelagic subsurface seawater microbial communities from Kabeltonne, Helgoland, North Sea - Helgoland_Spring_Bloom_20160512_1 | ecosystem: Environmental > Aquatic > Marine > Epipelagic ...
TGGCACTTGCACCCCAGCCCCAGGCACCCCCGTCCATTTTCTTGGAGGGTTTCGTTGGGCTTAAAAGGGCAGATGTCATTGATTCCCTGCGTGCGTTGGGCATGCAGTGGCAAAACCCCGGTTTTCGTGGCAACATTGACTTGGTTAAATTGGAACGCATTGGCACATTGGAACGGATTGGCACGGACTTTATTTTGAAACCGACTCCTGTGGAGGTATCTTTGGACGGTGATTACTGTGTTGAGTGGGTACTTGAAACGTTGAAAGGGTTGGGTGCACAGACCTCACAGACCTCGAAGACCTCGAAGACCTCACAGACCCCGCGGGTCTTGCTCTCTCCGGACGTGATTGACAAGATGAGTTTTTTAGGAATTACATTAGGAATTACATCAGGAATTACATTGGACGGTGTTTTAAAAGCCCCTGGGTTCAAAACCCGTGACTACATGTTTAAACCGGTGGAAGTTATGGAGTCATTGGGGTTGGGTGAGCGGAGAGGCGAGTGGTATGTCGTGCACGGGTACACCAAACATCTCAACGCTGTCATCCAAAAGGTTGGACGATTGGAGGACATTGGGCAGTTTCAGTATCGTGTGTACTCGGACTCGGAACCCCCTGCGAAGAGACAACGTTTGGTGCCTGTGCCCGTGCCTGTGTATTCAATTGACTTGAACAAAGATTTGAACAGTACGGTGTACTACGACCCTGTGGAATTCGTGCATGAAATTCGAACCCTGCTTGAGGGCACCGAGTTCACCGAGTACGAATCTGACGGGTACCACTGTTTTGAAACCGAGTGCACCGAGTGCATCAAGGGCAAAGGCATCCGTGTTGTTCCGACTTCCGATGGGTATTTGTTGGAATCGACCTGTATTTCTCTCAAATTGAGCAAAAACGAACCCAAGCACATTGGGTCCATTGGAGAGGACGACCATTTCTGGTACTATGCGGAAGTATTGGAAGGGTACGAGGTTCAAAACGGCATGTTGGTCAAAGAGTGGGACACAACTTGGGCGTCTTGGAATCGGGGGGTCCAATAGTATTTTTGAAGACCATAAAAAATAAACATCGTATAAAATAAGTTTCTAATGTAAGCACCCCCCCACCCTACACGCCCCACACCCTACACGCACCCACCCACCCCGTAGAGTGTTCCATGGGGTCATGGAAAGCGTTTGTTGCTGGTTGTTTGTTGTGTTGAGGGTTGCTTGCGTGCGAACTGACATTTTTTGCCGCTAAACATTTTTTTTTTTTTAAGGGACCGTCGGGACTACCATCTAATGAAGTGGGAAAATCTCAGACCTCTGTCTCCTATGTTTTCTGACGACATGATGGACGATTACGTGGATTCCAAAGTAGCCTACGAAGCTTGGGACGGACCAGTGCGTCGTGCAGTTCGTTTGGGGTGCGTCGGGGTCACGAAGCAGGACTTTGCCTCCTTTGTCATTTCCAACGCTTGGCGCCGGTCCCGTCTCCGCCGTGTATTTTGGTCCATCGAGAGGTTGTACACCCGATCGATGCATGCCTTTATTACGGGTCACTTGTACCCGGACCGTCTGGCTGGTGAGAGGTTTCGGTGCAAGTACCCGAACAAGTCCTGTGGGTTGGAAATGTCTGCCGTCAAACAGTGGAACATCGAGGAGCACTTGTCCAACATTGTGTGGAGTGCTCGTTTCTGTGGGGGTTGGACCCCGGCTGCACAGTTGTGTCTTAATTCCGAGCGTCAGGTCTGGGTCTCCACGCACGGGGAGCGCAGTGCGGAGTACTACTACGGTCCGGACCTTGGTTGCGAGCGTGCTCTTAAATTGTTTTACCAGGATGTGATTGATTTTTGGGACCGGGTCAGTCCTCTGTTGCCCGTGTACAAGGAGTGGTTTGTTGGGCAGAGTGCCGAGACGCCGATTCCTCAAAAGCGTCGTGAGATTCCGATGCAGAATTTTCCGGTGCCTTGGTCTTGGTCAGTGGTCAATGGCAGGATCTGTCTGGTGGACACTCCGTACCCGAGGGTCAATCGGGCTCGGGTGCCCCGTGCCCCTCGCATGGTGGAGGTTGTGGACGTCAATTGGGACTCGGTCATGCCCGAGCCAAAACCGGCAATGGTGTTGGAGAGTTTCGAGGGTTACGGGTGTCGAGCGGTGCGTTACAAGTGGGAGACTCCCGAGGTGGTGGACCACATTGGCAAGGTCTACGAGTTGAACGGGCGGTACACGGTTGTGGGTGCGACGGCGGACTCCACTGAGCTGACTACGTTTTACACCCTGCGTGATTTCCGATTGGTATCGTACCAGACCCATGCCCGCTCTGCTGCCGGTACCAACGTGGGTGTGTTGAAAAGGGGTGAGATTCGTAAATTTTTCGACCATGTGGCTGGCATGGTTGGCACGCGGGTGTTGGTGGGTGGTCGATTTACGGGTGTCGTTGTGGGTTTTTCGGGGGGTTTGCACACGGTTGAGTTTGACAATGGAAATACGTCTACCGTGTCTTTGAGTCGGGTTGGTTGGGTTGTAGATAGTGGAGAAAAATGTTATTAAAATCTGAATTTATCTTGGGTGTGTGTGGTTATTGGTACGTTTGGGTGTGTGTTGTCTATTTTGTACACCACTCTTGGTACCTTTGATTGTGGAACTTTGACCTTCAGCATTTTTTCAACACTATCTTCTAGTGATTTTGTGTATTTAAAAGTTTGTAGTTCCGATTCAACAAACGATTGATGTGTTTGAATTGTTATTAGTTTACCGTTGTCCTTTAGCAGTTTAAAAATTGCTGCAATAGTTCCTTCTTCTTCACTCAATCCAAACAATGGAAGCTGAATAACATCAAATTTTTTGTGTGTTTTTATGATGTATTGAAGTCCGGACATTTTGTCAGGTGCGGCAATAGTTGTAATATTTTTAATTTTTTGATGAGTGTCGGAAGGATTGAAATCGTATACTTTATCTAAGGATGTATCTTCGTACAATGCTGTTACATTGATATCGGTCTGAGCAACAGCGTCACGTATAGTATCATCAATGTCTTTACCCGAATATTCACATGGTCTCCAAGATAATTTGTACCCAATAAGCAGTATATCCATTTTATTATTCTTGGATATGTATAAATACTATGGCGAGCCATGTATCACCAAAGTGTAAAATGTCGAAACGAATGTCGAAACGAATGTCGAAACGAAAATTAAAATCAGGAACTCCTGAAGGAACTCCTGAAAAGAAAAAACTCTTAGCACAATACAGACAATATATAAGTGTTGGAGATAAACACATTCAAATTACATCATGGGGAACTGACCCTGAAAATGTGCTTGACCACATTAAATCAGGTTTGTTGTATCATGCATCTAACTGGGAACTGATACCGGATGAATTCAAAGATGCAGTGCTGATGACAGCAATTGAGTACAACCCTTCTGTTTATGAACATCTGGCAGAAAAAAAACATCGCAAGGATGTGGTACTTCAATGTTTTGGAAATATTCACGAAGGCGCTACTGAAATGATGAAACATATTCCGGATATATTTAAAAGCGATATTGACGTTGTGCTTCTTCTCATTTCTAAATACAATGCAGATCGTCCTGATTTAAATATGGACATATTGCCCAGTCCGTACGAGTGGTGTGATCCCGATCTTTTGCGAAACCCGTTATTTGCAATGAACACACTTCATAAAGATCCATGTGGTCTTGTACCGTATCTTCACAACCATGACAGTGACACATGTGAATTGTTCTGTGATAACAAAACGTTTGTAATGTTGTTTGTTCAAAAATACCAAGAATGGAGAGACAACTACAGAATGCCACACGCTTTATCTTATGTGTCTGACAGGTTATGCAATGATGCTGATGTAGTGCTTCAGGCACTTTTAGTTGATAAACACTGTGAGTGTATGGATTATGTATCCAAAAACCTGTGTGAGAAACCTGATTTTATCATTGAATTGTTTGAGTGGTGTGATGATTGGGATCAGATAGATCTGAAATGTTGTCCATTTTTAGCGTGCAATATTGATTTCATTATTCGTGTTATAGAAAAGTACGGCGTAGAATACATCAAATGCTTTGACCAGTGGTTTAGAAGCGACAAGGATACTGTGGTACGCCTACTGAAAATCGATCCTTTAATAATTGAATACGTCTCAGAGAATCTTCGGGATGACTTGGATATTGTACAGATTTTGCAGAATGTCCAAGCGATGAAGTACTGAAATTTGCGTCGAAAAGAGATTTTATAATCTCCATGAAAGAGTTGTATTCCGATTACAACAGGCAAAGAAAAAGCGCGCAAATTTATGAAAAAAAAAGAGCGTTTCAAAGGAAAGAAAATACAAATAAAATATTTATGTAATTGTTAATTTTTCCGTTTTATGGCGAGGGGGGCACCTGAAGACTCCTAAAAATCATCCCCAAACCCCCCCCCCCTTAAAAAAAAAAAAGACTCACCACCCGGCCCTGAGGCGGTTTGTAATGGTTTTGTAGACGTGTTTGGCGCGTTGTGGGTCTTGGTGGGAACGTTGAAGTGTGTGTACTTGATTTTTTTGCCGCTAACCTTTTTTTTTTTTAAAGGGAACTCGGTTTAAATTTGCTGGCAGAGGTCAAGTACCCCAGATCTGCGATTGTGTGCCCCCCCAAGTGCAAATTGCCGTCGGAGGCGACGTTTACCGAGATTTGGAGTATGTTTCCCGGTTACGACGTGACTTTGAAGTCTGGCAAGGTGTACATCAAGAAGAAAAAGCGTCGAAAATCGGACTGTGCCAAGTGTGCAGCCCCTGTGCAGTTGCACAACCGTCGTGGTCCCCGTGGACGGCTGTGCAAGCACTGTTGGATGAATGAGATTGTGGACTGCAACTACTGCCACCAGAAGACGATGAGAGAGCACCGTTGCATCAAGCTCCCCGCCGAGACGAAGAGTGCCAAGGGTACGTTCAAGCTGTGCCACCAGTGTCCCGGTCCCGGCATGTACATTTCTGCCAATTCGTTCAAGAGGCACGTCCAGCGCAAGCACCAGCAGTACCTGTACCAGTGCGACGTCTGCCAGTTCCGGTACGCCAACCAGAGTGACCTGAACAACCACATGCGCGTGCACTCCAGTGCTCTGACGTTTGAGTGCAAGCATTGCGACGAAAAGTTCCGTTGGCAGAGCCAGTTGAGTCTGCACACGGCGACCCACTCCGTTGCGCGTGCTGCGGCAAACGTCCACGTGGACCTCCGTGCGACTGCCGCTCCGGTCCCCGTCGGGTTGCAGGCTACTCTTGCCGGTATGGCGAGAATTCAACCGAAAAGTTTCCGTGTTTGAGGTATCCCGTGTCTGAATGTCGAATCGGTTGACGAATCGGTTGACGAGTGTGGTGGATTGTCTGTTGCAGAGTCGGTGGGGTGTGTGTCGTCGTGGGTACGTCAAGTTCATAGGATCGGTGGGTGTGATTGCGGCGGTGCCTGGCAGACCTCACGAGTGGTACCCGATGATCAAGCAGGAGTTCAAACGAGTGTGGTTTTGTTGCGAGCACGGGGTTGATTGGTGGTTTCGACCGAAGCGAGGAGTGAGGAACGGGTTGGTGCACTACGGGGCGGAGATCACCATCACTGCCGAGCTCGCCGAGCAGTTGGGGGTGCGGGTGCCCGTGGCAGGAGGGTTGTTAGATTTTTTATACACTGTATAATATTTTTTATCGATGTATAGCCCCTGTATAGCCCCTGTATAGCCCCGGAGGACTGTATTTTTTTTTTGAATCGGTTAAATTTATGTATAAATAACCGATTTTGTATCAATAAAATGTCGTTTGTGCGAAAAAACACACCAATTGAGGATTGTGGATTTTTTTCAGATACGGTGAAGAAAGCGAAGAACGCGGCGAATAAAGGGATGAAGAAAGCGAAGGACGCGGCGAAGAAAGGGATGAAGAAAGCGAAGGAGAAAGTGAAAACGATTAAGGACGAATTGAAGACATTGTCGATAGATGACGCTCTTAACACTTTTGAGCGAGATGTGCAGCTGATGGAGAACGGAAAACAATTTGTACCTCCAAATAAACTTTAATCAAAAAAAAATTTTCTTATGTCTTGTACCTTTGCTTTTTTTCTGGGTACGCAAGTGGACGCCGTGCGGGAGCCGGTGCTCGAGCTCGAGGTGTTCGTTCTCTTGAGGTACCTCACGATCCCGGCGTCGGTCATGGGTGCGGACACGCTGCGCGGGTGCCACAGGTCGTCGTCCGTCACCAGTTCCATGATGCGTTCCAGCGGTTTGCGCAGTTGTTTCTCCGCGTAGTAGTTGTAGTCGATCACGTACTTGCCCACTTCGTCCGGACAGATCGCGCGTTGGTTCAAGTCCTCCGGACCGGCACGAATCACAAACTCCACCCTGTCCCCCGCCACCGGTGCTTTCTCCGGGCGTTGCACCTTCAGGCGCTTCGCCAGTTCCACGTGGGGCATTTTGCTCTTGTAGTTCTCGGGCAGTTGGGTCAGTTTCTTGGAGAGGGTCAGTTCGCTGAGGGGGATTCTGCCGGCGTACAGGTCGTCGAACACCTTGGTGATGAGTTCCTTGGCGCCCGCCACGTCGTCCTTCAGCAGGAGGTCGATCATGGTGCGCTGGGTGCTGACGACGATGGGTGCAAAGTCCCTTCGGACGCACTCGCAGCCCTTGATGTACGCCTTGGGCGGGCGTCCGGGCAGGCACAGGTTGCCGATGTACCTTTTTTTTTTGAGCAGGAGAAAGGGTGGTTGAAACGCCGACTCGTACTCCATCAGCACCGGGGACAGGAATTCCTTGGTGATTTCCTTTGCCATGATTTCGCCCACCTCGTGCGCGCGGGTCACCAGTGCTTCGGCGTCCGGACCGTCGCAGATCTCTCTCGACAGTTGAATGAAGCAGGAGTCGGTGTTGTGCACGATGAGGCTGCCGACGCCCGCCTGAAAGTGGTGGTTCGACGTGGTGAGGTCGTAGACGTAGCCGTCGCAGGGTCCCCGGTCCTGCACGACGACCTCGTCGCACTGTTTAGTGAGGCTCCAGCACAGCCGATTCCGTTGGTCCACAAAGGTCGTGTAGCCCAGCCGGTTGAGGACGTACCCGACCCCGGCTAGAAACTCGAACTTGTCCGCAAACCTGTTTTCGGAGCAGCGGTCGTTGATGCCGGCGAGGAACCCCTGCAGGACGTCGGTCGGGGCGCACAGCAGCGACCGCGGCACGATCTTGGCACCCTCGGCGCTGCGAAACAGCGCCGGGTCCACCCCGAAGTTGCACCCGCTCATGGCGTACACCCCCATGTGAAACGCGTCGCGGTAGGTCCATGGGCACTGGGTCGTGCAGGTGGGCAGCGCTCGTTCCAGAAGGGTGTCCTGTTTGCCCAGCGAGGTCGCCGTGGTCGGGGTGCCGTCGGACAGCAGCAGGGAGTGGTCCTCCGTGACGTCCACGACGCCGGACCCTGCCCAGACGCGATAGATGCGTTTGGAGGTGTGGTGTCGAATCACGCGCTCCACGTCGGTCCAGCCGCCGTCGCTCCACGCCTCCACCCCGTGCAGCTCGCAGGACTGCTTCCCCGTGCCGGTCCCCGTGCCGGTCCCCGTGCCGGTCCCCGTGAACAGTTCGGAGATCGCTCTGATTTGTATGTCTCCGTTGATCCTCAAAAACACCGGGGTCTTGCCGGTCACGCTGTCGCCGTAGATCACCTTGGACCCCTTCCACGCGGGGTTGTTGTCCACGATGTCCATGGTGCGCAGGGTCAGCCCTCTGCCGTACTTGGTCACGGAGGAGGCGATGCGGGGTTCGGGCAGGAACCCCTTGGACGCGCCGGTAAACCCGTAAATGCTGTTCGCGACCACCTTCAGCGCCAGCTGCTTGCCGTTCAGCACGGCGCGCATGGGACCCTCGTGCTTCTTCATCTCCTTCTTCACCCTCGTCCGTTCGGACAGCAGTTCGCGCAGGATCTTGGGCAGCAAGCCCTCTCGCACGTCCGCGGTGACGAAGGAGCAGTTGGCGGGGTTGTGCACGATCTGCAGCCGGCGACCGGGGGGGTAGACGTAGTCGGGCACGGTGCGCACGTCCACGTCCTCGACCCACCCCTGCTGTTCGATGGTCTCTCTGCTGACCAAAGTCTCGTAGGACATGTTCATCGCCCTCATGATGCTGGGGTACAGCGACGCAAAGTCCACGCACACCACCGCGTCCTTGTATTTGCCGCGCAGGGGCGGCAGCACCACGGCGCCCTTGAACCCGCCCTCGTTGTTTTCGCCCCGCGGGATGAACAGGTTCGTCTGCCGCGCGTACTTGAGCATCAGTGTAATGGTGCGGATCCCCTGCCCTCGGTTCAGGATGTCGTCGGGGCACACCCCGGTGACGTTTGCCATCGCCGCCACGTTGACGATCTTGCACTGGGTCCGGACCAGCCGCAGTACCAGGTTGGAGTCCTGCACGCAGTAGACCGCCAGTTCCAACCGACCCTCCGGGGTTTGAAACTTGATCGGAATCTGGGCGTAGGGCATGTCGACCTTGCGTTGCCCTAGGAAGTGTTCGCCGATGGCGTCCAGTTTGTAGGAGCGCAGTTTGTGGTCGGCGCGAAACTTCTCGTACGTGTCCAGCACGACCCGCCCGGGGCAGTCCAGTCGGAAACTGACCTGGGTTCCTCTCTGGTTGCTGGTGGTGGTGATCTCCCGGATGGAGCTTTCGTGGTTCGGGACCCGGGACCACAACCAGCGGACGCCCAGAATTTTGCAGCGGTCGCGGTAGTACACGTTGTCGAAGCGATTTATGTTGTGCCCCAGGATGAAGTCCGGGTCCGCCTCGCGCATGAAGTCGTTGAACGCCTCCAGCATCTCCGCCTCGGTGGGGAACCACCGGACGTCGATCTCCGGGTGTGCCGGGGTCTCGTGCAGGCAGAACACCACCTTTTGGACCCCGCCGCAGTCGTGCACGACGCCGATGGTGATGATGGGGTCCTTGGAGGAGTCGGGGAACACCAGTTTGCCTCTGACGGTGCGCAGGTCGCACTCCAGATCGTACGAGAGGGCGGTAAACTTGGGACCGGGGGCGCAGATCTCCAGCCCGTGTTCGATGACGTGCTGCATGGCGGCGGAGACCTGGTCGTTGTACGCCGCGGGGCACTGGTACTTGGCGGTGCTGACGAACACCTCCGCCGGAAACCACGGTCCAGGTCCGGGTGGACCGGACGACATGTCGACGGGTTCGCGCACCATCCGGCGCAGGTTGTACCAGGCGTACACGTCGGGCAGTTGGACCCGGTAGAAGTCTCTGGGTCCGGACTCTCGGTAGTCGGTGATGTCCTGCCCGCGCAGGACTTGAACGTCCAGGGGTTCGGCGTTCTCCACGGCGTGCTCGATGTTGAACTTGGGGTACTTGGCATGGGTGCGGGAGGCGGAGTAGCGCGCCAGCAGTTCGTGCAGGTTGGGGGGCAGGGACCCCAGGATGAGGTGGGGTTTGCACTGGACCACCCGCGTGAGTGGACCCTGGGCATCGCGCCCGAAGATGTAGATCTGCTTGCCTTGCAGGCTCACAGTTAAAATTCTCATCTTTTTGTGGTTTTCCGGGTGTGTGGAATCTCGCCATAAAAAAAATTGACCTATATAAGCGCATGTCCTGCGAGTAAAAATGCGAACAATGAGAGCATTCCTATTGACTTTGTTTTTATTTAGCGCGAACGCGGAATATAGTACCATCATAGGCGGAAAATGCACCGACGTGCAGGCACTCGATTTAAGTCAAACTGATTGTCAGGATATTCACGATCTAGATGTTGGTACAGATTGGGAAGTGACCATTCGTTCGGACCGTGCAAATGGATGTGCATTTGTGGAGGACTCCACCGGCAAAAAAAAATACCAGTTCAACCAAGCTACAGGTACTAACTGTGAAGATGACTTTGACGTACTTGGTGACCAGCAAATAACATGTTTATGCCAAAATGGAGGCGGTGGAGGCGGTGCAGGCGGTGCACCCACCGCCGCCCAACTTGCCGCCATGGACGCCGAAGTAGCCGTCGAAGACGCCGTCGAAGACGCCGCCCAGAACGCCCAACTTGCCGCCAACGCCGCCCATGACGCCCAAATCGCCGCCGCCTCCTTAAACTCCCAGCAAGACTACATCGAGTTCCGTACATTTATTGCCAACGCCGCCCAAGCCGCCGCCAACGCCGCCATCGCCGCC
>Ga0206130_10009512_pt1 | contig 10150 bp, 12 predicted proteins | sample Helgoland_Spring_9_FD_148637 | JGI IMG/M metagenome (GOLD analysis project Ga0206130, IMG submission 148637) | Pelagic subsurface seawater microbial communities from Kabeltonne, Helgoland, North Sea - Helgoland_Spring_Bloom_20160512_1 | ecosystem: Environmental > Aquatic > Marine > Epipelagic ...
CAGGCAGATGCTTGTTTAATCTTGATACTGGGTATGTTTATAAGATTGAATTTTCAAAACACGATTATGTAAGCAAATATCTTGTTGTAGAAACTACAGGATTGCCGAAAGACTTTAAAAGAAAAACCAAGATAAAAGTGGATATAGGTTTATTTAAAAATAGAATTGAATTGGACATGAATTTTTTAAGTAATAAACCTATTGGAATAGCTTCTTATAGTTTCACAGAAAACAAAATTGCGTGGAATTACGCTTACACTGATAAAATTATTGAGGAAATTGTCGACGCTACCTTAGTATTTACAAGGTATAAAGAGAAGAGTAAGAGAGATAGTTTTTAGGTGTCTAGTGACATGTTAATAAAAGTATTTTTTTATTAAATTGATGTTCTGTACTTTAGCTTTGCAAATCATAAAATTTCATAATGAGAGTGTTAATAGTAAGTTCAAGTGAAGATGATATTCGTTGGATAACTAATATTTTAGGAGAAGAAGAAATAGTAAATATTGATTCTTGTACAAATTCGACAGATACTATTCAATTACTTGCTGTTAACCAGTATAATTTAGTTTTGTCAGAAGTTTACCTTCCTGTACTTTCAGGATTTGATTTGAAAAAATTAATGGACAGTTTTGGATATGATATTCCAGTTTTATTTTTTACGGATAAGGTGAATGATAATGCTAGAAAAGAAGCAAAATATGCAGGGGTTATTGATTTCTTTTCTACAGATCACTTAGACAAGGAACTTCCATCTTTATTAGCAAAAATAGATGGAGCTCAAGTTTAATTTAGTATGAATTATTTAGCTCATTTATTGCTTTCAGGCAATGATGAAGATGTAATCTTCGGAAATTTTATTGGAGATGCGATAAAGGGAAAACAGTATCAAAGCTATCCAGGCAGCATTCAGAAAGGAATTCTTCTCCATAGGCAGATTGATACATTTACAGATTCTCATCCAATTTATTTGCAAAGCAAGAGAAGATTTTACAAAAACTACCCGAAAATATCAGGAGTAATAACGGATATATTATATGATCATTTACTCTGTGTCGAGTGGGACCAGCATGCGGATGAAGAATTACCTCTATTTGTAAAAAGGTCGTATGATTACTTGGATACGCGTATACATCAAATGCCTTCTCGAATGACTCCAGTTTACGCTCATATGAGAGCGAATGACTGGTTGTCTAGGTACCAAACCATTGAAGGTACAGCATTGTCTTTAATGCAAATCGGAAAAAGAATGGGGTTTGGTTCTTCTGTTGGGGAGTCAGTTATGGAATTTCAGCAAAACGAGGCAATATTTATCGAGGAGTTCAATGCCTTTTTTTATGAAATAAAAGCCTTTTCAAAAGAGTTTTTAGCTAACTATTGATTTAATGGGGTTTCTAGTTAGGCAGCGTTTTTGACTGAAGTAAAAACGCTATCCGTATAAAACGCATGTAAAATTGAACACTTTAAAGGAAAAATGTACAGTTTAATCATAAAATAGCTTCTTTGTTATCTAAGAGGAGTTGCAATAGAAATAGGTTACTTAACTTTGAGATAGTAACTAATATTTTATACGGCCTTAGTAGAAGGTTAATAGGATAATGAATTTGATAGCGCTTATTATATACTTTTCAAATTTACCATTTATAACAATGGTTCCTTTTGGTGCTTCTTACATTGATGCGGAAAGAGAAGGAATAATAATTTTGGAAGGTAAATATCAAAATAAAAACATCTACGTATCCAATGCGTTTGGAAGTCCGGGATATGGATATTGCACCTATGAGATACGGGTAAATGGCGACCTCATTACAGATGGAATAAATTCTAGTGCTTTTGAAATTGATTTAAATAATTTTAAATTGGAGCTAGGAGATGATGTGGTCATTGAAATACGTCACAAAAGAGGTTGTACGCCTAAAGTGATTAACCCAGGAGGGCTTACTCCTCAACCTACATTTATTACTCAAGAAATTACAATTAAGGAAGATGGATTCTTAGAGTGGATAACTACAAATGAGTATGGCTCTCTTCCTTATATAATACAACAATACAAATGGAGTAAATGGGTTGATATTGGAGAAGTACAAGGAAAAGGAACCCCGGTAACTAACAACTATGCATTTTATGTTGAATTTGTTTCAGGAGTAAATAAATTTAGAGTTATACAACGAGATGGAAAAGGAAAGATTAAAAAAACCACATCTGTAGAAACGACTTCAGTAATGCCTAAGTTGACTTATGTCTATAATAAAAAAGCAAACCAAAATATTTTTAGTGGTAAAACGAAGTATGAACTTTACGATAAGTTTGGAGCATTAATAATCCGTGGTTTTGGAGCATTTGTTGATGTTTCTGAATTAGTAAAAGACAGTTATTGGTTAAGTTATGACAATTTAACGGAGGGCTTCGTTAAAAAGTAAGATTTAATTTAAATTCCTTATGTATTTTCTTAATTCTAACCTTAAGGTCTCTTTTAGCCTAGGTTTTTGCTAAAAGACAGTTCCTTTGGCTATATATTTGTAAGGGTGAACATTATCTCTTAGATTTGAGGGAATTAAATGATTCTTAGAAGTATGAAGTTGTTTCTTTTTGTAGTCTTTTCTCTGTTTTACTTTGCAATCTCTTCACAAGATTTCGTAAACGAATGGAGTACTGCAATTTCAAAACTTCAAAAAGAAACAGCGTATAAAATTTTTCCAAATATTGATTCTGGCTTCTCAGTCGTCAAAAGAATTTCCGGGATCAAAAATTCTATATCCATTGATATATTGGACTCTAATAATGTGCTGTTATACGCTAATAATGTTGAGGTGCCTGGAGATGAAATTGTGCATGTTGACCAGGTAAATGGTAGCGTGATATTGTTTTCTATTATGCATAACAATGAGAAAAAAGAAGACCAATTAATAGCTTATACATTAAATAATAAAGGAGAGTTATCTAAAACAATCTTGCTTGCATCATTAAAATCGAACGGAGGTTATTTGGCAAAGTTTAAAGTAGCAGTAAGTAGTGATGGTAAAAAAGTAGGAATCCTTTGTGAGAAGCCTTATATGAAAGAGAAAAATGAGGGGTTAGTGATAAAGATATTGGATAAAGATCTTCAGCCAATATTAACAAAAGATTATAGCTATAACATAGCTTCAATGAAAAGACGATTTAACGTTCCTTTAATAAATAATAAGGGTTCTTTATATATTCTAAAAAGAGCAAGAATAAAAACAAAAAACAAGTACTTTCTTACCTTAATTAAAGAAAGTGGAGTTGAAGAACATCATGATGTAACATTAAGGAGTATGAGAATTGCTGATGTTACTGGATTATTTAATAAAGAAGGAGACTTAATCGTTTCAGGTTTTTATGCTGGCTTTAATGGATTTGCTTTTGAAGGAGCTTTTATTATGAAGTATAAAGAGTCATCCTTGCCTGTTTACCGGAAAGAATTAATGCTACCGGAAAATTTAATTACAGGGTTAAAAACAAAAAAGGAGATATCAAAATTTGGTAATGGATTGAATAAGTTTCATGTGAAGAAATTAATTGTGACCCCAAAAGGCAGTAGTTACTTAATAGCAGAACACCTAAGTGTAAATAAAACAGAAAAAGAAAGCGTTGAAGAACGCAAAGGAATTGCAGTTATTAAGTTTTCTAGTAAAGGAGATTTTTTATGGGCTGCACCAATTGCTAGCAATCAAATTGACAATCTATACAATGGGTATTGGAGCTCATCTGTTTTGGTTGGAAACGACACGGCCTTATACGTTCTTTACAATCCCTTAGGAGAGGGGATTAAGAAACCGGAAGATGTCTATGGCGTCAATGCTCCAATAGGAACAAGATTTTGTAGTGTTGATGCATATGGAGTTGTAACGAATAATCCTTATATAGACTTATTTAAAGGAATCAAAGAAGCGGTTATTCTATTCGCTAAGACCTATTATTTTTCGGGAAAAGAATTAATCATCGTAGCTGAAAACGCGGCAAAAGATGAGTTCTATTTAGGTAGCCTATTAAATAAATAGACTCCTTCGATTAACTTTTAGTTTTCAATTTAGTTATTATTGCTATGCCTGACGAAATAAAGAGCATTAACCATGGTGCACTATGAAGTAGTAAGTCAAACCAGTCCATCGCTTGCATCGGTTGTTCTCCACTGAAGGCACCGCCTCCATAAATCCATTTTAATTTACCCCAAATGTGAGGCGGAGCAAAAGGAGCTAACCCAAGGGTTAATGAGGCTATGACCCATAAGGTTATGTTTTTATAAAAAGGTTGTTTAAAGCCTTTCATTCTTGATGTGAACTGATTAATTCAACTAATTGATCTGCTGGGATTATTCCTGATTGCCTCCAAAGCAGTTTTCCTTTTTTAAAAAGAATGAAAGTAGGAACGCCTCGAACTTGAAATTTCTCTGCAGCCTGAGGGTTTTTGTCAACGTCAATTTTTATAATTTTCACATTATCACCCACCTTACTTTTAACATCTTTTAAAATAGGAGCCATCGTTTTACAAGGTCCACACCATTCCGCAAACATGTCAACTAAGACAAGCGTATCTCCATTTATTAAGTCACTGAATTTGGACATAGAATTTAAATTTCTTCGGAATGGCTATTTCATTAGCAAGTCTACTGTTTGCCAACCACCACCGTTGTACACATTTGAAAGTCCATTTTGTTGCAGAAACGTTGTCGCTTGACCACTCCTTCCTCCGCTAGCACAGCATAAAACAACGTTACCTTGTATAATTTTAAATTCTTCAACTCTTGAAGAGACTTCATCTAAAGGGATATTTATAGACCCTTCTACATTACCCATCATAAACTCTCCAGGTGTTCTCACGTCTATAATTGTTGCTTCTTTAATGTCTATGTTTTCTATACTCATTGTCTATTGTTTTGGGCTGGAGCTTTACTTATTTAAGAATGCTTTTGCTTTGTCTAATAAAGAGACTTCTTTTTTTTTTGGATAACCAATTTCTTTTAGTTTTTCTTCTACTATATTAATAGAACCTGCATCAGAACTTTCAAATGTGATAGAATTGTTTTCAAGTAAAACAATAACATTAGAGATTCCATCCAAAGCTGTTGCTCCTTCGGTTGCTGTTTTAACACAGCCGCCACATTTTAAGTTTTCTATTTCAAACGTAGTTTTCATATTATTTATAATGTTGTGGGACAAACATACTCAGAGAGATGAAACCCTTCTGTTCCCTTAATTAAACCATACCCTCCAGCAACGTCAATTAGATTGTGATACCCTCTGGATTTCATGATTGAGATATAAATTACCGAACGATATCCACCTGCGCAGTGAATGTGGTAAGTAATATCTTTAGATAAATCATCCATTTGATCATTAATAACATCTAATGGTGCATTTACAGCTTCTTCAACGTGTTCTGATAGGAACTCAGATGGTTTTCTTATATCAACTAAATTACTTTTCTCCGCGTTTACTAATTCAACTATTTCTGAAGGCTGCAATGAAATGATAGAGGTTGTCTCTAACCCAGCTTCTTTCCATGCCGCTATTCCTCCTTTTAAATATCCTAGCGAGTTATCATATCCAATTCGAGATAATCGTGTTACAACTTCTTCTTCCCGACCTTCATCAGCAACTATTATAATAGGCTGATTAATGTCGGATACAAGTGCTCCAACCCATGGCGCAAAACCACCATCAATTCCAAAGAATATTGACCCAGGTATATGTTCTTTAGTAAAAGAAGTTTGATGTCTCGTATCAATGATCATTGCTCCTTCGCTATCGACCATTGCTTTAAATGTGTCAATAGTAAGGGCAATTGTTCCCGTTTTTAAAATGTCATCTATCTCCGTGTTTACTGATTTATTCATAGCAACATTTTTAGGGAAATAGGCTGGAGGAGTAATTAATCCAGTAAGAACTTCTTTTACAAACTCCTCTTTAGTCATGTCAGCTCTTAAAGCATAGTTGACCTCTTTTTGGTGCCCTAAAGTATCGAATGTTTCTTTACTCATGTTTTTACCACAAGCAGAACCTGCACCGTGACTAGGGTAAACAATAACGCTGTCTGGTAATGTCATCAACTTACTGCGCAATGAATCGAATAAATACCCCGCTAAACCTTCTTGGGTAATGTCGGATTTTACAGCTAAATCAGGTCTTCCCACGTCTCCAATAAAAAGAGTGTCTCCAGTAAACACGCATTTTTCTTTGCCCTCTTTATCTATTAATAGGTAACTAGAAGATTCCATGGTATGCCCAGGAGTATGTATTAGTTTTAAAGTTAATTCACCAATTTTGAATTCTTCACCATCTGTGGCAAGGTGAAAGTCAAAATCAGCTTTTGCATTGGGCCCAAAAACAATTGTAGCTCCCGTTTTTTTTGCTAAATCAACATGCCCAGAAACAAAGTCGGCGTGAAAGTGCGTCAACAAAACGTACTTAATTGTGGCGCCATCTTTTTCCGCTCTTTCAATATAGGGTGAAGTTTCTCGCAATGGATCAATAATTATAGCTTCTCCTTGCGATTGAATGTAATAAGCGGCCTCTGCTAAACATCCTGTATATATTTGTTCTATTTTCATTTTCTATTAAATCTTAAGCAAAGATAAATCATTGTGCTAAATTATACTGTAACTAAAGTTACAAATTACTGTTATTCTGTAAAGCAATTCGTTTGCAAATTCTTTCAAAATCTATTGCTTTGTCTTCATCTAAACATTCTAAAGCCTTATTGACTTCTGCAAACATTAATTCTTTTCCAATTGTATCAGATAATCCGCTGTTAAAAATAATATCCCTTACTGGTCCTATTGCTCCAGCAACCGCAAAGTAGATTTCTTTTTTACAAAGTTCTTTTATAGTGGTGTCGAGCATATAAACAGCACTTGAGTCCAGGTGGTTAATAGCTTCGGCGTTTAATATTATTAGTTTTAGAGCAGGACCTTTTTTTGCAATCATATCATTTAATTGTTCCTTGAAATAATTGGTGTTAGCAAAATAAAGTTGTCCATCAAAACGCAATATGAGCAAATCTTTTCGCCCTTTTGTATTATCGAATCTTTCTACATTTTTGAAATAATCCGTTCCTTCAATTCTCGCACATTCAGCAATGTGTGGTCGCGTACTTCTAAAAATTAAGAACCCCAATGATAGAGTTACTCCAACAATAATTCCTTCTTTGATTCCGATTGTTAACGTTACGGCAAAAGTCCCCAAGAGCATAATTAAATCGTCCTTATTGTATTTCCAAAGTTTTACGGGGTATTTAATATTAATTAGTCCCATCACAGCAACGATGATAATCCCACCCAACACTGCTTTTGGTAAATAATAAAATAATGGAGTAAGGAATAGTAATGTTAATGCTACCAAAGCCGCTGCTATAATAAAAGACATTCCCGTTTTTGCCCCGGATTGATCATTTACAGCGGTTCGAGAAAAGCCACCTGTGGATGGATAGCTCTTAAATATAGAGCCTACAATATTACCTAGCCCAAGCGCAATTAGTTCTTGATTAGCATCTACTTTATAATCATTGTGCTTATCCTCTATGGCTTTGGCCTGAGAAATAGCTTCCATAAATGCAATTAAAGATAAGGTGAGTGCCAAGGGTAATAGGTCCTTAAAATAATTTTGGGAAAAATCTGGAATTGCAGGACTTGGAAGTCCAGTAGGAATAGCGCCAATAATCTTTACACCATATAAATCCAGATGAAAAAAGTGTACAATTAATATGCTGAGTATAACTACAGTTAGGGCTGCAGGTATTTTCTTTAAGTACTTTTTTAAGAAAATAATTGTAAGAATGGTTACTATTCCGAGGCAAAGAGTAATTAGGTTAGTTGAATTGATTGCTATTCCTGTGTCATATAATAAAGAATGTGCTTGGTTACTTCTGGGAATTTCTATACCGAAAATATGTTTTAATTGGTTTAAACCAATAATTATTGCCGCAGCAGAAGTGAATCCACTAATTACGGGCTTCGATAAAAAGTTGACCAAAAAACCAAGTTTAAAAATACCAAAAGCCAATTGCATAAGTCCCATAAGAAATGCCAACATAATTGCAGCCGCTATATAGTTTTCAGCTCCAGCAGATCCAACAGTTGCTATTGATGTTATTCCGGCAGCAACAATTAAGGAGTCCATCGCGGTAGGTCCCACTGATAATTGACGAGAAGTTCCAAAAATAGCATAGATAACTTGCGGCGTCATGGCCGTATATAAACCATAAATGGGCGGAAGTCCGGCAATCATTGCATAGGCAATGCCTTGCGGAATAAGCATCACGCCAACAGTAAGGCCTGCTGATAAATCCCCAGATAGAGCTGCTTTCTTGTAGCTTGGGAGCCACGATAGTATGGGTATGTATTTTTTGAAAAGATTCACTTAATGTAAGACGAAGTTAATGGTAATATTGGCAAATTAAAAACAAAAGTAATATGCTTTATCGAAGTCATAAGCAACTGTTGTAATCTAGAAATCAAGTACTTCAATTCTATTGCGATGTAACTTAATCTTTTTCTCATTCTCAAGTTGCTTTAAAAGTCGAGAAATTACTACTCTTGAAGTATTCAAGTTATGCGCAATTTGTTGGTGGGTGTTTTCAATATTTCTAGATCCAATCAGTTTTACTTTATCGGTTAAAAACTTATAGAGCCTCTGGTCCATTTTCATGAAGGCTAATGTGTCGATTGTTTCTAACATTTCTTCTAAGCGGAGGTTGTAGCTTTCAAACACAAAGTTTTTCCATGTTTTGTATTTACAAATCCATTCCTCCATTTTTTGAACCGGTATCAATACCATCTCGGTATCTTCGACAATTATAGCCTTAATTTCGCTTTTTTTATTGCCAATGCAACATGATAAAGAAAAAGCACAAGTATCTCCAGTTTCTAAAAAATAGAGAAGTAATTCATTGCCATCGTTATCTTCACGCACAATTTTTATAGAACCTTTAAATAGAAGGGGCATATACCTAATAGCACTTCCTATTTCCATAAGTGCCTCTCCTCGCTTTAATGATTTAATGAGGCCTACCTGACCAATTTCAGTAATCAAATCTTCTTCAAATAAAAAGCCGTAGTTTTCTTTCAATTGTTCTATCATTTATTTTTTTTCAGTTCAGTATCTTCATAGTGAAAGAATAAATTAGCCCAAATTATTTTTGAGAGAGCATACATATATGGGCCTAAAATAATAATTGCCCCTATAATTATTCCCAATAATAGTTCTGAAGAATATGCTGGATATAATACAGCTGTTGCTACCCATATTGCGACAAATAACGCGACACCTAATGCGTAAGAGACAAACATCGCACCGAAATAAAACCCAGGTTCACGAGAGTATTTTAAATTACAACGGTCACATTTTTCTCTAAGGTTTCCCGCTTGTTTAAGATTATAGACATTCCTAGATTCTAAAAACTCCCCTTTGTGACACCTCGGGCACTTAAAATTTAGAATACTGTAGAGTCTTGTTTTTTTGAGCATTGAGCAGATTGATTAATCAAATATAGATAACTATTTTGTTTCCGAATATAACAAATGTTACATTTGGTAATTCTATATTCATAGCTTAATGATAGTAAAACCAAAGAAACATTTAGGGCAACATTTTTTAAAAGATCAAAGTATTTGTTTGGATATTGCTAGTGCATTGACCAATCATGGTGATTATAAGGATGTTATAGAGGTTGGTCCGGGCACGGGAGCTTTAACGAAGTTTTTAGTTGAAAATAAAACTTTTACAACTACAGTTGTTGAGGTGGATAGAGAATCTGTTGCTTATCTAAACGCAAATTTTCAGGGATTAGAAGTGCTTGAAGAAGATTTTTTAAATATGGATTTTTCCAAATTTAAGTCTGAAAAGTTAGCTGTGGTTGGCAATTTTCCTTATAATATTTCCTCTCAAATATTGTTCAAAGTATTGGAAGAAAAAGATCGTGTCACTGAAGTTGTGGGGATGTTTCAAAAAGAAGTCGCAGAAAGAGTTGCTGAACCACCAGGATCGAAACGGTATGGTATTTTAAGCGTGTTACTGCAAGCGTTTTACGATATCGAATACTTATTTACAGTAAATGAAGATGTTTTTGATCCACCACCAAAAGTTAAATCGGGAGTTATTCGATTAATACGGAATGATGTAAAAAAATTGTC
>Ga0206130_10009514_pt1 | contig 10147 bp, 11 predicted proteins | sample Helgoland_Spring_9_FD_148637 | JGI IMG/M metagenome (GOLD analysis project Ga0206130, IMG submission 148637) | Pelagic subsurface seawater microbial communities from Kabeltonne, Helgoland, North Sea - Helgoland_Spring_Bloom_20160512_1 | ecosystem: Environmental > Aquatic > Marine > Epipelagic ...
GAAAAGGGTGATATGCGCATTGAAGTCCGCATTGGTTGTGCCAAGCCGGAGGCTGTGGATGTCGCAGAACTAGCGGGCATTTTTCCCTACGGCCAAATTACATTTGCAGTCGAAAAGGGTGGACTTAACGTTGAACGCCCCGAAGGTGTGGGTAAGCCTACGGTAATGGCGCAGGCTGCTCTGATCGTTTCCGTGGAGGTGCCTCAATGACCGAACAGCGGCTGATCATCGAGATGGCGCAGGGTGTTGATCTGCATGGGCGAGACGATACTAAGGCGGCGCGCCGCGCGGTTGAGCAGGCATTGCAAGGGGTGTCATTGCCGATCTTCGGGACGCTGGGATTGCACCGTGACGAGATGCGAGTCGTGGTCCATATTGGTGTGCCTCGGCCTGACGCCGTGGATGTGGCTGTGATCGCGGGCTTGCTGCCTTATGGATCTGTGGAGGTATCGGTAGAGCGTGGTGGGATGGATGTGCCGGTGGACGATGAGGTACATGTTATGGCGGTAGCTGCGCTGGAGGTTTTTCTGAGCAAGCGATAGTCGCCTGTCGGCTCTGTTTGCTGCGCAAATGCGCCCGCCCGCCGACCCTCGTGCTGATCTGGTTTATAGGTTGGGGTCGTAGTCGGACAGCTGCTTGCCAGGCTCGTCAACGAACATTTCAGGCAATGCTTCGGCGGATTGGATCAGGTCCATGCGGAAGCATCGGAACGCGCCGCGCAGTTCACACCACGCAGTAAGTGTCCAAATACGGCCCCAATACTCCATATGAAGTGGCCGTATTTTGCGGGTTGTTATCCGGTCTCCTTTGGAGTGGTAGGTCAACCGCAATTTTTGTCGTGCTTTGATTGCTGCGCGCAAAGTGGGCATCTGGGCAAAGCCGCGCACTGTGTCGGCAAAGGGGTAGGTTGCAAATTTCCACGTATCGGCGTCGTCAATTGTGCGTTCAGAAAGGACTGCGTCCATTTTATTGGCAAGGCTTTGTGCTGCAAATTTTAAGGTCTCGTCTGCGGCTTCTGCGACGATGGCTATGCCAAGGTTCAGCGCTTCAAGTTCAGTATCGCTGAGAGTGAGTGGGGGCAGGCTGATCTGTTGGGTCATTATGTAGCCCACACCGCGTGCGCCTTGTACCGGTATTCCTGAGGCCACTAGCGTGTCCATATCTCGATAAATAGTGCGCACGGATACCTTAAGAGCATTTGCCATGTCTTGTGCGCGATGCAAGCGACCGTCGCGCAGGGTTTGAATTATCTCGAACAGGCGATCGGTGCGTCGCATGTTACGTTGATGTCCGGAAAAGTGCAGAAATTTCCGCAATCGGTATCATATCAGGATTTCCTTTCTGGTTGGCAAGCAAAAGAGCTGGGCCGTACAACTGACATTAAACTGTCAGTTGCTGTGCGGCCAGCCAAGAAAATTTGTTAAGTTAAAAGAAAGGCTGCTTTGATGTGGTTTGAGGCCCTTTCCGCCGGTGTGCCAAAAGCGTACAGGTCTTTACGAAGGGTGTGCATCGGCGCACCATCGATTGGGAGAGTTTCGTATGTTGAACAATATTGGCCTGCCCGGCATCCTGCTGATCGCCGTAGTCGTTCTTGTCCTTTTTGGGCGCGGTAAGATTTCAAGCCTAATGGGTGAAGTTGGCAAGGGCATCACCAGCTTTAAAAAAGGTGTGAGCGAAGGCCAGCAAGAGCTGGAAGACGCGGCTGTCGAAGACGTCAAAGACGTCACGCCTGAGACAGAAAAAGACAAGGTCTAATAGATGTTGGATCTCGGCTGGACCGAGCTTCTGGTTATTGGAATCGTGGCGCTGATCGTTGTCGGCCCCAAAGATCTTCCTGTGCTTTTTCGGAATGTCGGCAAGTATGTCGGTAAGGCCAAAGGCATGGCGCGTGAGTTTTCCTCTGCGATGAACCAGGCTGCTGACGAGGCTGGGGTCAAGGACATTCAACGGGGCTTGAAAACGGCGACCAATCCAGTTGGCTCGGCGATGGATGGGATTAAGGGCGCCGCCAAGGACATCACTTCGAGTTTGAGTGATCTTGATGCTGACAGCGAAACAGGCAGGCTTGCTGCACAAAAGACTGAAGAACGTGCCGCCAACGCCAAAAAGTTTCAGGTGGCGACCGCTCGGGTAGAAGCCGAGCGTCGTGCGAGTGACGCGCAAGAGGCCTTGGACAAGGCCAAGGCGGCGGAGGCCGATTTGGCTGCCAAATCTGCAAAAGAAAGCTGACATGAGCCAAACAGACGACATGGAAGACAGCACTGCGCCATTGATCGAACATTTGGCAGAGTTGCGGACCCGCCTGATCCGAGCTGTGCTGGCGTTTTTGGTAGGTATCATCCTAGCATTCATCGTGGCTGAACCGATCTTGCAATTCCTGCTGGTTCCAATCGAGGAAACACTGCGTGAGTTGGGTGATCCGTCGCCAACAATGCAGTACACCAGCCCGCAAGAATATCTGTTCACTTTGTTCCGCATCTCTATGGTGTTCGGATTTGCGCTGACATTCCCAGTCATTGGCTATCAGCTCTGGAGGTTCGTGGCACCCGGTCTGTATAGACAGGAGAAGAACGCATTTTTGCCATTCTTGGTTGCGTCGCCTGTGATGTTTTTGTTGGGGGCTTCTTTTGCGCATTTCGTGGTAACACCATTGGCTATGGCCTTTTTCTTAGGGTTTGCTGACGTTCCGTCCATCATTGCTGACCTCATGGGCACATTCGTGAGCACTGATGCATCCGTTGGCGCGGGGCCTGCGGCCACGGCAGCCAATGAGGGAATTCGTATTACTTTTTTTGGCAAGGTTAATGAGAGCCTTGATATCACTTTGAAATTTATCATGGCTTTTGGGCTGTGTTTTCAGTTGCCCGTTTTGTTGACGCTCATGGGCAAGGCAGGGTTGGTCAGCGCAGAAGGTTTGGGCAACGTGCGAAAATATGCCGTTGTTGGTATTCTGGTGCTGGCAGCACTCGTCACGCCGCCTGATGTGATCACCCAAGGAATCCTGTTTGTGGTGGTTTATGGGCTTTATGAAGTGTCTATCTTTTTGGTGAAGCGTGTCGAGAAAAAGCGCGATGCCAAATTGCGCGCCGAAGGATACTTTGATGACGAAGACGACTTTGGTGACTTGCCGGACAATGACGACACGTAAGGACATCAATGGGGCGCGAAGCATGATAGACGATCCTATGGACCGCATCGCCGCAGCACTTGAGCGTATGTCGCCGCCGCCTGTGGCAGAACCGGATTTTAGCGCTGCGTGTGCCTTTGTGTGGCAAACAGGGCCTGACCGTTTGGCGCCTGTGCAAAACGTGGCGCAAGTTCCGTTAAATCTGCTGTTGGGTTTGGATCGATCACGTGAGACGCTCCTTGCAAACACACGCCAGTTCGCAGCTGGTCTTGCCGCGAACAATGCGCTGTTGTGGGGTGCGCGGGGCATGGGTAAATCTAGCCTTGTCAAAGCGATACACGGAACGCTCGTGGCAGAATTTCCGCAATTAAAGATTGTCGAACTGCACCGCGAAGACCTTCCATCGGTTGGCCGGTTACTAAATATTCTGCGGTATGCGGAAGATTCACGTTTTATTTTGTTTTGCGACGATCTGTCGTTTGGCCATGATGACGAGCACTATAAATCACTCAAGGCGGTGCTGGATGGCGGGATCGAAGGACGGCCTGACAACGTGATTTTGTACGCGACGTCAAACCGGCGCCATCTGATGCCGCGGGACATGATCGAGAATGAACGAGGTTCGGCCATCAACCCAAGTGAAGCGGTCGAGGAAAAGGTATCATTGTCGGATCGGTTTGGCCTTTGGTTGGGGTTCCATGCCTGCAATCAAGATCAATACTTGGACATGATCCGAGGTTACTGCGACGCCTATGGCGTAGAGATTGATGACGATACGTTGTGGGCCGAGGCGATAGAATGGCAGGCGACGCGTGGGTCCCGTTCGGGCCGCGTGGCATGGCAGTTTTTTTGTGATCTGGCTGGGCGGCGCGGCGTACGGCTGTAGGTCTGCGAAAGAACAGGCGGAACATACCGACAGTAAAGTGGCCCATCGTTATTGGTGGTTATCAATCTGCATGTTTCATAAGACATTGGTCACGCATAGCCCGCAGCTGCGCGGTATTTGTGTTTATCTAAAAGTGGAAGATTAGGGTTGGCTATTCAGCGGTACAAAAGTGACTATGTTGTTTTAAATCAATGAACTTATCCGCAAGCATGGCGCTTTTGCGTTCGATTGCTAGTCAAGTATTCGTAAGTTGTCTAATCAAGATAAAGAGCAGGGTTTACGCTGTCAAAGCCGTCGCGTACCTCGAAGTGGACATAAGCATTGCTTTCATCGGCGCGCAGACGGGCGATTGACTGGCCGCGATTGACAGTGTCGCCTTTGGCAACCTGAACCTGATCCACGTTCGCATAGACGGTTAAAATATTTTTAGGATGGCGAATGACGATAATCGGAATGCCTTCGGCGCTTTTGGTTATCGCCGCTATAGTGCCAGCAATGGCGGCTTTAACAGGGCTGCCTGGGGCCGCTTTGATATCGATGCCCTCGTTTTTACCTTTGTTGTAGTCTCGGATGATACTGCCTTCGACGGGCATAGCCATTTGCGTTGCGGCAGGCTCTTGCGTTGGAGTGCCCACGTCCACCGCTGGGACGTCAGTCGATGGCGGGTTGGACGGATTGGCAGTGTCATCTGGTGGAAGCGGTTTGGTGGCGCTTGGCGGTGTAGGGGTGGGCGTACCCGATCCCGGAAGAGTAGCGATATCTGGTGCGGTCGACTGTGCAGGTGCGGCTACACGGGCAATGGGGATCAGCAGGAACTGGCCTTCGCGCAAGGCAAAGTCGGCACCCAGTCCGTTCCATTCTGCGAGCGACTTGACCGGCACCCGGTAGAGGCGGGCAATGGTAAAGGCGGTCTCGCCCCGTTCCACCTGGTGACGAATTGGCTCCTGGCCGGTCTCAGGCAGGAGCGGTTTTTTAGTTGGCTCTATGGCCGGTGTCGGGTCAGATGTATTGATCGCATTGCCTGCGAGCGTGCTGACGTCCACCCTGCCGGTTTGGATTGGTACTGCCGCAATTTTGCCGCTCTCTGGCGAGGGTTCGGCGACACGTCGGGGCAGGGCGATGACTTCGCCACGACGAAGTTTAATTTCTGGCTCTAGTCCATTGTAACGGGCCAGATCGTCGACTGGCAGTCCGACGCGGTCGGCCAAATCTTGCAGCGTATCGCCGAGCTGGGCCACGGCCACTTGGTAGCTAGGATAAGAGATCACACCACGGCTGTCAGGGTCTGGCCGGTCGGCTGGTAAGTTTTGCGCCGCAGTTGATGTGGAAAAGCCACCGCTCAATCCGCGCAAATCAAAATCAAGAGGCTGGTCGCAGGCGCCAAGCGCCAATAGGCCACAGATGGCCAGAGAAAGCGACCGACGTCGCATGTGCTGTATCGGGATCATCTGCATCGTCCTCTGCCGAACCCCTCTGAGGTGGGGGCATTGCCGGTTGGGCCTGTAGTACACTATTTTTACTCTTTACCCAAGCCTTCGAGCAGGGGGACAAATCGCACATCGCGCATTTCATCATAGTCAAGACCGGATTCGGTTTTGCGCACACGTATCAGGCTTTGCACTGTGTCTGACTGACCGACAGGCAACACCATAATACCACCCACTTTGAGTTGCGCCAACAGCGGGCCGGGGGGGTCTTCTGCGGCTGCGGTCACGATAATGCGGTCGAACGGTGCTTGGTCGGGTAACCCAAAAGAGCCATCGCCAGTGATTGCCGTGATGTTGTGTAAATTGAGTTGTGCAAAGATCGCGCGAGCCTCGTGAACCAGTCGGCGATACCGCTCAACCGTATAAATGCGACGCGAGAGTTTCGCCAGTATGGCTGCCTGATATCCTGATCCCGTGCCCACTTCGAGCACCTTATGGCGCGGCGTCACGTTCAATGCCTGAGTCATCAACCCCACGATAGAGGGCTGGCTGATTGTCTGGCCACAAGCAATGGAAAGAGGGATATCTTCGTAGGCGCGCTTGGCATGTAGCCCACGTACAAACGGACCACGATCGATTTTTTCCATCGCTTCCAGCACGTTTTTGTCCGTCACGCCCTTTGAGCGTAGCGCATACAGAAACTGCATCTTGCGCGTGGCTAGCGTTTCGTCATCGTTGGTCATGTCGCGATTGAATCCAACTTGCCTAGCATGTCATGTGCTGTGAAATCTGCCCGCATTGGGGTGACTGAGATGTAGCCGTCGAGGTTGACGGCCGCATCAGTGCCTGGTTCGGTCGCGATCTGCTGGTTGCCACCACGGATCCAAAGAAACTGGCGGCCCGTGGGTGACGCGGTTGCCTCTGTATGAAAGCCGGTGCCGGGTCGCAGCCCCTGAGGTGTGATCACTGTTCCCTTGACTTCATCAGCGGGGACCGGTGGGACATTGACGTTGTAGAACAATTGGTAACCTGCATCGTTCTTGGGGGTGGCGGCGATAATCCGCTCAATTACTCCCGCGAGATGCGCCTGTGAGGCTTCGAACGTATTTTCCAGATCTCGGTTTGCTGGCCCATAGTATTGCGAGACTGCGATGGACAGAACACCTTGAAGCGCCCCTTCGATTGCGGCCCCCAAGGTCCCTGAATACAGCGCGTTTTCGGCAGAGTTATTGCCCCGGTTGACGCCTGACAAGATCAAGTCGGGCTTTGTGTCGTGCAGCACCTCGTGCAAGCCAGCTAAAATGCAATCCGCAGGGCTGCCCTCGACTGCAAAGCGGCGCGGACCCAACTGCTGGATCATCATTGGACGAGTGTAGCTGATGCAGTGGCCAACGCCAGACTGCTCAAATGCAGGCGCGACCGTCCAGACCTCACCATTGGCGCCTGCGATCTTGTTTGCGATCATATCCAAGACCTTTAGGCCCGGTGCAGAAATGCCGTCGTCATTGGTGATTAGAATGCGCATGTGATGCTCCCTTTGGGCCCTTATTAGGTGAGTGATGCCGGGTGGGGCAACCGGCCGTGCCTTTGGCAGATGTTTTTTTCGCAGACGCAAGTGTGACCGTTGCGGTAGAAACGCAGTCCGAGACTGGCTCGCTCAGATACTAAGCTCTGACAAAATCCGCTTGGCTTGAGTTTCAGGTGCAGCGAGCGGCTTGCGGTCCTCGCCGGGGAAAAACCGTGCACGGGTGGCCGTCAGCATTGGGTCTGGTGTGACGATATGCACCTTTGGTCCTGTCTTGGCTGTTTCGGTTTGCCAGCTTTGCGCCAAAGCAATTTGGGCCGCCTTGGTGGCACCGTAGCTGCCAAAAAATGGTTGCCCGGCTCTGGGGTCGTCAAAGAACAATGCCACGCCTTTTGAACCGAGCAGGGGGGCGATATAGGTGATAAGCGTAGCTGTGGCTGTGATGTTGGCCGCGACGGATTTGCTCATGTCTTTGGCGTCGATCATGCTGGCGGGGGCCAGAGGGGCTGCGTGAACAGCCGCGTGCATCCACAGGTTCAGTGACCCCCAACGATCATAGATACCGCGGCAGAGCGTTGCCATAGCGGCATCGTTGGTGATGTCCATTGGGGCCAACGTTGCGGTACCACCGCGCGCCTTGACCTGATCGTCCAGTTCCTCAAGCGCGCCGGACGTCTTGGCGACAGCGATTATGTGGTGCGTTGGAGCCAGTTCAAGTGCAAGTGCAGCGCCCAGCCCCCGAGAGGCCCCAGTAATAAGTGCGGTTTTAGTCATGCGGTCGTGATGCCTGTGCAGGCCGCTCCCGTCAAGCAGCAGCAGGCAATCTGATCAGGCGAACGCCTATTTTGAACCGCTTGGCCACGTCCTGAGGTTTTTTTGGTTGGCTTATTTGGGCGCCCCCGATGAAACATCTTTGAATTGGAGCATAGCGGCACGCGTGTAGATTAGGGTCAGGACCCATTAATCCCGTGCCGTCAGCGACAATTTCACAATATTTCAGAGACTTGGGACGTGCGGCCAATAGTGTTTTTATTTGCAAGCGGCCAAAGACGCTGAAATGAAGTGAATTTGCCGCCCTTTAGGCTTGCCGGAATTTTCTTTTGTCTACGTCACATTTGATTGAAATATAACCACTATTTTTGCGCAGACGCTTCTTGCCAAAGGTAAAATCTGGCAAACTGACGGTACAGGATTTATGGGTCATGACCCTAGGCGCACTGTCTTATGTCGCGGGTCAGCTTTGAATTTAGAAACCTGCGCGAAAAGCTATCTGAAATTCAAACCATATTGCTAATCTAATGTTTGCGGGGGATGCCCTAGAGGACTTACATGAGCATGGTTTTCGCTCTTTGGGCGCCTATCGGCTTGCACATGGTCCGCGCGCTGAATAGAAGGGCGCGAATTTACAGACACCCACCCCAGACGGGGCCAATTGCTATGGGAGCACACATGCAGGTCACTGAGACGCTAAACGACGGTCTGAAACGCGGTTATGCCATCACCGTGACCGCCGCAGAACTGGACGCCAAGGTTAACGAAAAACTGGTTGAAGCGCAGCCCGAAGTTGAGATGAAGGGTTTTCGCAAAGGAAAAGTGCCTATGGCACTGCTGAAAAAACAGTTTGGTCAGCGCCTGATGGGCGAAGCGATGCAGGAAAGCATCGACGGGGCGATGTCGGATCATTTCGAAACATCGGGTGACCGGCCATCGATGCAGCCCGAGGTCAAAATGACCAACGAGGACTGGAAGGAAGGCGACGATGTCGAGGTCACATTGGCCTACGAAGCGCTGCCCGAGATACCCGAAGTTGACATGGCCAAGCTGACGCTGGAGCGTTTGGTGGTTAAGGCGGATGAGGCCGCCATCGATGAAACGCTCGCGTCATTGGCCGAAAACGCTCAGGACTTTAAGCCCCGCAAAAAGGCCGCCAAGGCGAAAGACGGCGATCAGGTTGTGTTTGATTTTCTGGGCAAGGTCGATGGTGAAGCCTTTGAAGGCGGCGCCGCCGAAGACCATGCACTTGTTTTGGGTTCGGGTCAGTTCATTCCTGGTTTCGAAGAACAACTGGTCGGTGTCAAAGGCGGCGATGAAATGGCCGTGACTGTTTCATTCCCCGATGATTATCAGGCTGAGCATTTGGCGGGTAAGGAAGCTGTATTCGATTGCACCATTAAAGAGATCAAAGAGCCGATCGCTGCCGAGATCAATGATGATCTTGCCACCAAATACGGCGCCGAAGACCTAGTAGGGCTAAAAGCCCGTATTGCTGAGCAGTTGGAAGGTGAATATGCCGGCGCGGCCCGCGCGGTGATGAAACGCGCCCTGCTGGATCAGTTGGACACCGCTGTCAGCTTTGAGTTGCCCCCGTCACTGGTGGACGCCGAAGCCAAGCAAATAGCGCATCAGTTGATGCATGAAGACAACCCCGAAGTCGAAGGTCATGATCACCCTGAGGTCGAACCGACGGCTGAACATACTGAACTGGCCCAGCGGCGCGTACGTCTTGGTCTGTTGTTGGCCGAGCTGGGCCAGAAGGCCGAGGTTGAAGTCACAGACGCCGAGATGAGCCAAGCAATAATGGCACAAGCCCGTCAGTATCCAGGCCAAGAACGCCAGTTCTTCGAATTCGTCCAGCAGAACCAACAGATGCAGCAACAGCTGCGTGCGCCGCTTTTTGAGGACAAGGTCGTCGACCACATCGTCGAAAAAGCGAAAGTTACCGAAAAGGAAGTCAACAAGGACGATCTTAAGGCTGCTGTGGACGCGCTTGAGGAAGAATAAATATATTTTCGTTTATTGCGGGAAGGGGCCGGTCTGCTAAGACCGGCCCTTTTTCAATTTGATTTAGTGATTATTTTTCAAGGGCGTGACAGACTATCCATGACGTTATATGGCGTTTGACGAAATACCTGAGACATCAACCATCACAACGCATTGAATTCGTTGAGTTACTGCTGCGCTTAGCAATCTAAGTTTTTGCAGAATGATGAAAATGAGTATTAAACCGGTGACGCACGGTTTGCACTGAGATACCTTTGACCATGCTGCCGGGACAGCCCACAAAAAAGGCCGTGTCGGATGACACGGCCTTTTGGTTGAATTGCGTTGTGCGCCAAACGATCAGGCTTTGGGCTCTTCTTCCTCGGCTGAGACAGCTGCGCTGCCATCCAGATCGTCGTCAT
>Ga0206130_10009516_pt1 | contig 10145 bp, 6 predicted proteins | sample Helgoland_Spring_9_FD_148637 | JGI IMG/M metagenome (GOLD analysis project Ga0206130, IMG submission 148637) | Pelagic subsurface seawater microbial communities from Kabeltonne, Helgoland, North Sea - Helgoland_Spring_Bloom_20160512_1 | ecosystem: Environmental > Aquatic > Marine > Epipelagic ...
GCCAGATCGCCGCGCTGAACTCTGCTGCTGTCGCGTCGTGCTTAGGAGCTCACGAGACAATTCATAATGCAAACGGTCCTCACCGCAAAGTTCCTTCAACTCACTCATTTCAGCTGCGCCTAGAACCATATCATCATCAAGGGATTCACCTGGATACTCTTCTCCAGTCACTTCCTTGTATATCCCTGGAAGCGTATCTTCGAGCTCGTGTTTATCGACAACCCACATGCGCCTAATTTCGCGAAGTTCATCCAGTGTAATTAACTGAAGCCCTCTCACATTCTCAGGTCCCTCTTCGCGTATATATGTCTGGGCCTCTAACAACTTCCGCAGCCATTGCTCTCTGGAAGATTGAGTATATGGCCCAGGTATCGGCTTACCGGTTGTCATCACTTGAACAGCGCCAGTCATTCGCCTAAAATCACGAAGATGGTGATCAGAACCACCCTCATCCTTGGTCGTGTTCTGCCTAAAATCCAAAGCATTACGCAACTCCAGCAAAGGCATCATCCAGTCTTTTTCTGCGTCATTCTGAATCATCGCAGTCATCGATTTGTCCTTTTCAACCAGTGTGCAAACCCAGCAACCAAATCTGGAAGAACCACAACTAGGGGTTGAAGTATCCACAACTAAAGGACACTCACCGTCGGCAGATGCTCCAGCATACATACCGAGCAAATCTTTATTTGTCACGCCCCAAGGATTCTTCTCTCGATTCAGATAATACCAGATATCGTCATTGGTCCAATCCTCTACTGGAGAGTAAATTAAGCAGCCAGCAAGTGTCGCACTAGGACTCAGATTATCCCGAACACGATAGCGACGATTGCGCTCCATTACTTTGGCTCGGGCACTACTCTCAGACTTACGAACTCCAAGGCAGAGAATCGCTTCGCCATTCTGAGTTACGACCTCTGAAATGTATCGATTCGAAGGCTTAATCTTCAATCGCTCCGTGCACCAACGAAATTTATGACGCGGCGCAGGATATCCACGACCAATAAGATTCACCCAAAACGACTCATCCGTTGCAGGACGTAAGATCCTAGGAGAAAACGGCATTTCAATCTCCTCAGCAAGGTCACGCATAGAAGAGTGTGAGCGCTCGACCCATGTAGATACCACAGGATTTTCAACCATCGTATCCGTTGAGATCACATGTATCTCTTTCTTACGCTGATCTACAGGGAGTTCAGCGACTGCGTTCCAAATGAGCTGAAGCACTGCAGTTGAATCCTTCCCCCCAGAATAGCCGATAATCCATGGGACCTCGTCGGCTAAGTATAGCTCTCTAATTTCTTCGCCTAAGCCAGCGATAGTCGCCGAAAAACCTTGAGCATCAAAGGTTGAATATGGTTTTACTGGAGGTTTAGCTGCAACCTTGGGTTTCGCTGTTTTCTTTGTTTTTAAACTTTTTTTCTGAGCACTCATTTAATTATCATTTGTTAAACTTAGTTGATTGACCCTTTGCGCTACTCGCGCCCTCGAAGTGATGCATCCTCAACTCGCTGTTCTTCCTCGGAAAGAGGAATCCGAAGGGCAGACTTTATTGCATTTGTCGTCAAAATTACATTGTTAGATATTTTAGTCATCTTACCACCTACCATCGCTCGACCTTCCCACAGTCTAGCATTGCTCTTCGACCAGTCGATCTTACCAAGTGGAGCCAAGCGTTTCTTCCAGCCTTTATGTGATTTCTTCAACAACGCATTTCCCACCTTCGCGAATGCCTGAAGAGCAATACCATGCGAATGTATATACCCCTCGCGCACTTCACTCGCAGGCATACGCCCGTCGCGGACTTGTATCCACGAAGGGAACTGTAGCGCAACTGCTTCCCAATATTCACGTGCGAGATCCGCATCGTGAGTCAGGTCACCAGTCGCCAAACCATCAACAAGGTCTGCACAGGCATTATAAAAAGCAGAGAGCGTGAATAGCTTACGAGAACGCTTCGCTAGAGATGACTTTTCCATATCGACAATCTCCCGGAAGACATCCGACTGCATCACAACTAATTTAGCCAGCTTCGCCTTCTCATTACGATGATCATATAGTAAGCCTAATGAACGACTGGGACGTATCGCATAACGATTTAAATCCGCAAACATTTGCTGGCACCGATCTAATCCAATATCCAAAAAGAACACAACTGCGATTGTCTCATATGCCAGCTCAGGACGCTGCTCCAAGGCTTCGATAATCGAAGCTCGGCGGTGTTGCCCGTCATTAATAATGAACCGCGATTCCATCGGAACTTCCAGCATGCCCAACTTATCCTGACCTGCCATCGCAGTAAAGTTCACCTCGGAGTCAATCGAGACTGTCAGTGCAGAAAAAGTATAACTCTCGGGATTATCTAACACATATCCTGCGATTTCGGGGATTCTTAATTTATTAATCGTTCGCTGAGCTCGAAGCTCTGGCGATAGTTCATCTTCGTCAAATATCGATATCTGCCTCAACATTCGCAAGGTCCACATCGCCACATAATACTCTCGCCCAGCCTGAAGGCCACGGATCACAGGGAAACTGATGACTGGTTCTGTATTCATATGTAGAAAATTTAGAGATTTATTTATATATATTTGCCGATCCGCGCGCTTTTGAATTGCAGAATGGGCAGTTTGTTTTTCCAATCAGACAACCAGCTACATGTATGTCAAAAATAAAACATACATATGTTAATTAAAATGGATATACCGACATATCTCGATTGTAATGCAACGACTCCGCTAGAGGCCTCTGTCCTCGAAACACTACTCCACTACTTAACAGTAGACTACGGCAATGAAGGCAGCCGCACACATGAATACGGCTCACGCGCTAAGCAGGCCGTGCAGAAAGCCCGTGACCAAGTTGGAGCTGTGGTTGGAGCGAAAAGAGATGAGGTGCTATTTACGAGCGGTGCGACCGAATCTAACAACATCGCAATACTCGGCCTAGCTGAAGAAGGCCTAAAAAAGAATAAAAAGCACTTAATCACGACACGTATCGAACATAAGGCGGTGCTTGAACCTTTCGAACACCTGGAAAGACAAGGCTTCGAAGTCTCCCGGATCGAAGTAAGTCCAAGCGGCCGCGTGGATCCCAAGGAAGTGGCCAATGCCTTGAGGGACGACACATTACTCGTCTCGATCATGCAGGCCAACAATGAGACTGGTATTACTCAGCCTCTCGATGAGATTTGCGAGTTACTCAAAGACCACTCAGCCTACTTCCACACTGATGCCGCTCAAGCATACGGCAAAGAGCTAACAGCTCTTAAAAATGAGCGGATAGATCTAATCAGCGTTAGTGCACACAAGATTTATGGCCCAAAAGGGATCGGAGCACTTATTGCACGGCGCCGTGGATTTAGAAAATGCCCCCTCACTGCACTAGTCGCTGGCGGAGGGCAAGAACGAGGCATCCGCCCAGGCACACTTCCAGTCGCTCTCATCGCCGCACTCGGAGAGGCAGCTAGGCTCGCCGAGAAAAATGCAGAGCAACGCCGCCAACGTTGCCTTCAAATCAGGAAGCAAGCAATTGATGCGTTTGCCGCGCTACAGCCTCAATTCACTGGCGAACAAGACTTTGTGATGCCCCACGTTCTAAACCTTGCAATCAGCGATATAGACTCAGAGGCTCTGATACTAAGCCTCAAGGACCTGATCGCTATCTCTAACGGATCTGCCTGCACATCGGCCAGCTACTCCCCGAGTCATGTACTCAAGGCAATGGGTATGACTAATGATCAAGCGAACTCATGCATACGCATCAGCTGGTCACATATGACATCAGATATAAACTGGAATGCAATTACTGAACGAATAAGAACAATGGATTGAATCATTCAAAATACTGAGACAAAGTGGACCAGACTCGGCAAAAGGAATTCATTAATTCTAACAATAGCCGACATCGAAGTGGGTGTATTCAGGATCTAGCGTTTTTTCAACAACGATGCTGTCAAACCGCGCTCTGCACGAAATGCATCAAATCGCGCTAAGCTAGGCCCGTGTCCGATCATTTCAGCTGTGATGCCAAATTTGTTAAGACGCTTGGTGAACCCGACGACATCATTACCGAACTCAAAATCCGGCCCCACTAAACGTTCCTTAAAGAATAGGAGCTGCCGATCCTCGCCTGAGGTATGATCAAACACGGTGACGAAGTCTTTCCTGAGATCGATTTTGATCCGAAGCTGCAGCTCAGGTAGAGGTTTCCGCTCAAAGTCGTCGTAGCGCTGAAGCGTTAACTTCCGGGAGGCTAGATGGATTTTGATAACATCGACTTCATCTAAATCGCCAAATCGCCGTAGACCACAAAAGACGTAGACTCGGAGAATCCCCGGTAACTGATCTAGCAAGCTACGATGGAAGGTTAGGTGCTGCTCCTCAGCATCATACCAACCACAATCCAAACTCTCGATCGCTATGTGCAGCTCGCCCGGGTCACCCGCCGCAAACAGCAGCTCGGCCGCGTTCTTCATCGCTCGGACATAATCGCCCCAGAAAGCCTTGATATCTCGCTTTATTCGCGCAGGCAGATGCTTCTGCAAGAATTTCCGCTCAAAGTGCTTCATGGCCAAATAGGAGAGCACATCCTCTTCGCGCACGCGCCTTGCCTCCGCCAGCAACTCAGCACCATGATACTTGATCACAAGGTCTGCGGCACGGCCGAGGCCACCACATGCCTTGCGAATTTCTGCAGATGCCGCAAATTCGTCTGCGTCTGGTACACGACCAAAGTCCAGCATTGCTGACCAGTATGAATCGAGCAGTTCACGGTTCAACTCATAGCGTCCAACCAGCTGCTCTTCTCGTGAACTCGACTGCGTGAATCGCAACTGCGTGCTGATCTCAGTCCAATCAACATGACGCCGCGTCCGATTAGATAGAAACACCTCACGCTCTTCGATAGATTTAAAAGCCAAACAGATCCCGAACGAGAGTGTGACTGGCTCACACTCTAAACAGCGCTCAATCAAACCCTCCAATTCACCGGGCTCGAAAAACTTCTGAAAGGTCCCGCTCTTTGTCACATAGCCATCTCCGTAGGCCCGCGAATGAGCCGAGGTCTCCTCCCCCGCCACCAATGTGGACACGCACAGAACATGCTCAGCCAACCCAAATGCTTGCTTCAATGCATCCTCCCTCTCGGGTGGCTTCTCAATGACATTCAGCACGTAGCCCAAGTTCACGACTTGCGCCTTCAACTTCTGAGCATCTGGCTGAAATGCAGGATCCCAACCGTTCGCCTCGTAACCCAGCGACTGCAAGCCCTCAACATCCATACCGCGCCCACAGCCATAGTCAAAAAAAGTCTGACTCTCCTGCAGTAGGCCATGCTTCATCAGCAGCTTCACGGGACGAGACAGATCGTAGCGCTTGATTGCAGTGCGATGCCGTTCAATCGGCGCGTCCAATTCCTCCTCCGTGAGAACTTCCACAGCGTGGCTCTGATCTGCCACCAACGTGTGGCCATCATACCGAAGCTTCTTTTTACATAACAGGCTCTCCCAAAAGAGGCGTAGGCCGATCCGCGACGGATCACGGTAAAGCCCCGCATCTTCTTCCTGCTTCGTCAGCTCCGCATAGGTTTCGATCCGAGCATCCCCCGAAGGCAGGAACGTCTCCTTGCGGTGCAGGATAGGTGGATTCGCACGTTGCGTATAATCCATTCGAACAACCCGTCCAGAATTGAGGTTTATCTTAGTCGAATGCACCAGCACGGGATGTGGATCTGAATCAAAATCAGGATATGAAAGAAAAGTGATGCTGTATTCCTTCAAATGAAACTTGAGTAAATTCCACGAATCCTGGGGATTCGCCGCCAATTCAGCGCGTCGAATCTCAGCTCTCAGCTCTGAAGAAAAGGGCTGAGCGTCTGAAGGTAACACATACAACGAGTCGACCACTTTTTTACCATAGCCGATCTCACGCACGAGCCCCCTAAATGTTTCAATCTTCATAGAATTAGAAAACCTGAACGCTTGCTACGCAGGTGACAAGCAAGAGCACCCCACCCCGAATGAATCACATCGTCCATTGCCGATTAATTTTACACCAGCAAGTTACTCTCACCGACTGATGCAAACTGGAGCAAAAGTGAATTGCGGACCTGTAGGTAGAGACCCGTCGATAGTATTTTATTTAATCGAACCTAAGAGATTGATAGCGAATTTTTAAGCCTTAGCACGAGTGTGCTATACATGCTTCCGCAGCCCTACGGCTAACGCCATCCAAAAGCAAATTACTCATTGTTATGACTGCCTCATAACAAAACACTTTAACACCTTGTTGTTATCAATCTTAAGCTTTTTTTCGTGCGCATTCGCAAGATGATTTAGTTAGTCAATAGGCAGTCCTAGATACGCCACTACACAAGTATAATTATTAGGAAATTTAAAACATAATAAAATAAAGGTCGCCTTCTTGCGCCTAAAGCTGTGATACGAAGGATTGAAATTACCTGATTCGATACTGATAAAATTATCCGCAAACAAGCAACATTAACAACTAATATAAGTTAGAATGAAAGCCAAAGTTACCATCCAGACCCTAGGACTGAATGAATCATTTCACTGTCCATACACTGGACTCTTATTGGTTACATCTGACCCAAGCGGATTACCCTCAATCAGTAGTAAAAATTTCATTTTGAGCAAAGCGACTGGTCTCTTCTACTCTGAGGGAGGCTGGATCAACGTAATTGATGAGAACCTTACCTTTGGCGAAGCTCTTGAGGTTTATAATAAATGGCTTAAATATATCGAGGTAGAAGATGTGGAGGTAGACTTCCAAGAGCACCTTGAAGGATATTCATTCAATCGCGAAACACATGCTATAATAATTAACGATGAAGATGATTGGGGCCATTATTTAATCATACTTCAACCTTAGTTTACATAATTATACTGACCGATATTAGGATAATAAGTAAACAGGCGGCCTTATGTTTTCGTACTCTTCATACTCTTTCATTATGCATCCTAAATAACTGGCAAGACTTAGATTACTATACTTCCATTGATTATCCCATACTGTCAAAACTCCCTTGCTGGGTTGCGTGACGTCGAATCCAAACATCTGATCATCAACATCTGGGCGCAAAAAAGGGGTCAAACGCACATTATAAAGATCTGACATACAGCACCGAACACAGCTTGAGAAATTGAAGAGTCGGTCAGCACGAACCGACTGTGGGCAGATTCATCTGTAACCGCCTTAGCCGCGACTATGACACAAAACGGCTTTCCTTTTTCCAGGGGGTTAATGATGTGCAGCCCAAAACGGCTAACCTAGCTAGCTAATTCATCTAACAGGCTATAACACCAAAATAGCACGCTGTATCACCAGCTAACTCACCTAGCTAGCTATTTATAGCTAAGATTGCCCCCGCACATATCTGTATAGCTAGAAAAACATAGCCAGCTAGTGTAGCTAAGCCAGCTAGCTAATACATTTAACTAGCTATAGCACCAAAATAGCACGCTGTATCACGAGCTAACTCACCTAGCTAACTATTGCTATCTAAGATTGCCCCAACACATATCTGAATAGCTAGAAAAACATAGCTAGCTAGTGTAGCTAACAGAGCTAGATAATGTAGCTAGATAACTTATCTAACTAGCTGTAGCAATTAAATAGCACGCTGTATCGCGAGCTGTGTGGCTAGAAAAATTAGTCTCTTAACTATTAACCGTGCCCCACCTCTTTATGATTTCCAATTCCTGCGGCAGTCCACTTTTGTAATGCACGATGTCTGGGAAATCTATTCACCTTAAGGTCCTCAAGAATTAGTTACTTTAATAACTATCAATGAGTTTTTTTATTTTAATGTGTAGCTTCTTTAATTTAACTCTGTTTTGTGCATTAATTCCAGTATTATGAATCTCAGATAACAGTGAGTCAGCCTGTTTCAATTTAATTAACTTATGGCGGTCTATTTTAGTGCAACCTTGAACTAATTTTTCAAAATATATTAGACACTTACTTTGTGCTTTACTACTCACTTTATTACCCGTTTTACCGCTAAGGAAATCTCGACTTGTACCGCCCTGATTCCTGTGGAAACTGTAAAGGCCTACCTGCTTATCAGCACTATACTTTAGATACCTTGATGCACTTTTAGACATCAAATAATTTTGTGAGAAATTATTTTTTTCGTCAACTTAATAACGTTCAAAAAATAAAGCTAAAAGGGCTTACTTCGACCACACTTTTTACTAAATTTACCTAATTCACCGCACCCCTTCATTACTTAAGGTACCATGGCATCATAAGCCGCCTGGAAAAATAAAAAAAGGTAATATTAACACCTTTCTGGTCCACATCAGAAGATCGCAGGATCCAAAAGCCACTTAGTTAAAACGCATCGATCCAATCACTTTTTGGACTTACTTTTATAGATGCCGACACTATATTTACGGCCCCAACTAGATCGGGTCCCAATGCATGCGATACGCACTATCTTGCCTCTAAAAGGCTTTAAGTTTCCGTTCTTGTCCTTTGGCACTCCATAGATTGCAGATTCGCCAACCTGAGACAGAAGATATTTGCTAGCCGAACTCCAGAAGCTGTAATAATGCTCTTCTTCCATACATTTAAGCAAGTCATCGAAAATAGAGCCCGACTTTGCGGCCCATACGCCGTGCCTATCTAGTTCAAATAGTAGCTTGCCAACTTTATCATTTCTGGGGTCAGTCCATAAATCTGCAACAGGTATTACGTGGTATTTCTCAGCAATAATATACATGGCTTTTGAAGTTCAATGAAAGCTTGGGATGCCCTGTTTCATTATTAAGATTAGGATCGATTAAAAAGTATATTTGCTAGTCATTTTGAGCGCTTAGCCAACCACTCCCGGGATAGCTTTTGGGCTTCGTCGATTTGCTCGCGAGTCATCCTTTCGGATAGCATGCCTTTATTTTCCTCGGCATCCTCATAATCTTGCGAAGCAGCAAGATTGAACCACATATATGCAATTACAGCATCCTCAGTAATGCCGTCGCCGTTGGCATACATTTCCCCTAAGTTGAATTGTGCAGCCGCATGCCCTTGCTCGGCGGCCTGGCAATACCATTTTACCGCCTCAACGTTATCGAGTTCAATGCCCTCGCCATTGGCATACATTGCAGCGGAGTTAAATTGAGCATCCGCGTGTCCCTGCTCGGCAGCCTGGCGATACAATTTTACAGCCTTACCGATATCGAGTTCAACGCCGATGCCATTTAAATACATTTCCCCTAAAAGCGATAAAGCGTCAACATGGCCCTGCTCGGCTGCTTTGCGGAACCATTTGAGAGCCTCATCGTCATCTTCAGCAACGCCTTCGCCATGAACATACATTAACCCTAAGTTGTATTGCGCATGATCATCTCCCTGATCGGCAGCCATGCGGTACCATTTGACCGCCTCGACGTCATCCTCAGCAACGCCTTCGCCGTAGTCATAAGCGACCCCTAAGTAGAATTGAGCCGCCGAGTCTCCCTGCTCTGCAAGCTTGTGATACCATTTCACTGCCTCGCCATCCTCCTCGGTAACGCCTTGGACATGACCATCGATATGCCTTAATTGCGATTGAGCGCGAGCGTATCCCTGCACGGCAGCCTGGCGATACCATTTGGCCGCCTCACTCTCATCCTGGTCAACGCCTTGGCCATCGGCATACATTGCACCTAAGTTGAATTGAGCGCGAGCGTCGCCCTGCTCGGCAGCCGTGCGATACCATTTATACGCCTCAGCGAGATCCTCCACAACGCCTTGGCCATTAGCATAGGCAAAGCCTAGATTGTGTTGGGCGCAGGCGTTTCCGTGCTCAGCAGCTTTGCGATACCATTTCACGGCCTTGACGCCATCCCTAGGCGCACCGTAGCCATTGGCATACATACAGCCTAAGTTGTATTCAGCAGCTGCTTCTCCCTGCTCGGCGGCCTGGCGGTACCATTTCACGGCCTCGAAATTATTTACTGCCACGCCTTCGCCATTGGCATACATTCCCCCTAAGATGACTTGAGCCATAGCATTACCCTGCTCGGCAGCCTTGCGGTACCATTTAACGGCCTCAGCATCGTCCTCTGCAACACCTTCGCCATTAGCAAAAGCAAGAGCCAGGTTGCATTGAGCAGCCACATGTCCCTGCTCGGCCGCCTGGAGATG
>Ga0206130_10009518_pt1 | contig 10144 bp, 6 predicted proteins | sample Helgoland_Spring_9_FD_148637 | JGI IMG/M metagenome (GOLD analysis project Ga0206130, IMG submission 148637) | Pelagic subsurface seawater microbial communities from Kabeltonne, Helgoland, North Sea - Helgoland_Spring_Bloom_20160512_1 | ecosystem: Environmental > Aquatic > Marine > Epipelagic ...
AATTAACATCTGCAGCAGCACCAATATCTGAAAACTGGTTTGTATTAAACAGCACAAGTGCAACTTTTTCAGGAAATGTAAGTCTTACTGGTGGATCTTTATCTATATCTGGTGATGGAAGTAATGCTGTAACTTTTACAGAAACAGGCGCAGGTAAAATGACAGTAAGTGCTGCTGACGATATAATTTTAGACGCAGGCTCTGATATAGTTTTAGATGCAGGTGGGGATGATTTAAGGTTAAAAGTAAGTGGAACTGAATATGCTAAATTTAACAACTCAAGTAGTAATCTTAATATTTTTTCATCAATACAAGACAAATCTATAAAATTCATAGGTAATGATAATGGCACAGAAATTACTGCCTTAACTTTAAATATGGCAGATGGAGGAGATGCAAATTTTTTAGGTACAGTAACATCCCCAACATTCTTAGGTGACTTAAACGGTACAATAAACACAGCAACTACAGGTACAACACAAACAGCTGGTAATAATTCTACGTTAATAGCTACAACTGCTTATGCAGATGCAGCGGCGGGAGCAGTACCTATTGGTAATTACTTACCGCTAGCTGGTGGAACACTCACAGGAAATTTAACAGTTGATATAGATGACGGAGGCAGTGCTCCCGCAATGACTAATACTCTTAGACTTAAAGGGTACGGCGGTAGAGGAGCAGGAATAAAAATTCAAGATAGTGTTAATAGTGCAACTAGTCCAAGTAGTAGAGAATGGTTTATAGGAAGTGGGTATAATAATTCTGGTTTTAATATTGGGTATGCAAGTGATGGAGTTCAATCTTCATATAATGCTCAGTCAATTTTCAATATAGCAACAAACGGTAATGCAACTTTTGCAGGTGATGTAAGTCTTACTGGTGGTTCTTTATCTATAACTTCAGATGGTTCAAATGCGGTTACTTTTACAGAGAGTGGTAACGGTGATTTTACTATTGATGCACCAGATGATATTAGAGTAGATGCTGGAGGTGGGGATATTGTACTAAGAAAAGCAGGTACTGAGTATGGTAGGATATCAATGGATAGTAGTGATTTAAAGATAACCACCTCTATAACTAACCGAGATATATTAATGATACCTAATGGAACAGGCAACGTAGGGATCGGGACGACTAATCCTGGAGTAAAGTTACAAGTAGGAGAAAACACATCAGGGCTAACAGGTACAGCATCTATTTTTCAAGAAGGTGGAGCAGAAGTTGGTTTATACGTAAAAGCCAGAGTTAATAGAGCAAGCTTACTTGTAGCTGATAATGACACCGGTGTTTACATTTCAGCAGAAGGCGGCAAGGGGTCTTTTGGTAGAACACAAGGTGTTTCTACTGCTAACATAAATATAGACGGAAGTGGCAACGTAGGTATAGGAACAATTACTCCTCAGAAAAAATTAGACGTATACTTAGGTACTAATGATGCTGTTGCTAGCATTGGAGGGACAATCTCAGCTGGTGAATACGCCGGACTACACTTTGGATATTCCGAAACAGGAAATGCACTATACAGACACTCAGCAATTGTATTTGAAAGAGATGACGGTGCTTTTGGTGATGCAAGAGGTAAAATACATTTATTAAATAGCTCTGGAGGTTCTGCGAGTGCTGTTTTAGGAGATGCTAGATTAACAATATTACCGACAGGTAACATAGGTATAGGCACAACTAGTCCTAGCAGTAAATTAGAAGTGTATGCATCAGGTTCTACAGTATTAGACATACAAGGATCACAAGGACAATTATTCTCTATAACAGACGATTTAACAGGAGACTTATTTACAGTTTCAGATATATCAGGCGTACCTATATTTAATATAAATGCTAGCGGTACTTCCAATTTTGATGGAAATCTTAATCTAGGGGATAATAATAAAATACAACTTGGAGCATCTCAAGATCTTCAAATATACCACGATGGAAGTAATAGCTATATAAAAAATGCAGGTACAGGAGATTTAATAATAGATTCAGGGACGTTAAAATTAAGAAACGCAGCTGGTGTTAAAACACTTATAGAGGCGAGTAGCACCGCGGTTGAATTATATCATAACAATGTTAAAAAACTTCATACCACAACCACAGGTGTGACTGTAACAGGCGAGTTAGAGGCAACTAGTTTAGACATAAATGGTAATGCTGATATATCAGGTAACATAACTATGGCTGCTAACGCTACAGTAGACGGTGTTGACATAAGTGCTTTACCAACTACCTTTGCCCCTACCAATGCAGAACAGAATGTACAGTCGGACTGGAATGCAACTAGTGGTGATGCCTTAATACTTAATAAGCCTACAATACCTACAGATCATGGAGATCATGATGGGTTATACTTACCAATAGGTGGAGGCACGTTAACCGGGAATTTAAATATACCAGAGTACTTATATCATGCAGGAGATACAAACACATACCTCAGATTTAGAGAAGATGATTTACAGTTAGTTGCCGGAGGAAGAAATATTATCAGAATGGACGAAGGTACTGATCCTGATAAAGTACAATTAGGGGACAGTTCTACTGTAACATATACAGAAGGTTCAGTTGGTATAGGAATTACTAGTCCGGCTACTTTACTGCATACAGCAACCCCTGCAACAGGAACAGCAGCAGTTAATAATGAACTAAGAATACAGAGTACACACGCCTCCGGATACGGCGGAAAAGCTATTGTAAATCTACTAACTAGCCAATATGGTAACTCTGGAATCTATATGGGGGATAATGCTACATTCTCATCACAACCTAGTTACATTGAACATGTTGACTCAAGCAATATGCTGAAATACAAATCAACCGGGAATCACTCAATGCTTGTAGGCACAGCAACGAAGATGAGCATTGGTTCCTCCACCACCTATTTTTCTGGTAATAATGTTGGTATAGGAACGACTAGTCCTTCTCATCAATTAGAAGTTGGATTATCAAGCTCAGTTTCTCTTGCTAATCAACCAGCTATACCTTTAATGGTAAGCAACGATGGCAATAGTGTAGATGGAAGGGTATTTATACAAGTAAAAAATGATGTTGTAAATACAGCATCCGCTATTGGAGCAGGTATAAAAATGACTGCCGCCAATGTAACATCAGGAACAGCAGCTTATGATAGTTCTTTAATATTTTTACAATCAAAATCACCTGGAAATCAAACAATACACTCAGCACCTCAAAATATAAAATTCTATGTAGATAACGACGGCACTACTGCTGGAGAAGGTACGGGGTATAATAATTATGGTGATCTTGCTTTTGAATTACAGACAGATGGAGAAGCAATATTTAACTACAATGTCGGTATAGGAACAACTACTCCTAGTAGTAAGTTAGAAGTATATAGAGACTCAAGTAGTTATGTTGCTAATTTTGCAGATACTGATACTAGAGCTTCTTTAAAATTAAGATCTAGTTCTAACGGAGACGGACAGATTACTTTCTCACAAGGTGCTTCTGCTTCATCTATTATACAGACATCTAATGTACTTGCAACTACCCCTAGAAATTTACATTTAAATCCATTCGGTGGAAATGTATCTATTGGAACAACTACCCCGTCTTCTACTAAAAAATTAGATGTTGCAGGTAATATTCAAACAGAGATTATTGAGTATAAAAAACCAGATGCTCTGAACCAATTTAGAGGAGAAGTAGTCACTTTTGGATCACAATCAGGAATAGCACAAGGAGACGTAGTGGTACTAAACACATCAGGACAGTGGGTTAAAGCACAGGCAAATTCTGGTACAACTAGTAAAAGTTTACTAGGTGTGGCAATGGGAACTACTGCTGCTGCAGGTATACTAGTAAGAGGATTTGTTAGATGTAGTGCAACTTTTTCTCAATCTTTAAATGCAGGTAATCCATTCTACTTAAGTGCTACCACAAGTGGAGATGCAACTGGAACTATTCCAACTACTACAGGGCATATAGCTAGAATAGTAGGATACGCTACCGGAGTTACAGCAGAAATGTACTTCTGTCCAGATAATACATTTGTAGAAATAGCATAATGAATTAAATATAGAAAATTAAAGTAGGATGGCAAGAGCAGATTATAAATTTGAATATAAAGGGAGTCTTAAAGATAAAGCAATGGTTTTTACAGAAGATAAAATAACTTTCTCTGATGATGGAGAAAGTTATAATGTAATGATGGACTGGGAAGCACCAATAATGAAGCAATCTGCTGATTTTGTAACCCACGGTGGACGCTCCCAAACTATATTAGAGTTGGGATTTGGAATGGGAATTTCAGCAGAATATATACAAAGTTACTCACCAGACCTACATACTATTATAGAATACCACCCCGGAATAGCAGAAAGAGCTAAAGAATTTGCAGGCCAAAAAAATAAAGAATACAGTAGAAGTAAAGAAACACAACATAAAAGAGTAAATATTATATCAGGTAAAGACTGGTTTGCTGAATTTCAAAAAGACTTTACAAACTCAGGGTTGATACAGTTCCACGGTATCTTTATTGATACCTATAATGACCAGAACTTAAGTAAGATTAAGGACTATATTACTAAGTTACTATCTCCTGGAGGTAGAATGACTTGGTGGAATCCTATGCAGGATATATTACCATCTGAGGAGCTTCAAGAAGAAAGAAATATAACATATAAACAAATAAAGTTAAGTGAGTTTGGAATTAAGTCAATACCCACTAATAAGTACCATACAACAGATAATTACTATATGCCTATGTATACTCGAGAGGGAAAAAAAGAACTATACAAACCAATAGAAGGTGGATACCAACCAGCTCCTGGAGATGGCATTGGGGTTATAGGTAAAGGATAATAATTATAAAGGAAAGTTATGCCAACAATACCATCAAGTAAACAGTCGATAGACGGAGTAGTAGTAAATCAACTAGATTCAACAGCTTACAGTTGGGCTGATACCAGGAATGCATCATCCGGGAATGGACTGGTAACCATAAACCCAGGATCAATGTCACCCGATGCTTATGAAACTTCGGGTAGAGGAAATAATTACCATATAAATAGGTGTATGTTGACCTTCGATTTTTCCGGTGTGTCAGGAACAATTGTAAGTTTACATTTAAAATTGTATAAAGCTTCAGGATATACTGTATATAAAGATATAATTGTAGTAAAAAATTCAAATACATATAGCTCTTTAGCGCAACTAAGCACCAGTGATTATAATGTAGATTTCTCTACTCCTTATTCCGGGGATTTTACAATGGGTGCCGGCGGAGCAGGAACATTAAAAACCATAGCATTAAATAGTGACGCTAAAACAGATGCAGTAGGTAATGCTAACTTTACTATAGCAATATGTGATTATGACCACGACTACAATAATGTTACACCACTACTGGCCCTTAATAACTACGCTACGTTTTACTACAATCAATCTTCTTACTACCCTAGGTTAGAATATACGATAGATACAGGTTTTGGAGAGATAGTAAACGGAATTATACATTCTAACATCAGTAAACTTATAGATATAGGAAGATTAAATGTAAAAAAAGTCATAGATACACCATACACAGCAATACCATTCTGCTCACCAGTATGGGATATAGGAGATATAACTACAGGGGATTCCGTAAACATAACATCATTAATTAACGGTGGAACAGTTCCTGGACAAGTACAACCTTATGTAGACGTTTACGGAACTAAAGTATTTGTTCCTGAATATAGTAATAAAAGAATTAGGCAAATGAGCTTAGCAACCGGGCATGATTTAACCTCTACTATTACAGATATAGGAGTAAGTCCTGCTTTGAGTGTGTTTTTTCAAATGTTTCAAATGTCGTCTAATGGACAAAAAGTTTACATAAAACCTATAAACTCAGACAATATTGTCGAATACAACCTTACAACTGCCTGGGACATAACTACTATGGCAACTACTGGGACTACACTAAGTATATCAATACCAGCTAATGAAGATATAAGAGCTTTCCATTTAAGCAATGATGGTAACCATATTTACGTTATATCTGCTAAATCATCACCGACAGTAGTAAAGATAATTGACATACCAATGTCAGCTTTTGATGTTTCAACTGCCGGTACACCAACTGTAAACGATATAACCACTACCGGACCAACCGTTCAACCAAATTCTATTTTGCCGATAAGTGACAATTATAATGACTACTTCCTAGTAGGTTCAAGCGGGAATGATGATACCCTATATATAAACGGTATAACAAACGCTGCATACGATTCCCAAGCAACTATACCGGGGTTAGGAGGTTCTTATGCTCACGCATCAAGAGATGAGTATATATACTATGTTAAGAGAACAGGGCCAACTGGCAACTATACATGGACACTACACCAGTTAGATACCAATATGAACTTTTGTAGTCTGCCTTAAGCAGAGTTGGTAGTTAAAGTTATTTTTACTATATTTATATAAAGAACAATAAACTAAAGTTCAACACTTAATAAGATAAAATATGAATACTTATAATTGGGACTGTAAAACAGTAGATGTACATCCTTCAGAAGGAGGTCAAACAAACGTTATCTATAACGTACATTGGAGAGTAACAGGTACTTCTGATGATGTAGATGCAGACGATAATGCCTACACTGCAACAAGTATAGGAACACAACACTTAGAGTTTACATCAGGAAGTGCATTTACTGCATTCGACGACCTAGCACATGCAACAATCATTAACTGGGTAAAAGCAGGAATGGGAGTAGAGCAAGTTAATGCAATCCAAGGAGGCCTAGATAGTCAAATATCAGAATTACAAACACCTACTTCAGTTACATTAAGAGTAGAAGATTAAAATAAGTTAAAAATAAAATAAAATTTAGTTGCAGAATTAAATATTAATTCTTATATTGTATAATATATATAATTTAATCGATTAATTTAAAGTTAAAAAATGGCAAATCAAAAGTTATCAAAAGAAGAATTACAGCAAATTGAAGATATTCAAAAAAGAGTACAAGCTGTAAAAATGGAATTAGGAAACGTTGGTCTAGCAGAAATAGATTTAGAAACACGTAGAACTAATATTAAAGCATACTTAACAGAAACACAAGAGCAAGAAGCTACTGTTGTTAAGGAGTTAGAAGAAAAATACGGTAAAGGATCTATCGATTTACAGAACGGGGAATTTATTCCAACGGAAGAAGTAAAAGAAGAAGAAGTAGTTACTGAAGTAAAGTAAATCTATTAGTTTACTAATATTAGATAGAGGGGGAGGTTTTGTACCTTCCCTTCCTATTTATATACAAATAACTACCTGTACATTACGGGAACGGTTTACAAAATAAGCTGATATTTATAAAAGACATTTAAATAAACTTCATTAAACATGGCAGAAACAATTATCTCTCCAGGTGTATTCACAAGAGAAAATGATATTTCATTTATTCAACCAGCCCCTGTAACAGCAGGAGCTGCAATTATCGGACCAGCAGTAAAAGGGCCAGTAGAAATTCCAACATTAGTTACCTCTTATGGTGAGTATGTAAGGAAATTTGGTACTACCTTCAACTCAGGTTCAAACTCTTATGAATTCTTAACTTCTATCGCAGTTAAAAATTACTTTCAACAAGGTGGTAACTCAGTATTAGTATCTAGGGTAGTAACAGGGTCATTCGATTCAGCTACATCTACTACGATAAGTAATAATACTACTACAACAGGTGTTGCAACAGCAACAGGATTAGTAGCTAGTTTTGCTCAAGCAGACGATACACAACAGTATATTATTCAAGCACCAGACGGGACTGAATACAACTTCACAGCAATTGTAGGAGATGTACCTGACGATATTCCATCGGCGAACCAATGGTATTTCTCTCCAGGAGTAGATGCTTCAGCAACAGTAGATAATTTAGGAGCGGCAATCGATGGAGCCAGTATAGCAGTAATACATGGAGATAATGCAACATCAGATACACTAGAACTAGACGGTAGAGTAGCAGGAACAGCAGCTAACGGATATATACTTAGAGTAGGAGATGCTGCTGGAAACGATCCTTCAGCAACTGCAGTAATAACTTTAGCAGGAGGTACAGAAACAACATCTACTACTACAAATTCATTTATACTATCAACTTTAGGACAAGGTGAACTGTATAATAATGCAATTGATACGAGCACAATAACACAAAACTCAGATAGCTCACTAGTATCAGGTAGTTCTGATAATTTAAGATGGGAAATAAGTAATAAAAATGAAGATTTAGGTACATTTACTTTAAGTATTCGTCAAGGAGATGATAGCTTAAAAAACAAAATTGTACTAGAAACATTCAACAATGTATCTCTAGATCCTAAATCAGCAAATTATATAGAGAGCGTAGTAGGAAATCAACAAAAAGTGCTAGCAACAGATGGAGATGGTTCAAAATATATTCAAACACAAGGAGAATATGTTAATAAATCAAACTACGTAAGAGTTTCTAGTGTACCAGCACAGACATTAGATTATTTAGCAAACGACGGAGTAACAGTTAATACTGATTCACAAGGAGTAAGTTATGTATCTTCACTTCCAATAGCACAATCAGGATCATTCTTTGGAGCAAATGGAGCTCATTTTGGAGACAGACATGCTAAATTTTTCGGAGAAATAACAGGAGTAGATTCACAAGGACTTACCGGAGCAAACTATTCAGACGTTATATCAGTATTAGGGAATAATGACGACTATATATTTAACATTATATCTGCACCAGGGTTAGCTTATAACTTAACCGGACACACTACACCTATAGACAGTCTTATATCTTTAGCAGAGACTAGAGGAGATTGTATAGCAGTAGTAGACTTAGTAGACTACTCAGTAACAGGTGAATCAACAGTAACAGGACAAGCAGCAGGACTTAACAGTTCTTACGCAGCTTCTTACTGGCCATGGTTACAGGCTCAATCTGCAACAGGTAGAAACGAATGGATTCCAGCATCAGTTGTTATTCCAGGAGTATATGCTTTCACAGATAACAGTTCAGCACCTTGGTTTGCACCAGCAGGATTAGTAAGAGGAGGAATTACAGGAGTAATACAAGCTCAAAAGAGACTAACAAGAACTCAAAGAGATACACTATACTCTAAGAAAGTAAATCCAATAGCTTCTTTCCCAGGACAAGGAATATCAGTATTCGGTCAGAAGACACTACAGACTAAAGCATCAGCATTAGATAGAGTAAATGTAAGAAGATTGTTAATTGAGTTGAAAAAGTTTATTGGAGATGAATCAAGAAACTTAGTATTCGAACAAAATACATTAACAACTAGAAACAGATTCTTAGCTAAAGTAAATCCTTACTTAGAGTCAGTAGTACAAAGACAGGGTCTATATGCTTATAGAGTAGTAATGGACGACACAAACAACACTGCAGACGTAGTAGACAGAAATCAATTAATAGGTCAAATCTTCATTCAACCAGCCAAAACTGCTGAATTCGTAGTACTAGACTTTACAATTGAGCCAACTGGAGCAACTTTTGCAGGATAAATTTAAATTAAGATATTTATAATAAACAATAAATAAAATGGCAGTATTAGATCCAAACGAAATTATGTTTAGAGCCTTCGAACCGAAGGTACAGAATAGATTCATCATGTACATGGACAACATTCCATCATTCATGATAAAAACAGTATCAGCTCCTTCGTTTGAAGATGGAGAAGTTGTGCTAGACCACATCAACTCTTATCGTAAGATTAGAGGGAAGAGAATGTGGAATGATATGGACATGACATTATATGATCCAATCACACCTTCCGGAGCTCAAGCAGTAATGGAATGGGCAAGACTATCTTACGAATCAGTAACAGGTCGTGCAGGATATTCAGACTTCTACAAAAAAGATTTAACACTTAATGTTTTAGGTCCAGTAGGAGATGTAGTATCAGAATGGATTATTAAAGGTGCATTTATCAAAACTATGTCACAAGGGGACTTTGACTGGTCAGCACCAGATGCAGTTGAATTATCAATGACTGTAGCAATGGATTATTGCGTACTTAATTACTAATACAAGCCTTAATATAAATAAAAGCTCGATTAATTTCGGGCTTTTGTTGTTTTAAAAAAGTATTCTTCGTATATTTATATTAAGAACTAGTTTTAATTAATAAAATTTATGGAACAAACACAAAAATTCCC
>Ga0206130_10009529_pt1 | contig 10137 bp, 9 predicted proteins | sample Helgoland_Spring_9_FD_148637 | JGI IMG/M metagenome (GOLD analysis project Ga0206130, IMG submission 148637) | Pelagic subsurface seawater microbial communities from Kabeltonne, Helgoland, North Sea - Helgoland_Spring_Bloom_20160512_1 | ecosystem: Environmental > Aquatic > Marine > Epipelagic ...
TCTTCGGGCCGTTTGATGCCGCTCAGCAGCTCGTCCAGTAATTCTTTGGAAATCGTCATTGTTGTCATGCTCCTTTGGTTTGGAAGCATGGGCCAAATTACTCATACACAGAAGATCGGACACTCTCTGCTGCTTGTTTGCGTTTGGGTTCTGGCTCTACACCACGCAGTTCCTTGGCAATATCAGCACTTGTAGCTGCTATCAGTGCCAATGCTGCAAGTCTCACATCAACACTACTCTCTCGCTCTATAGCACGTATAGCATTCAATGAGCGCTGTATGTCTGTAATAGCAGTCACAGCACACGCTCACTTGGGGTCATAAAAACACCACCCCCCTTTGATAAGTACTCCACCACAAGATTCCTGCGCACATAAATCATTGAGCTGCAGACCCTTTTGATCTGCTCTGCCAGTTATGCTGTGCTTGCAGTTCAACTGTGTTCACGCACCGCTCACGCAAGCGCTCAAACACCTCAGCCCAATGCACATGATGTGAATGTGTGCTGTTGCCAAGTTCACGTGAGTACCAATGCAGCTTGCTTGCACAGGTCATTAGAGCATCAGCACTTGGCGTCAGATCGCCATACTTTAATGTGCGCATATAACACTCGCTCTTGCCAAGCCATTGCTCGCAGAACTCACGTTCACTGCTCACAGCTCGGCATTGCTTTAGTTGATCTCTTATTTCCTGCAATATCTGTAGTCCCATCACATGTCTCCTCGTGTGATGTATTTATCAACGCAGTCAATTGCTGTGTGCTTGCATGATTATCAATTGCTTCAACACATCCACTTCGTGTCTGTGTATCACCTTCACACACCTCACTTCGTTTACACTCAGCTCGCTTTGCTTGGTGATGTATTCATGTGTTGTTAATGATCTATCAGCTATAATCTAAACTCATTCGCAGAGCAGTTAGATCAAGGCCTATTGAGGCCTCGATCCAACACACACGCATTCGCGTCGCTGTGTTAGTCTGTATTACCAAACCATTACTGGAAGAGCAGGTTTTGCTATCATCTCTATTATTGGCATATCACACACATATATAAGACCCATACAGACAGGCACTCTTATACATCGATGGTTCTCTTACGAGCTTGTCATCCATCTCACTTGCTGAGTTAACCAGCTGTTAGTCACCAGTCACTCATTCACCACACTATTACGACAATCAAAGCAGCAGGCTGGTTGAACATTTATACCTTCGCCACTTAAAGCATCCCACCTACAAGGATGGGGTAGTTGATTGAAGCGTATAACTGGCACTACATTGCTCACCGTCTCACATCAGAACGGACTTGCGGCACTATCTCAGTCGGCGTGCTAACCTTAATCCAGTTTTTATTTGCCTTGTGTGCCTAAATGCTGGTGCAGTTGCGTTGTGCAGTGCCTACCCTAAATCGAAAAAAATGCCTGTTTTGCCTTACACAGTTATTTATCCACTCAGCGCCATCGCCGTAAAAAAACTGAGTGCAGCTTCTCAGCAATTTATGCTCAGCAGATCAATTCTCACATAATAAGTATATGCTGACATATTCCCCTAACCCACTGTGATCATTGAGCTCACAGTCGATTACATATTTGGTCGCCCACCGGTATTCTCAGACTGTATGCTTTTAGTACACGTAAGCTGAGAGATACACACATGAAGCAAGCCCTGACACTCACAGACACACAGTACAGACAAGTGATTGCATTCTGCAGCTCACGCAAACACACACTGCGTGATCAGACCATCATACACATGAGCTTTCTTGCAGGACTACGTGCCATGGAGATAGCAGCACTAACTGTTGGAGACGCATATGATCATACTGGTGCAGTGCGCAGTCAGTTCAACATCACAGGCACACAGACCAAAGGCGGCAATACCAGAGCCATATATGTGAGCAACAAGCTCAAGCGTGTATTAACACATTATCACGCCTGTGTATCAGGTCGCACAGCTGATGCACCCCTGTTCCTCACACAGCAGCACAGCAGCTTCTCAGCAAACACAATGTGCCAGCTGTTTCTAAACATATACTCCGACTTTGGGCTCAAAGGAGCTAGCAGTCACAGTGGACGCAGAACATTTATTACAAAACTGGCCAACACAGGCATCAATGTACGCTTGTTGGCAGCGCTCGCTGGTCATCAACACATTTCAACCACGCAGCGTTATATTGATGTAAATGACGCTCAGTTGGCACAGGCAGTGGAGCTTATATAGTTAACAGTTGATCTGCGTTACCCAATACAGCTGTGAGCATTGTGCTGCTCAGCAGGGCGTGTTCACTTGCTGCCGCAATCAAACGCTGCTGTGAGCGCTGAGTAGCTCATAGACGAATCACAACAGCACCTTCCATATCGCAACAGTACCAAGCGAACTTGTTACCGTACTGTATGTAGCTGAGTATAAGGCTGTAGTTGGAGAGTTAGTGCCGCTCTTACACAAAGTAATACCTTAAACGTAAAAAGAGCGGGCCAAGGCCCGCTCTTTTCATTACTCCAAATCCAGTGAGGATTAGAAGCTGAACATTACGCCCAAGGAAGCAATAGTGTTGTTGCCGCCAACCTGGCCAACAGCACCGGTCAAGTTTGCGCCACCAAGATCGTGGGAAACCTGAAGACCAACTGCGTTGATTGTGCCGCCGGAAGCCGCGTCAACACCGAAGCCGATGGATGTCGCGTCAGAGATGTCGTAGCCAGCTGTCACAACGATGTCGGAGTTGCTGTTTGTACCAACACCAAAATTCCAGTCGCCGCCATTGTACTTCGCGCCAAGCATCCAACGTGTAGCCGTGGAGGTGTCAAAACCAGCTGCGATTGTGAAGCTGTTGAATGTGTAGGACGCCGCGATCTCTTGCGTTGTGCCTGCAACGTCAGCAGATGCTGCAACTCTGAAGTCGCCAGCAGAGTAGCTGATCAATACGTTGTTGCCAGAGTCGTTGTGCGTGGAGACATTGTTATCCACGCCTGAGCCGCCAGCTGTGTAGTAAAAACCACCGTCGTTGAAGCCGTGGAACGTAGCGATACGTGCCGTTGTCTTCATCGCGCCGTGTGTTGCGCCAACTGCGAGAGTCAGGCCGCCGGAGGACATGGTGATCTTGTTGTGACCAAGCTGACCGTCGTCGTTGTTGTCAGAGATCGTGATACGCGAAGACGCCGTGAAAGAGATACCGGAGCCTGTTTCTACGGAACCGCTGAATGTCAGGCGTGTTGCGTGAGAAACTGTTGTTGTGTTTGCGGAGCCATCAAAGTTGACACCTAGGTAGCCGTAGCCGCCTACAGATACGTCAGCGGATGCAACGCCAGCGGTTGCGATCAGAGCTGTTGTAGCGAAAAGAACTTTTTTCATCGTTTTTCCCTCGGGGTTTCTATTCTGGTGCCTAGCCCGGGGAATCCGTACTAGGTCTGATTGGTGTTTCACTCTTTTCGGGGGTTCATTGCAAGTCCGCGAAAACATGGCGCAAGAAAGGTCTTTGAAATGGTGCAGCTTTGCCACACTGATGTCGGCGGTCTAAATGTCTGTTTAATATGTGTACGTGACTGACCGAGACATCACGCCGACTAGGCAAGCCCACGCCGAACTGGCAGTATTATAGAAGCAAAAACACTTGCTCCCTATTCTTTCGGAGTTTAGGACAAAGAAAACAAAGACGCAGGCAGGAAAATGACACCCATTCGCTCCGCTCGACTTCTTTTATTAACCACTGCCTGTGCAGCCCTTGCGGGATGTGGCGGTGGTTTAAGCTCTGGCAACAGTTCCGCTGCGAGTTCTCAAATCGCGTCAGCCGATGGCGACGGGCTGGAAAATCCCGCTTCTATTTGGGACGTCCTGCGCCGGCCTGACGCAAATACAAATGTGCACGTCAATAAATACATCTGGAATGCGTCTTTGGATGTACTCAGCTTTTTGCCAGTAGAATCAATCGACCCGTTCTCAGGTGTCATCACAACAGGATATGGTCGCCCACCAGGCGGCGGTCGTGCATATCGCGCAACGATTCTTGTGAATGACGTCGCTCTAGAAGCGCGTTCTTTGAATGTGGCGCTTCAAACGCGTAATGGTCCTGTTAGTGTTGGCACCGCGCGCGCGGTTGAGGATGCGATCCTCGCACGCGCACGTCAGTTGCGTATCGCGGACGGCCGCCTTTAATCCAACTTACTTAGCAGCCAGTTTCGCGACCCATTCAAGTTGCGTTGGCAAACAATGCGTCTTGAGATCATAGGTCTTGAGCACAAATTCACGCGCAGCTTTGCCAAGTCGCGCACGTTTGTCAGGATCCTCGAGCAAAGCATTCGCTTTTTCAACCAAAGCATCCCCATCAAAAAAATCGGTGAGCATACCGGTTTCATCATCGCGGATCGCTTCGAGAACAGGTGCGGTATCAGAGGCAAGAATCGCCGCCTCAGCGCTCATCGCTTCTAGCAAGGACCAGCTCAGAACAAATGGATACGTCAGATAGATGTGCAAACGGCTGACCTGCATCATCGCAAGGAAGGTGTCATAAGGGACGCGACCTAGGTAATGCACACGCGCCCAATCCTCGTCAGAGATCTGATCTCGCACTTCATCTATATATATTTGTTTCCAGGTTTTTCCTGCGGGCGGTTTAGAACCATAGCTGACCTCATCGCCCCCAAGCAGAACAACCTGCGCATTAGGGCGCGCTTTCAAAAGTTTCGGCAAGGCCCGCATAAAGGCATGATAGCCGCGATAAGGTTCAAGGTTACGGTTGATAAACGTGATCACCTCATCATCGCGCGTCAGGCTCAGATCGTCAGAGATTTTCAGCACTGCATCAGGATTAGGTTTCACCAATTCCGTATCGATCCCATCGTGAATCACACTGATGTCGCTGCGAAACGGCTCTGGGAATGTGCTCGCTTGAAATTCAGTCGGACTAATTCCCGCATCAGCAGCCTCAAAATGCAAAGTATTGTTGAGATTGCGCAAACGCAGCCGCAGCGCATTGCTGCGCAGGTCCTTCGTCTCAAACTCAGGATCGAAATTCACGCTCTCGCCGGAATCGAGGTGATAAAGCTCGCAATAAATCCCCATCTTTGCATCAGGCCAAACGTCTTTCAGAAACATCGGTTCGCCCCAACCGTGATGCGCGAGGATAACATCTGGGTTCAGTCCCTTTTCCTTCCACGCAAGCGCTTGGCGATAACATGCATCAGCACGAATGACTTTGGTTTCCAGATCAGCCAGCCACGGATGTATCTCTTTCGAGGATGCACGGCTGATTTTGTAAGGAAGCAATTGCACCCCTTTCCAAACCGTACGCTTTTCCACTTTTGGCGTAAGCGAGAAAACTTGATGCCCTTGTTCGACCAAAGCCGGAGCAAGATGTTTATACTGTCCCGGAAAATTCTGATGGATAATAAGAATTTGCATCGATCAAAGCCTGCTTTTGTTTTGAGGGCACTATAGAAACACCAATGTGGCGCGCCAATGGCGTTTTGATGGGGGTCTTGGCACTGGACCCTTTAAAGGGCATCGCCTATCACAGTTTCAACAGTATTTTAGCGGCGCGAGACGCGCAAAAAGGACATTACTATGCAACGCTATGACGCCACCTCCATCGAAGCGAAATGGCAAGAGGCATGGACCCTTGCGGATACGTTCAAGGCAGAGCGCGATCCATCCAAGCCGAAATATTACGTTTTGGAGATGTTCCCCTACCCGTCTGGTCGTATCCACATGGGCCACGTGCGCAACTACACCATGGGCGACGTAATCGCGCGTTACAAGATGAGCACAGGCCACAACGTTTTGCATCCGATGGGCTGGGACGCGTTTGGTATGCCTGCGGAGAACGCCGCGATGGCGATTGGCGGGCACCCAAAGGATTGGACGTACTCTAATATCGCGGACATGCGTGAGCAGATGAAACCGCTGGGCCTGTCGATTGATTGGTCCCGCGAATTCGCAACTTGCGATGTAGAGTATTACGGCAAACAACAAGCATTGTTCCTCGATTTCCTCGATGAGGGATTAGTCTATCGCAAGAATGCTGTGGTGAACTGGGATCCTGTGGACATGACCGTGCTTGCGAATGAGCAAGTCGAGGCAGGACGCGGTTGGCGTTCAGGTGCTTTGGTCGAGCGTCGCGAACTCACACAGTGGTTCTTCAAGATTTCGGATCATTCCGAGGAATTGCTTGGTGCTTTGGACGGTCTGGATAACTGGCCCGCTAAGGTAAAGCTGATGCAGGAGAACTGGATCGGCAAATCGCGCGGGCTCCAGTTTGCGTTTTCCACGATTGATGCGCCCGACGGCCATGATCGGATCGAGGTTTACACAACACGCCCCGATACTTTGAACGGTGCGTCTTTTGTTGGCATCTCGCCTGACCACCCGCTCGCCAAGCTGCTTGAGAAAGACAATGCAGAGATGCTCGCGTTCAACGAGGACTGCCGCAAAGGTGGCACCACCGCGGAAGAGATCGAAACAGCCGAGAAGAAAGGCTTTGATACAGGCCTTCGCGTGCGTCACCCGTTTGATACGGCGTGGGAATTGCCCGTCTATATCGCCAACTTCATTATGATGGACTACGGCACAGGCGCGATTTTTGGGTGTCCTGCCCATGACGAACGCGATTTCGAGTTCGCAACGAAGTACGCATTGCCGATCACCTCCACCTACCTCCCTTCCGAGGAGAGCTCGCCAAAGCTCGAGGAGGCCTACGTTCCAGCAAAAACCGAAAAGGTTTTCTACAACGGCGGTTTCGCGGGCGAGCAATGGCAGACAGGCAATGAAGCCATCGACGCCGCTATCGCGTTCTGCGAAGAAAACGGCATCGGCCAAGGCGTCACCAAATATCGCCTGCGCGATTGGGGCCTAAGCCGTCAGCGCTATTGGGGCTGCCCGATCCCCGTTGTGCATTGCTCTGACTGCGGCGTGGTGCCCGAAAAGAAAGAGAACCTGCCGATTGAATTGCCCTATAACGTAACCTTTGACACGCCCGGCAATCCGCTGGATCGTCACCCTACATGGCGCAACTGTTCTTGCCCGAAGTGCGGCAGCCCTGCGCAGCGTGAAACGGATACGATGGACACGTTCGTTGACAGCTCTTGGTACTTCGCACGCTTCACATCGCCGAATGCAGAAACCCCTGTCGATATGGCGGACGCTGAGTATTGGATGAACGTCGATCAATATATCGGCGGGATCGAGCATGCGATTCTCCACCTGCTCTATTCCCGCTTCTTCGCGCGCGCGATGAAGATCACAGGCAACTTGCCCGCAAAAGCGATTGAACCATTCGATGCTTTGTTCACCCAAGGCATGGTGACCCATGCGATTTATAAACGCGACGGCCAAAACGGGCGTCCTGTTTATTACTACCCTGAACAAGTTGATCTGAAAGAAGGCAAGGCGTTCCTCAAGGAAGACGGCTCTGAGGTGGACATCATTCCTTCTGCGAAGATGTCGAAATCCAAGAACAACGTCGTTGACCCGTTGAACATCATTTCCGCTTTCGGTGCTGATACCGCGCGTTGGTTTGTTTTGAGCGATTCCCCACCCGAGCGCGACGTTGAATGGACTGCCTCTGGCGCAGAAGCCTCGTTCAAACATCTTGGTCGTGTCTGGTCGATCTGTGATCGCATCAGCGAGATGGACAAGGACGCCAAGGGAGAGGGCGACGAAGACCTACTGCGCGAAATGCACAAAGCGATCCGCGATGTGACGCTCGGTGTTGAGAGCTTCGGCTTTAACGCGGCAATCGCCAAGCTTTATGGTTTCACTGCAACGCTCACGAAATCCAAAGCCAGCCACAAAACACAGCGCGAAGCGATCATGACGCTCGCGCAACTGATGGCCCCAATGACACCCCACCTCGCAGAGGATATTTGGGCGCATCAAGGCGGTGAAGGGCTAATCATCGACGCGCCTTGGCCTATTGCGGATGAAGCGATGCTGATCGAAAGCAACGTGACTCTACCGATTCAAATCAACGGCAAGCGTCGCGCAGAAATCACTGTCCCCAAGGATATGCCGAAGGAAAAGGTTGAAAAAATCGCGCTGAGCCATGAGGCTGTGGTGAAATCACTTGATGGCGCAACGCCCAAGAAGGTGATCGTTGTTCCGGGGCGGATTGTGAATGTCGTACTTTAACAGAAGACATCTATTGATCGCAGGCGCGTCACTATTGGTCAGCGCCTGCAACTTCACGCCCATCTACGGACCAGAAGGCGCGGGATCTCAGATCGAGAACCGTATCTTAATCAAAGCGCCCACGACGAAAGACGCCTACTTCGTCACGCGCCGCCTAGAGACGCGGCTAGGACGGGCAGACCCTGCACCTATGACATTGTCATTTTCAGTATCCAACTCTAGCGCAGGTCTGGGAACGACTGCGACAGGTTCGACGACGCGCGTTCAGCGTGTGGGTAGCTTGAGCTATACGCTGAAAAATTCTGCCACCGGCAAGAATATCGCTAAGGGCAGTGTATCGAATTTCACAGGCTATTCCGCAACAGGCAACACGGCTGCAACACTCGCCGCAGAACGCGCGGCAATTGAGCGTTTGATGAATATTCTTGCGGATCAATTGGTGGATCGCTTGCTACTTCTTGATCCTGCAACGCTTCCATGAAGCTGTCTGCGCGCGAAGCAAATGGCTACTTTGCCAAGCCAGACGCCGGCAAAACTGGGCTGTTGATCTATGGCCCTGATGCGATGCGAATTGCATTGAAACGCCAACAAGTGATCGCCGCGTTGATCGGCCCAACTGGCGAAGAAGAAATGCGCCTTACCCGCATCCCTGCAGCGGACCTGCGCAAAGATCCCGCAGCGCTGATTGATGCAATGACTGCACAAAGCTTTTTTCCCGGACCACGTGTCGCATTTGTAGAAGATGCAGGAGATGGCTTAGCCAAAACAATCGCGCCCGCGCTTGAAGACTGGCAGCCCGGAGACGCGCAAATTATCGTAACGGCAGGGCAGCTCAACGCGCGCTCAGCACTTCGTAAACTCTTTGAAAGTCACAACAACGCCTTTGCTGTGGGCATCTACGATGATCCCCCTTCTCGTGCAGAGATCGAAGCAGAGTTGGCCCGCGCCAAGATTACGCTGCCCGAACGTGATGTCATGGACGACCTGACAGCCTTGTCCAAAGATCTTGATCCAGGTGACTTTCGCCAAACTCTAGAAAAACTCGCGCTTTATAAGCTTAACGACCCAGCCCCGCTCAGCAGCGAAGACATCGCCAATTGTGCGCCAACTTCTACTGAGGCAGGGCTTGATGATGTGATAAACATCGTTGCCGAAGCGCGTTCTGGTGAAATCGGCCCCGTTATGCGCAAACTTCAGGCGCAGGGCGTCCAGCCTGTCGCGCTTTGCATCGCAGCGCTGCGCCATTTCAAAACACTCTATACAGCGGCAAGTGATCCCGGTGGAGCCGCGCAGGGCATCGGTAAACTACGGCCCCCCGTCTTTGGACCGCGCCGCGATAGACTTTTGCGACAGGCCCAAGGTTGGGGCATTCATAACCTTGAAGCCGCTCTAAGTTTGCTGGTCGATACCGATCTCAAACTTCGAAGTGCAAGCCAACATGCGCCAGCAATGGCATTGGTTGAACGCTGTTTAATCCGTCTTGCCATGATGGCGCGACGCTAGAAATTTTAGGAACATCTTTATGTATGAAGTCTTCGGAACCCTCACCAGTCGTGCCTTTCGTGTTGTATGGGCGCTTGAAGAATTGAACCTTCCTTACGAGCTAATCGAGGCAAAGCCGCACGATTCAGTCATCACCGCTGTTTCGGCTGCAGGCAAAGTTCCAGCATTGCGTGTTGATGGCGAAGTTTTGACCGATTCAACAGCCATCATGACCTATCTTGCGGACAAACACGGATCACTTTTGGCGTCTTCGGGCACGCTGGAACGCGCGAAGCAAGATGCGATGGTGCATGCGATCATCGATGAGATCGACGCGGTGCTCTGGGCAGGCGCGCGCCACAGCTTTGTGCTACCGAAAGAACAACGGGTTCCCGAAGTAAAAGAATCGCTCAAGTGGGAGTTCAATCGCAATGTGTCCCGCCTCGCAGAGCGTATAACGACACCCTTTGCAGCGGGTGAAACGTTCACAATCGCAGATATCGTATTAACTCATTGTTTGAATTGGTCGATCAGTGCCAA
>Ga0206130_10009531_pt1 | contig 10137 bp, 7 predicted proteins | sample Helgoland_Spring_9_FD_148637 | JGI IMG/M metagenome (GOLD analysis project Ga0206130, IMG submission 148637) | Pelagic subsurface seawater microbial communities from Kabeltonne, Helgoland, North Sea - Helgoland_Spring_Bloom_20160512_1 | ecosystem: Environmental > Aquatic > Marine > Epipelagic ...
CGCTTTGGTGGACAAAGTAGTAGATAACCTTCCGGGACTTTCTCAGGTGTGGATCTGCGGCGCTTTAGCGCGAGGAATACAAGGAGACTCCATAGACTGCTTGCTTATTGGCACGGATTTAAATAGCAAATACATCGCAGGACTTGGCGCTAGAGTTAAAGAGCTCACCGGTAAAAAAGTTCAGGCCCAGATCTTAGAGTCTTTGCCTGGCGATAAGGCTGCCGCATGTTTATTGGTGTGGGAAAAAAGCGGCGAACAATGATTGCCCGATTGCAAGCAAACCGCACTGTAAATAACAACGAAAAACAAGCACAGGACATGACTGTGACATGATAAACAAATGGAAAAAAAGATAGCAGTTATTGGATTGGGATATGTGGGTTTACCTCTCGCTGTTGAGTTTGCGAAACAATATCCTACGGTAGGCTTTGATATCAATGGCCCTCGTGTAGATGAGCTGATGAACGGTCATGATCGAACCCTAGAGGTAGAAGATGATGACTTGAAGAAAGTGATTGCCTCAGACTTGGTTACAACAGAAAAAGAAGGCAAAGGACTCTACTGCACTACAGCAGTTGGTGCTATTGAATCTTCCAACTTTTATGTAGTTACTGTCCCAACTCCAACAGATAAAAACAAGCGTCCAGTACTCACGCCACTTATCAAAGCTTCAGAAAGCGTAGGAAAAGTCTTAAAGAAAGGAGATTATGTAATCTATGAGAGTACAGTATATCCTGGGGTTACTGAAGACGAATGTGTACCTGTACTTGAGCAGTGTTCAGGACTAAAGTTTAACGTTGACTTCTTTGTAGGGTATTCACCAGAACGTATTAACCCAGGGGATAAAGCGCGTACGGTAACTAAGATATTAAAGGTGACTTCAGGGTCAACTCCTGAGGCGGCGAAAGTTATTGACGATCTATATAGATCAGTCATTACTGCTGGAACACATTTAGCTCCTACAATTAAAGTTGCTGAAGCTGCTAAAGTTATCGAAAATAGCCAGCGTGATATCAATATAGCATTTGTCAATGAGTTAGCTAAGATTTTCAATAAATTAGAAATAGATACAAATGCAGTTCTTGATGCAGCAGGAACAAAGTGGAATTTTTTACCCTTTAAGCCTGGTCTTGTTGGGGGGCACTGTATAGGTGTGGATCCGTATTACCTTGCTCAAAAGGCGCAAGAATCGGGCTATTACCCTGAAATCATACTTGCAGGAAGACGAATTAACGATTCTATGGGTTCATTTGTTGCCTCTGAAATTGTAAAAAAGATGGTTCAAAAGGACATTCCGGTGAAAGGAGCAAAAGCCTTACTTCTCGGATTTACGTTTAAAGAGAATTGCCCTGATATTAGAAATACTCGAGTGATTGACATTTATCAAGATTTGATAGAGTTTGGTCTAGACGTTACTGTTTTTGATCCTTGGGTAAACATTCAAGAGGTATACTCAGAGTATGGGATAGAGGTGGTTAATAAAGAAGTTAAGTTAGTTGGGGGCTATTCAGCAATAGTTCTGGCTGTTGGGCATAGTCGATTTTTGAAGTTAGAGTTAAATGCCTTAAAAGCTAGTAAGTGTTTCACTTATGATATAAAAGGACTTTTACCCAAGTCAATTATTGACAGTTCTTTGTAATGAAAGGCTTGACTAATTCGAAGTACATAGACACCATAGTATTTACATTTAATACTGTAGTGCAAAAGGGGGCGCTACTAGTGTTGTTTTTAATTGCTGCAAATATGGAGTCTTTGGGAGACTATGGTCGTTTTTCTTTGATTCGAGGCAATTCAAATTTAACCGCATCATTTATAATTTATGTTATAAGTATGTCAACATATAAATTTCACACCAAGGATAAAAAACATAATCTAACAAATAGTTTGGAATCTATAAGGTTCATAGAAAACATTTCCTTGATTATTTTTTCCTTTTTGATTTTAATATCTTGGTGCTGTTATCCAAGTTGGTACTTTCCCAATACTCCAGGAATATCGCCACTCATATATACACTTCTATTTTTTTACTTGGTAGTTAAAAATCAGGGAAAACTTTCAATACTCATTGCTGAGATCGATATCAAGATAATATTTAAGTATTCGCTGATATCGTTAGTATTAAATGCTGTTATTATCATAATATATTTATGCGGTTTCACAAGTATATACATAGCTTTAGCTTGCAATTTGTTAGGCACATATGTTGTTTTGTCAACTATACTTTACAATAGGTTATCACCACAATCTATTTTAGGTTTCGGATCTTATGACAAAGAGAAAATCCTCGATATGTTAGCAATGGCTAAATACCTATTGTCTGCGGCTGTTATATCAAATTTTTTAATGTTTTTCTTGAGAAATAGATTGTACGATAAAGTCGGGGCAGAAAGTCTTGCAGGTTTCGATGTATTATATCAGTTATTTAATTTCGTTGGAATTATTGGGGGTTCTGTTACTTCATCAGTTGTTTCACGTTTTGCAAACTTGGATGGAGCACTACCCTATTTTTATGGAGTTTCCAGATTATTGTTTTTGATATCGAGCGCATTTATAATTATATGTTTTTGCTTAGGTGAGCGAGTTCTTTCGTTTTTCGGGTCTGGATATGTCGATTTTAGTCAGGATTTGTTTTGGCTATCACTGGCTAGCTTATTCTCAGCGCAATTTTATCTTAATGATAAACGCCTAATTGGTTCAGGTGAGATTTTTAAATCATTCCTGGGCTATGGCATCTACACACTAACGGCATTTACAACCTTTCTCGTTTTTGAAACGTCCGTAGTTTCGGTAGCCTATTCCTTGCTTGCAGGATTTGGATTAGCTTATGTTTACCAGAAAATGGTCTTTAGTTGTGCGAGGTCTAGATAGGCTTAAGTCTATACTACTTTTAATTTCGATTTTGGGCCCTTCGCTGTTTCCTGAAGTAAAAGCTATTAAGTACTTATTTGTATTATATCCGCTATTCTTCTTTCAAGAATTAAACGGTAAATTAGTTTTGAAGACTGGGTTTCAGAAGGGTAATTTAATTCTAGCAGTTTTATCCTTATTTGGAATAATGATAAATCTAAATTCTCCCGGACTAGTGCTGTTTTTGGTGCTAGTGTCTACGCTCTTTTTGACATACTTGAGGTATATGAACATGTTGCTCTCAATTGTGCTTTTCTATTTCCTAATTTATGTGACGATTGGCTTGATATTTGGTGTTGAGGTCAGGTATGATATTGAGAGTTTTGTGGGCTCTAATACTTCGGACTTCGAATATTTTCTCAATCAATATACTTTTATATTTCCGATGTTATTCATTTATTTTTGGGGGGATGCGAACTACAAAAGCCTTATTGCATTTGTCCTTTCTATAATTGTATTTAAGCGAATCGCCTTCTTAGCGCTTATATTAGGGTTTGTAATACTGATATTTAGAATTCGATTATCAATTAAATATCTTCTTTTTACAATATTCAGTCTTGTGTCTTTGTACTTATATTTTTGCTATCACATTAGAAACGAATTTGTTGCGAGTTTCATATCTGAAATGTTCGGATACGACGTAGGCTATCTTATGATGGGAAGGAATATATTGTACGGCGAAACTTGGGATAATTTAACAGGTATTTATTGGCTTCTTGGAGCTGGAGCTGGCGCGTCTAGTTTATTGACCTTAGAGTTGTACGATGATTTATTGCATAATGACTTGCTCAAAGTACTATACGAATTTGGGGTAGTGGCATTGTTAGTGCTTTTACATAATTATATCAGGGATATTACGAGCACAAAAGTCTTGGCCTTATATTCCCTATTGTTGCTTTTTTTTGCAACAGATAATATCCTAATATACCCTCAGCCAATGCTAGTTTTAGGGATGTGTTTAATTTCTTTGAGAAGGAAAGATTTGAGCTCATTGCCGCATGGTGTTGTTCGAGGGGCGCTAGATCCTCCGATTAAATTGGGGGGAAAAGATTTAGGTTAAGATAAAGTGCATTTCGAAAGTATTATTACATTATTAAGCTTGTATGAGTAAGGTTGTATTGTTTGAGTCTGGTATGAAGGGAATGGGTTTGACCTACCATCAAAGTTTTTTATTGAAAGAACTAAGTCGTGTGATGGCCTCAGGGTTGTATGTACTAACCGATGGTACGGAGCAAGAGACAGGTTTATATGACTCATTACCTGAGTTGAATTATGTGGATTATAGTCGTCCTCGCGAATTAAATGACTTTTTTGCGCATCAAAAGGATGTCGTTGTTATTGCACAGTCTTGGGGTACTATTAGGAGAATAAAAAGGTTCCGGTGCGAGGAAGTTAGGGTAATGTTAGTCGTCAATGCTTACAGGCATGGTTCCTGGAAAAAATATGTGGCAAAAATGTTGATTCGCATAAGGTACGCGAAGTATATAGATCAATGGATTAATCTTTCGCAGTTGTCGAGATCGGACTTTTTGTATGGCATGAAATCTCATACGCCCTCGGTTATTTTAAATTGGGGTATCGAGGAGTCTTTTTGTACTAAAGCAAAATATGTTTTTTGTATAAACAAACAGCTATCAATACAGTATAGTGGGGATATTAAATATGTATTCTATGCAGCGCAATTCCACAGACATAAAAATCATCGTAGGTTGATTCAAACTTTTAGTGATATTTTAAGTGAAAATATATATTTAGTTTTGTGCGGAGATGGCGAAGATCTTGTTTATTGTATGAAACTAGCAAAAAAATTAGGTCTGATTGACAGAATTATATTTACAGGAAGGTTATCACGTCACATTTACATGTCTCATTTGAGGAATGCTTCCGCTAGTATAGTGCTGTCTAGTAATGAAACATTTGGTCATACAATTATTGAGCCGTTAAGCCTGTCAATACCGGTGATTTCAACTAATGTTGGTATAGCGCCGGAGGTTATTAGGGAAGGCGAAAACGGTTATATTATACCTGCTTCCTATGACATGAAACTCTTTAAGAGATTGGTACAGCAGTCATTAACTTTGAATTGTATAAACAGTAGAGCGTTTCTTGATAAAGAAAGATTTTCTTGGAATGCATGTGCTTTGAGAATCCAACAAATTGTAAATGAGTGTGAATAATGAAAAAGATACTATTAGTTCATAATTTTTACGGGGAACGTTCGCTCGGTGGTGAGTCTATGGTCGTAGATGCTGAAGCAAATCTACTTCGTGAACAGGGGTACGAAGTATTCATTTATTCACGTTCTAACAATGAGTTTCTATCAATGTCAACAGCGGACAAACTACATTATGCAGTTAATTTTAATTGGTCGATTAAATCTAAAGATGAGTTTGCAAGAGTTTTAGACACAATTGAACCTGATGTCGTTCATGTACACAACTATAAGTTTTTGATTACACCGAGTATATTTGAGGCAGCGAAGGAGAAAGGAATAAAGACCATATTAACACTACATAACTACAGACTGCTGGTTCCGTGTGGTAATTTTATGGATAGAAGATTGGAGATATGCGAAAAGTGTTTTGACGGCCATACTTCTCGAATATTAGTCAAAAGATGTTCGGATGGTTCGTTTAAAAAAAGTTTATTACAATATGCACTTTATGAAGGAACGAAAGATTATTTTCAACCTTCGTCAAATTTAGTGGATTATTATGTATGTCTCACTCGTTTTATGCGTGATAAACTAGTTCAAAAAGGCGTGCCAACCGGAAAGGTCATAGTTAAACCAAATTTTACGTCTCATGAATATTTTGATATGCAAGTTCAACGAGACAATAATAGGGCATTATTTATTGGACGAATGAGTCCAGAAAAAGGAGTTTTGTGGTTAGTCGAGAATTGGCGAGAATCTTATGGGTTTTTAGATATTATAGGAGGTGGACCTTTGCTAAATGAAGTAATACGGATAGTGTCATCCAAGCCATGGATAAAGGTACATGGTCAGAAGGATAATGAAACGGCGATGGAAATGCTCAGTGAATGTTCGTTTTTGGTCTTTCCCTCATCTTGGTATGAAGGAATGCCGATAACGTTGCTAGAAGGAATGGCCAAGGCTAAGCCAGTTTTAGCAACAGAGTTAGGGGCAAGAGGAGAAATGATCTTAGACGAAGTATCAGGTTATTTATATGAAGATAAAAACATTGAGGATTTTGAAGAATGCGTTGTGAAGTTGAAGGAGGATCGTCATAATCGTCGCATGCTCGGTTTAGCAGCAAGGGACCATTATGTTAAGAACTTTGGCCGAAGTAAATCATTCGAAATATTAAAGAATTTATATAATTAGATGTCCGTTTTCAGGAAAATACTTCTCGCTTTCGTCGTCCATCGTTACAGATTTGTCAAAAAAATAAACAAAGGCAGTAGACATTTAAAAATGCTTGAATATTCGAGAAAAGCGATTAATTTTTATGAGGGATATCCGCAAGTATGGTCTCGTCTTCCGGTGATAACCAAAAATGAGGTAATCAATCAGTGGTCTTCCTTCGTAACAGGGCACAAGGCTATGTTTAAATTTTTCTATTCATTTGGTTATACTGGGGGAACGACGGGTAAACCGATGAAATTGGTACAATCGAAGTTACGGTTTTTAAGAGAATTAGGAGCGATGTATGGCTATTGGTGGTCTCTTGGATGGAGAGGCGAATGTAGAGCTGTGATACGTAATGCTTCTCTTCCTGATAAGCAGGTTAAGATGCATAAGTTCAAAGGCGTGATCGTTTTTGATGGTTTTAAGAGGGAAAATGAGTATTTAGAATTCATTTGGAGTGAAATAGAAAGGCTAAATGTTAAATGGATACACGCCTACCCAAGTTCTGCGTATTCTTTATTTAAGTATGCTCGAGATTACAAAATCGATTTTGCAATTCGTGGCGTTTTTATGGGTTCGGAGGGTATACATGATTATCAAAAGGTTTTATTTAATTCTCTTAAGTTGAATTGGGGTACGTGGTATGGACATAGTGAGAAGCTAATTTTCGCGACCAAATGTCCGGTTTCTGACGTTTTTCATTTAGACGATTACTATGGTTACACTGAGGTTTTGGGTTTGGGTGGCGAAGTTGAGGTCGGCTGTCAAGGCAGTTTAGTGGGTTCAAATAGTCACAACAAAGGTTTTTCTCTCATAAGATACGATACAAATGACAGAGCGATATATTTAGGGGATAGATGTCCTTCATGTGGTGAGAAATCTCGCGCTATTAGAGATATTATCGGCAGATGGGATAATAATTTAATTGCACTCAATAATGGATCGACAATATCAACAACTGCACTCAATTCACACGATCCGTATTTTAGTGAAATTCATGAAGGCTTACAATACCGTCAAACTGAGCCGGGTAGTTTAAAAATTTATATTATAAAATCGAAGGATTGGAATGAGGTAATTTTTCAAGAGTATCAATTATTTCTCGAGGGAGTAATGTCTGGTAAATGTGAATTTCAAGTCGAGTTTATCGATAAGTTGATTTTTGGTGAAAATGGGAAGTTCAATCTGTTGTTAAAATATTAATTATGTTACAATTAACTCAAAAATTAGGCTCTGGAGTAATGCAGGTACAGGAGGTAGCTCTACCTCAATTGGCCCCAAATATGGTCCTCGTAAAAAACTATTTTTCAATTATTAGTTCTGGCACCGAAGGTTCAACAGTGTCTACTGCTCGAAAAAGCTTACTTGCTAAAGCCAAAGAGCGCCCGCAGCAGGTTAAGCAAGTCATTGACACATTAAAGTCACAAGGTCCTATTAATACGTATCGAGCCGTGACCAAAAAGTTGGATGCCTACAGTCCGTTAGGGTACAGTACCTCAGGTGAAGTAATAGGTATTGGTGATGAGGTAACGGAATTCTCTGTCGGTGATCTTGTAGCGTGTGCTGGAGTAGGATATGCAAATCATGCCGAGGTTATTTCCGTACCCGTTAACTTGTGTGTTAAAGTAAAGGCGTCTAATCTTATGAAGGAGGCTGCTTACAATACAGTGGGCGCAATTTCTCTGCAAGGGGTAAGACAAGCAGATTTAAAACTAGGAGAGTCCTGTGTAATAATAGGCCTTGGTTTGCTAGGCCAGCTGGCCGGGCTTTTACTTAAAGCTTCAGGTGTGGAAGTTTTAGGTATAGATATTTCTCAGTCTGCCGTGGATTTTGCTGTTCAGAATGGTGCTGTTGACCATGGATATTCACGAAATACCTCAGGAGTAGAGGATAAGATCCTATCTCTAACTGGAGGAAAAGGTTCGGATGCAGTCATTATTGCTGCTGCTACTTCTTCTTTAGACCCTATCAATTTTGCAGGTGCAATAGCACGAAAAAAAGGTAAAGTTGTTGTTCTTGGTGCAGTTCCTACCGGTTTTGATCGCGATCCCTTTTGGTATAGAAAAGAACTTGAGCTCAGAATGGCCTGTTCTTATGGACCTGGTCGATATGATCTATCCTATGAAGAAAAGGGAATTGACTATCCATACGCTTATGTGAGGTGGACAGAAAAGAGAAACATGCAGGCTTTTCAAGACTTGATCGCCAAGGGTTCTCTTGATTTGTCGTATTTGACAACTCATGAATTTAAGTTTGAAGATGCGAAAAAAGCATATGACCTTATTATCGAGCGTTCGGAGAGTTTTGCTGGAATTGCATTACGATACAATCATGGGAAAACTCACGACAGTAATCCTATAAGTACTTCAGAGAAGCAGTATAATCCCGTAGCGGTTAATGTTTCATTTATAGGCGCAGGGAGTTATGCGCAAGGTAGTTTGTTGCCTAATTTACCTAAGGCCATTGGTCGTTCAAGCGTTCTTACAAATTCTGGAACTACCTCTAAAAGGGTCGCTGAACGATTTGGATTTGCTCAAGCTGTCTCAAATGAAGCGGATGTACTGAATGAGGATACTAATACGGTTTTTATTGCTACGCGACATGATTCACATGGTTCCTATGTAGAAAAGGCTCTTTCTTCTGAAAAACATGTTTTTGTAGAAAAACCACTTTGTCTTAATGAGGATCAGTTGCAACGGATTCACCAACTTGTAAATAAGACTAACAGGGGTGTGATGGTTGGCTTCAACAGGCGCTTTTCGCCTTTCGCATTGGAGATTAAAAAGAGGTTGGGAAGTGGTCGAATGACGATGCTCTACAGAATAAATGCAGGGAAAATTCCTGCGGATACCTGGATACAAGACCTAGAAATAGGAGGGGGAAGAGTTGTAGGTGAAGCTTGTCACTTCATTGATTTCTTAACGTTTATCAACGGTAGCGTGCCAATTTCGGTTTCAGCGATGTCAATGAGTGATGTTGATAATCTGAACGATGCGGTAAACATCTCCTTGAAATTTGAAAATGGTTCCGTAGGAGTTATTTCGTACTTCTCTAATGGCAGTAAAGGGTTGGCAAAAGAGTATGTGGAAGTCAACTCTTCAGGTTCAACTGCGGTAATAAAAGATTTCAAAGAGATGCTTGTTTATGGCAAAGGGAAACCTTTCAAAAAGAAGTTGATGAATCAAGACAAGGGTCAAAAGTCTATGGTGGAGTCGTTTATTTCAAGCATAGAATCAAATGGAAATGTTCCAATACCTTTTGAAGAAACCTATCTAACCACATTGGCGACGTTTAGAGCGATGCAATCAATTTATAATGGAGGAGAACTACAGAGCCTTGAATATCCAAATAGATAAATCAGTAGAATTACTTCTCGAATATTGCGAGCAAGAACAATTCAAAGGATGGGATCCATATGACGGGCTCAATTCTAGAGTATTTAGGTCATTAGGCCTAAATAGAGTTCCCTTTTTTAGGTTGGCTTGGATTCAATTGTTTAAGAGGAATCCATTTAACCTAAGAAGACTTTTACTTGTTCCTAAAGGATATAATCCTAAAGGAATAGGGCTGTTTCTATCCGGTTACAGCAAGCTCCTACTTTCAATGGACAAGGCTGATAATCAAGAAGTCGAAAAACTTAAAAGCCAAGTACATTCCTTAGCTAAACTGTTGATCAGCCTTCAATCTCAAGGTTATAGTGGAGCATGTTGGGGTTATAATTTTGATTGGCAAGCTCGAGGAGGTTTATTTTTCCCGTCAGGGACACCTACGGTTGTTGCTACAACCTATGCTGCGTTTGGGCTGTTCGATGCCTATGAGGCAACCGGCGAAAAAAGATATTTAGCGACTGCTATTACCTC